>Ga0257113_1000002_pt1 | contig 115797 bp, 116 predicted proteins | sample LP_taG_4_FD_191568 | JGI IMG/M metagenome (GOLD analysis project Ga0257113, IMG submission 191568) | Marine microbial communities from Northeast Subartic Pacific Ocean, Canada - LP_J_2015_P26_2000m | ecosystem: Environmental > Aquatic > Marine > Oceanic | place: Canada: Northeast Subartic... | reverse complement strand
AACGGATCTGGATCTCCTCGCCGGGACCCACCTCGACGGTCCCCAGGGAACCATCACCCAGATGGTCCTCGACCGTCGCCACCTCTTCAGGAGCCGGAGCAGCCGTCGTAGCCGGAGCCGGAGCAGCGGTCGTAGCCGCCGGAGCAGCCGTCGTCGCAGCAGGAGCAGCAGTTGTGGCCGCAGTGGTGGCGGCCGGAGCCACTCCGTCGTCCCCTCCCCCACTGTCCGTACCACCACATGCCCCGGCCAGGAGCGCTAACGCCGCCAGCACCACCGTGAATCGGACCTGTCGAGTCCCCATGAAGAACTTCCCCTCCGTCTGTCGAGCTGAGGCCCGACGCGCAATCGCATGTCGGCCAGTCGGCAGACGTGCCCAACATACACGCCATCTGACGATGTGTCAGAAATACCCCGGAACAGTCCCACGGGCGTCTCTCCCGTAGGCCAGGTCCGGACCCGCAATCCCTCGCAGACGGCTAGCGTTCCTGCCCATGCCACGCATGAAGATCCAGTTGACTAGCGCTCGGGACGATGGCGACTGGACGTGGCGCGCCCACGGCGCCCGGCAGCCGAAGGGATCCATAGGCCGGGACCTGGTGCCAGACGGAGCGGCGGTCGGCGACGTGCTGCGCGTCGAGGTTGACCAGTTCATGGACGGGATCGAGGTCACGTCGGTCCTCCGGGGCCAGGCCGAGCGAACCGGGGCTGAGAGCCTCGAGATCATCGGGTCGGGTCGCAACGAGCCGCTGGTGACCACCAAGCTGACCGGGCGACGAGGACGCCGTGGCGACGACGATCGCGGGGACGGCAGACGCGAGGGTGGTCGCGGCCAGCGACGTGACGGTGACAGGCGCCCACGGCGCGACGGGGAGGGTCGGGGTGACCGAGACCGCGGCCCCCGCTCTACAGCCGACCGGAAGGACGGCGACCAGCGCAGGGGACGCGAGGGAACCGGACGCGACGGCGACAGGCGTAGGGGACGCGAGGACACCGGACGCGACGGTGACAGGCGTGGGGGCCGCAGCAGCCAGAGGAGCAGGACGGCGGCTACTGCCGACACCAAGGCCCGGGCCCGCCGTCTCCGACCTCGCCGCACCCACCGCAAGGCGGCCATCGCCGCCCTACCCGAGGACCAGCGGCGTCTGGCCCAGATCCTCGTCCGGGACGGCGTGCCCGGACTCAGGACCGCCATCGAGGCGCAGAACAAGGCGGCCGAGGCAGACAGCCAGCCCGGCATCCCAGCCGACCTCCTGTTGAAGTTGGCTGAACGGATCCATCCCGCCCTGAGGAGTGCCGACTGGCAGGACCGCGCAGAAGCCGCCCTCGCCGGAGTCGCCGATGTGGACCTCCGCGACCTGCGGTCCGTTGTCGTGGCTGCGGAATCGGCCTTCCGTACCGACGAGAACCGCGCACTCGCCGACCAGCTCAGAGAGGCACTCACGGCCCGCGTCGAGCGCGAGCAGCAGACCTGGCAGGCGGAGGTGGCCAGCGCCATCGAGGAGGACCGCGTCGTGCGGGCCCTGCGCCTCAGCTCCCGCCCTCCGAAGGCCGGCGCCCCCCTACCCGGACCCGTCCTGGACCGACTGGCGGCGATGGCCGATGCCAGCCTCACGAGCCAGACCGGACAGGACCGTTGGGCCACGGTGCTGGACGCGGTCGCCCTCTCCCCCGTCCACCTGCGGGTCGTCCCCGCTGGACTACCGACTGAGCCCGGCGACCAGCTCCTGGACGTGGTGAAGCGCGTCTCCATGAGCGTCCCGGCCATCGCCGCAGCGTTCGGCATAGAGCCGACCGCCCCTCCACGGGCCCGGCGCGGACGACCACGGGGCTGACGCCCGCTTCCGACCCGGGCACGACCCGTATGTAGGGTCCCCTTCCATGACGGTCGACTTCGAGGTCAGGGATCGCATCGCGATCATCACGTTGAATCGTCCGGAGGCCCGCAACGCGGTCAGCCAGCAGCTCGCCGAGGACCTCGAGGCGGCTATCGACCGCCTCGAATCGGACGACGGGCTGTGGATCGGGATCCTGTGCGGCAACGGCCCCGCCTTCTGTGCTGGTGCGGACCTGAAGGCGATCGCCTCCGGTGAGGCCAGACTCACCACGAAGCGGGGGGGCTTTGCCGGCCTGGTCCGTCGAGCCAGGACGAAGCCCCTCATCGCCGCAGTGGAGGGCCCCGCTGTGGCCGGTGGGACCGAGATCGTGCTGTCCTGCGACCTGGTGGTTGCCAGCACCACGGCGCGCTTCGGTCTGCCGGAGGTGAAACGGTCCCTGGTTGCCAATGCCGGCGGCCTGTTCCGACTCCCCAGGGCCCTGCCACGCAATGTGGCGATGGAGCTCGCCCTGACCGGTGACGACCTCGACGCCGATTCCGCCTTCCGGCACGGTCTGGTGAACCGACTCGTCCAGCCCGGAGAGGCGCTGGGTGTGGCCATGGAACTTGCCGACGCCATCAACGCCAATGCCCCGCTGGCAGTACGCGCCTCGCGCAAGGTGGTGTGGGCCGCCCATCTCCTCGAGGACGAGGAGGCCTTCCAGATGGCAGCGGACGCCACCCGTGACGTGGTCGGAACCGAGGATTTTCGGGAGGGCCCCAGGGCCTTCGTGGAGAAGCGGGCTCCGCGTTGGACAGGACGCTGATCTCCGGCTGAACGGCAGGGGGCGCCCGCCTGTGGTCCCAGCCGGTGGTGGCGGTCAGTCCAGGGACAGCAGTGAGCCGGGGACCAGTCCCTGTTCGACCAGGAATGACGTCAGGCCGTCCACCAGTGGAAGGCCGTCCAGATCCGCCACGTCCACCCATGCCGCCTCGATGGCATCTGAACCGGGCACCGGTGGCGCCCCATCCAGGATCGTGACCCGGAAGTCGGCGATGACGAGGTGGCGGCCGACCGTCAGATGCTCGACCCAGCCAAGCATCTGACCACATACTCCAGCGAGGCCCGTCTCCTCCCGGAGCTCGCGTACCACCGCGGCGACCATTGCCTCACCGGCCTCCACACGTCCTCCCGGCACGGACCAGAGGCCCTTCCCGGGCTCGGTTCCACGGCGTACGAGGAGGATCCGATCGTCCTCGATGGCAATGGCGCCCACGCAGAGTTCAGGTCGTCCGCCGCTCACCTCCGGTCCAGCCAACGGTGAACGATGATCGCCCTGGCGACCATTCCATGTGCCTCGAAGAAGTTCTTCGTGGAACGGTCACCGGGTAGCGCCACGGACTGGATGGCGACGGCACCCCTCCCGGACGCCTCCATGAGGAGTGCCTCCAGGATCACCTCGCCGACGCCAACCGACCGGGCGCCGGGATCCACGAATATCTCCTCGACGTTGGCCTGTGTGGAACCGTCCGACACGGTTCCCAGGGTCATGAGGCCGTAGCCGACGACCGTGCCGTCGATCGTTCCCACCAGCAGAACCGTCGCCTCATCGCCGAGTGCCGTTGCGATCCGCGCACCCGGGTCGTTGCGCTGCGGGTCGAGCCGGACAGCGACGTCACCACCCTTCCGTTCGGGAAGTTCCGCTCTGGCCGCCGCCGCCAGGCCAATCAGGACGTCGAGGTCCCCACCTGAAGCCGGTCGAGCGGACTCCTCCATCAGGAAACCGGCGTGCTCACCTGATGGGGCCGCCGCAATGGCCGCACTCACCGGTCTCGGCCACCGTCTTGGCCTGGATCAACAGGAAGCAGTGCGGACAGTGCAACTCGGTGTCCTGACGCTCGACCGTCCCGCCGGTCGGAACCGGGGCCGGGGCTTCCTCTCCGTCCTCTTCGTCCTCTTCGTCCGCGTCCGCGGCTATCCGGTCCCGGAGGATCTCGTTCAGGTCGGCCTCGACCTCGTCCGGGTCGGGTTCGTCCTCGTCGTCCTCTTCGCCGGCGCCGGCAGGTCGCGCTCCGTCTTCGTCCTCGTCCTCATCGTCGTCGGAGCCCTCGTCGTCGGAGCCCTCGTCGTCGGAGCCCTCGTCGTCGGAGCCATCCGCATCCTCCGGTCCCGACTCATCCTCAACGAACCCGTCGCCGCCCTCGGCGAATTCCTCGCCGGCGTCGTCGGCTGTCTCCTCGTCGGATGTCTCTACGGTCACTTCTTCAGCCATCGGGTCCTCGGGCAATGCGGTCGGTTGGTCGCGGCGGGATCATAGACAGGAACAGCCGACCGTCAACCCCCACCCCGGACAGAGCGCTTCCTCTCGGCCCGACGCTCGCCTTCGAGGCGTTCCAGATCAGCTTCGCCTGAATGGTCCACGAAGGACATCATCTCGGCAATTGCATGGTGCCCGGCCACATCGGATATCAGGTGGTGCATCTGCTGCGCCACCTTCCGGTACGAGGGATGGCCCTGGGGGGTGGAGCGGATCTCCAGGACGTGCATGGCCTCACGGGCGTTCATGTGCATCAGGTAGCGGACCCGGTAGGCCAGCGACACCGCGTACGGGGCCTGGTCGGGGTAGGGCCCCCGGAGGGCCTCGTGCAGGTCCCGTGAGCGTTCCATGGCGGCATCGAACCGGCCACCGACGCCAGCCTCGTCCACCTCCGGGGGCCGCACGTAGCCATGGTCCGTGGACAGCCTCTGCCAGTCCAGCGTCAGCATCCGATGCCGCTGCATGTCCCGGAAGGCGCCGTAGTCCGACAACACGTCGAACCGGTACGAGGGCCGCTCGAGCGCACGGCCGGGCCGGTGTCGGCGATTGCCCCGATCGCCCACGAACGCCCGCAGGATGGTGAGGCGCTCCTCGATGGACATCGCCCTGACCCTGGCCTCTACCTCACGATCGGAGCGGTTCGTCACCGGATAGAGGGCTGCGGCCACCAGCTTCACCTCGGCGTCCGGATCCCACTCGGTGAGGTCCACCACCGGCGAACCCGCTACCGCCTCCTCCGAAGGGAAGTACTCCTCGGCCAGGTCCTCCAACCGCTCCCTGACATCGGTGGCGTACCTGCCCACCTCCTCGCCCCTGTCCGGAAGGTCCACCCGCTTCAGGAAGGAGGGGATGACCTTCCGCAACTCGACGAGCATCAGCTCCGCGTAGGTGCGGGCCTCCGGAAGGGGGTGCGCACGCATGCGGACCAGGAGCGACTCGTAGGCCTGCCCGGTCCCGTAGATGCCGACGTTGGAGAGCGATGCCGCAGGTAGCACTCCCCTCACGGCATCGAAGGCCTTGGCGGCAATGGCCTGCCGATAGACGAAGTCCGAGTCGCCAGCCGACTTCGGGAGGGCCCTGCGGAAATGGTCGTTCATGTCGCGGACGAGGTCGGTGTAGACCTCGAAAAGCCGATCCATGTCCGAGATGTAGCGGGCACCGATGGGTGAAGCGAGGACGTCAGGGTCCCGGAAGTAGCGGTAGCGGCCGCCCAGCCGGGAGTCGTAGGCGATGTAGCGGGTGGACTGTTCCAGGTACGCCATCAGTCGGCCCCACTCCAGGACCTTGGTGAGGAGGTTGGATGCCTGTTCGCAGGCCAGGTGAACCCCGCCCAGCTGGGCCACGCTGTCGTCGCCGTACTCGAAGAAGACCTTGTCGTAGAGTTCCTCGGCACGCCGCAGCCCGACCGTGGCGTCGATCGTCTCGTCGCCGGAAACGTCCAGTTCTCCCACGAACTCCTCGAGGAACAGGCGACGAAGGCTCTTGTCTGAACGCGAGTAGCGGGCGAAGAGCGCACCCTTCACGACCTCGGGGAGGTTCACCAGGGCGAAGACCGGCTGGTCCAGGTTCGTGAAGTAACGACGTAGGACGTCTGCCTCGTCCGGACTGAACTCCTCGGCGGCGTAGGTGGTCACGGGCGCCGAACCTACGACGTCTAGGTGGGTACGGCGCGGACGCCAAGCATGTGCTCGAACTGTTCCCTCGCCGTGGCCAGGAGGGATCCCTCGGTCCAGCAGTCCACCACGGTCAGGGCCATGGCCTTCGCACCATCCAGGACCGCCAGGTCGGCTTCGGCGCTCGCTGCGAAGCCTGCGAACGCCTCCGTGTGGATTGCCGTTCCGGCCGGTGCCGACTTGATCATCGGATGGATGGAGGGCACGACATAGCTCACGTTGCCCATGTCCGTGCTGCCCACGACCTGGTGTTCGACCGCCGGCATGACCGTCCGGCCGAGCAGCGCTGCGTTGGCCGTATAGCGGTCCAGGAGCGCCCGATTGTCCAGCACCTCCGCATAGGACGGCTCGATCCACTCGATCTGGATCTCGCACCCCGTCGCATCAGCCCCTGCCTGCAGGCAGGCGGCCAGGCGGAGCTTCAGGTCCTCCAGTCGTGAGCGGCTGGGCGACCGTACGTACCAGTTGGCAGCCGCACGCACGGGCACGATGTTCGCCTTCTCTCCGCCGTCGGTGATGATCCCGTGGATCCGCTCGTCCGGAGCGATGTGCTGGCGCAGCGCAGCGATGTTCACGTATCCCAGTACCACTGCATCAAGGGCGTTCAGGCCCTTCTCGGGTGCAGCAGCAGCATGTGCAGCCCGGCCCTTGTAGGTGACCGCCGCCTGCTGTACGGCGAGGCTCGTGATGTTCTCCAGGTCGGCGTCAGCCGGGTGAACCATGAGGGCGGCGTCTACGCCATCGAAGGCCCCCCGCTCCAGCATGAACACCTTGCCGCCACCGCCCTCCTCGGCCGGTGTCCCGAGGATCCGGATCCTGCCGCCCAGCTCTTCAGCCACCGCAGCCGCCGCAAGGCCGGCGCCCAGTCCGGCGGTGGCGATGATGTTGTGTCCACAGGCATGTCCGATGCCGGGCAGGGCGTCGTACTCGCACAGGACGGCCACCACGGGGCCGGTGGTGCCGGCTGATCCCTCGAAGGCGGTCTCCATGCCGTAGGCCGACTGGACGACGTCGATGCCCTGCGCCGCCAGGACGCCGGTCAGGAGGTCGTGGGCGGCGTGCTCCTGGAATGCAAGTTCGGGATTGGCGTGGATCGCCCTTGACGTCTGGATCAGGACCTCGGCCAACTCGTCCACGCGGTCGCAGACCGCCCGCCGTGCACCCTCCAACTGACCTGCTGTCGTGTCTCCCATTCGCGGAGACTATCCGAGGCCACCGGGACGGACAGGAGCCAGGCTCATACGGTCAGGTGGAGCGCCTCGGGCTCGATGCGAACCGAGAGGTTCCGGACACGACCGATCACCTCGCCGTCCAGCCGGACCGTGAGGGGTCGGTCGAAGGTGGTCTGGACGGCAGGCAGGCGCCGGTAGTCGATGTCCGGGTGTGGAACGTGGTCGCCCCGCCCGAGGCGCCGCCAGGCCGCGATCTGGGCGGCGGGACGCAGGTCTGCGTCCAGGACGTCGAGGAGGCCGTCTCCCGGATGGGCCCGGGGCGCAAGGTTCCAGCTTCCGTGGTGCGCCGCATTCGCCGCTACCCACCAACGCCCGATGCCGATGGGTGAACGGGCCACCAGGTGTGCAGCGAACCAGTGCAGGCGACCGTCCAGCAGCACCGAGCCGATGTCGACCACGACGCGGCTGCCCGTTCCACCCGGAACCACCTCGCCGCGCCCGCCCAGGGTGCGGCAGAGGTCTCCTCCGACAAGGGCCACGTGGGGTATTGGACCATCGGCCCTCCTGGCGGCGGTGATGACGGCTCGCAACTCGGCATTGCTGGCCGCCACGACCGCATCGGCTGGAACGATGCCGCGGCCGCCCCAGTCCCGGCCCCTCTCGACCGTCATCCGACGTCCTCCGTGCCAGTCGAGGCGTCTCCCGGCGGCGCACCGGCGGACATGGCCACCACTCCCCGGACCAGTAGACCCCCGGCAGCGTCGGCCACCCTCGCCAGCGGATCCGGCGCCACCTTCGAGACCTGTCGGAGGAGGTCGGCCACCAGGCGGACGTTGCGCACGAATTCCCCGCCCGTCATCTCGGGATCCAGGACCTCCTCGAGCTCCCCTCCGCCGGCCCATGCATGTACCACGTGTGCGAATCCAGGATCCGGTGGGAGTGCCGGTTCCATTCCGAAGTCCGATTCCACCTCTGCGACCTCTGATGCCAGCCCCAGGATGTCAGCGAACCGCGGTCCGAAGTCACCTCCGAGGCGAATCCTGGACGGCTCACCAGGGCCACGCTTCCGGAAGGTCAGGGTCGAGACCAGGCCGGCCAGCACCCCGGGCGAGACGCCGTCCAGGAGACCGGCCGCCATCACCTCGACCACCAGCAGGTCGGCCTCGTTGTGGATCGCCGTGAGTGGCCGCCCCCTCTCCGTCAGGGCCCAGCCGTCCGCCAACCCTCGCTCCTGGAGGACGTGGAGGGAGGAATCCAGGCGGTCCGTCAGGGCGCTCCCGGCTGATGCGTCAGCGATTCGGGCGAGGTTCCGCTCGAGGCGTGCCAGGCGTCGTCGTGCTGCCGGGTCCTCCCCGGCTTCCCGGGCGAACGGTCGCAGGCGCTCCATTGCGGCCCGCCGGAACTCCGGCCGATCGGGTGCGAAGGGCGCCGGCAGGTCGACCTCCCCCACCCTCACCGGGAGACGCGCAAGGTCGGCTGGATCAATCGTCGAGATCCGGCCTGCCTGGTCCAGGCTCCTGAGCTTGAGGCGCCCCCCACCCCTGTGGGCGATGGAGAGCACCAGGTGGGCGAGGCCGTCGTCGATGACCACCACCTCGCCGGGCCGGAGTCCCGCCGGTTGTACCGGTTCGCCGTCCACGTATCCGGGCTCTGCCAGCCCGGTCCTGATCTCCCGTGCCTCCGTGCGCATCTCGTCGGAGCGCCGCTGACGATTCGCCTCCTGTCGGTCCATCTGGAACTGTGCGAAGGATCGTGCCAGGAGGTCGTCCGCCTGGGCCCGGGAGCGACCCAGGATCAGGTTCGCCACCATGTTGTAGGTGGGTCGGAAGGCGGATCGGAGGACGAAGTCCCTGCTGCCGGCGAGGCCGGCGACCCGGTCGAAGGGCACGAACGGGGACCAGCAGACGATGGCGTGGCCTTCGGTGTCCATGCCGCGCCTTCCGGCACGTCCGGTGAGTTGCGTGAACTGGCCCGGCGTGAGGACCTCGTGGGTCTGGCCGGTGAACTTGGTCAGCCTGTCGATCACGACGGACCGGGCCGGAAGGTTCACCCCGAGGGCGAGGGTCTCGGTGGCGTAGACGATCTTCAGCAGGCCCATGGCGAAGAGTTCCTCGGTCACCTCCTTGAAGATCGGGACCAGCCCAGCATGGTGCGAAGCGACACCTCGTTCCAGGCCCTCGGACCAGCGCTCAACACCCAGCGCCTCCAGGTCGGCGGGAGGCAGCCCGTCGAGTCGGGCCGTCACGTGTTCGGCGACCGACGCAGCCTCCGAACCGTTGTTCAGGCGGACGCCGTCGGACAGGATCGCATCACGGGCCTCATCGCATCCGGCCCTGCTGAAGATGAAGTGGATCGCCGGCAGGAGTCCGTGGGCGGAGAGTTCGCCGAGAACCTCGTCGCGCCGGGGGGTGACCCAGCGGGATCCCCGGCCCCGGCCACCACGCTGAGAGTTCCCACGCTCGTTGTCGAAGCGTCGCCCATCAGGGTTGGGAGAGCCCCCACGGTGCGTCGCCAGGCGGTGCAGGCGGCGTTCCCGGCCACGCTCGGCCACCAGGTAGTGGGTCCGAAGCCGCACCGGTCGTCTGGTCTCCACGATCACGTCCGTGGGTCCCCGCACCGCCGTCAACCAGTCGCCCAGTTCCCGGGCATTGGAAACGGTCGCAGAGAGGGCGACCATCCCGACCTCCGGCGCGAGGTTCAGGACCACCTCCTCCCAGACGGCCCCACGATAGGGATCCTCCAGGAAGTGGACCTCGTCGAGGACCACCCAGCCAAGGTCGGCCGTCGCCATGGACCCCGCATAGAGCATGTTGCGGAGTACCTCGGTGGTCATCACCACCACCGGGGCATCCGGTGATACGACCTGGTCACCCGTCATGAGGCCGACACTGCCGGCGCCGAGACGCTGGCACAGGTCCCGGAACTTCTGGTTGGAGAGGGCCTTGATCGGGGCCGTGTAGAACACCCGCTGTCCGGCGGCGAGTGCCCGGTCGATGGCGTGCTCGGCCACGACGGTCTTTCCGCTGGAGGTCGGGGCCGCCACCAGCACCGATCTTCCCGCATCCACCGCGGCCATCGCCTCCAGCTGGAAGCGATCCAGCTGGAAGGAACGTTCCCGGGTCACCTGGTGCGGGCCCTGCGACGACGCCGATCCCGCAGCATGCCCAGGAGGATGGCCAGCTCGTAGAACACCAGCATCGGTACGGACAGGATGAGCAGCGTGAACGGATCGCCACTGGGCGTGAGCACGGCCACGAGGGCCACGATCCCGACGACCGCGTAGCGGCGGGTGCGCCGCAGCCCGGCAGGGGTGACCACGCCGATCAGCTGGAGGAACACGAGCACCAGCGGAAACTGGAAGCCGATGCCGAAGGCCAGCATCATCTTGACGACGAATCCCAGGTACTTGGATGGGGAGAAGACGCTGACCAGGTCCGGGCCGCCGATCCCGATCAGGAAGTCGAGGGCCCGCGGGATGCTCCAGTAGGCCAGCCCACACCCCGTGGCGAACAGCAGCACGCCGACCACCACGAAGGGGATCGCCCAGCGACGCTCCCCGGCCTGCAGACCGGGAACCACGAACCGCCAGGCCTGCCAGAGCAGGACAGGCATGGCGAGCGCCACCCCGCCGTAGCCGGCCACCATCATCCTCACGCCGAACGGCTCGAGGGGGTCCGTGACGAGGAGCTCGCAACCATCCCCGAAGGCGTTCGATACGGAGCCCGAACCGCGGATCTGGCAGTAGGGCTGGAGGAGGAGCTCCAGGATCTGCGGGTAGAGGATCCAGCAGGCGACCGCCCCGACGGCGATCGCGGCCACCGCAAGGATCAGGCGCCGGCGGAGTTCCTCCAGGTGCTCGACCAAGGGCATCTGGGCATCGGAATCAGGCACCGTCTGGCCCCGCTGGCCGCTCCGGGTCCTCCGGGGCCGGTTCGGTGATCCGCCGGCCACGCTCCCTGGCCAGGGCCTCGATGGACGGGTCCTCGACCAGCTCCCTGACCTCCTCCTGGAAGGCCCCCGCCACCCGACGCACCTCCCTGGTCATCGAACCGACACGCCTCGCCACGACCGCCAGACGGGCCGGGCCCAGGACCAGCAGGCCGAGCATGAGGATGACCAGGACCTCGCCTCCGCCGATATTGCCCATGGCCGGCGCCTATCGACCGGCGACCGGGCCGACGTCGAGGCGACGGACCGATCGGGCCAGGTCACCGGCGGCGACGGACAACCGTCCCAGTCGAGAAAGGGACTCGGCTACCAGTACCAGCTCACGGGTCAGGACGAGGGAGAGGCGGGCGACGGCGACGACCACCGCAACGAGCCCGAAGGCGGCCAGAAGCCATGCACCGTCCACGTCGACGAGCCTAGGCGTAGTCGCTTCGTACGACGGCCCCGGTGAAGGGCAGACTGGACCCGTGTCCCGTTCCGCCGAGAGGCCCCGTGAGCCGATCCTGTTCGCCCACCGGGGAGGCCGTGCACATGCTCCGGAGAGCTCACTCCAGGCCTTCGAGACGGCGATCCGGATGGGCGCCACGGGTCTGGAGGGCGACGTGTGGTGTACGGCCGACGGAGTTCCGGTGCTGCACCACGATCGACGGGTCGGCTCCGCTCTGAGGCGTCGCCCGATCACCGCACTCCGACGGGAGCATCTTCCGGACGGGATCCCCACCCTGGAGGACCTCTACCGCCGGATCGATGGTGGCGTTCCCCTCTCCCTGGACATCAGGGACACCACGGCGATCCCGGCCGTCCTGGAGGTGGCGCGTCGGCACTCCGCCGTCCGGTCGCTCTGGTTGTGCCATTCGCAGCAAAGTGTCCTGGCCGGCATCCGTGAAACGGAGAGGGACGTGGTCCTGGTCCACTCCACCCGTATCGAGCGGATCAACGAAGGACCCGAGAGGATGGCGGCGGACCTCTCGAACATGGCCATCGATGCGGTGAACCTGCCTGAACAGGACTGGAGTGCCGGGTTGGTCGCCCTGTTCCGCCGCTTCGGCCTCCGCTGCCTCGGCTGGGATGCCCAGCATCCCCGGCAGATCGACCGACTCATCGCCCTGAGGCTGGATGGGATCTACGGCGACCACGTGGACCGGCTCGTGGAGGGGCTCGCCAACCGTCGGGTCCGCCCCTGAGGGGCAGGTCAGAGCCTGTCCAGTGCCCCCAGCGGCCATACCCGAACGAAGGCGCGACCGATGATCGAATCGATGGGTACCGGGCCGAAGAACCGGCTGTCCCGTGAGTTGGACCGGTTGTCACCCATGACGAACACGTTGCCATCCGGGACCGTGCACGCGCCCATCTCGGAATCGGTGCACCCGGGAACCTCCCCGAAGTCAGCCGTGCCCTCCTGGAACGGAAGGTACGGCTCGATCAGGAGGCCACCACCGATGAGCAGGCGTCCTCCCTGGGCGGTCACCCTCTCACCGGGTAGGGCAATCACCCTCTTGATGAGATCCTCGCCGCCGGCCCCCGCGCCAGGAGGCGACCGGAAGACCACCAGGTCACCCCTGTTCACGTCGTGCAGCTGGTAGCTCAGCTTGTTGACGAGGATCCGATCACCGGACCAGAGGGTCGGCTCCATCGACGGGGATGGGATGTAGAACGCCTGGAACAGGAAGGTCCTGACTATCAGGGCGAGCACCAGGGCCCCTACGAGCACCGAGCCCCACTCGATCACGGAGCGCCGCGCCGAGCCGAGCCTGCCCGGAATCCCCAGGTCCACCTCCTGGCGTACATCCACGGGAGCGTCCAGGGTCGGCGGTGTCGTCGGAGCGCCGGACCACGGTGGAGTCACCGGGAGGTCGAAGGTTCCCTCCAGGGGTCCTGCTACGGGGTTCCCTCCGCCCGTCAGGTCCGCCCGCGTCACGATCGGGACCCCGACCGCCGGAGACCGCCAGGTCGGCTCCTCCGGCTCTGGCGCCTCCGCCGGCAACGGATCCTCGGCGACGTGTTCCGTGGGGTGCTCCGTGCCGGTCGTCTCGCCGGTTGATCGCGCCCGGGCCCGGGCCAGGAGGCCGTCCTCCCAGGCTCTCGCATCCGGATCATCGGAGGCGGACACCTCCGGTCCGGGAGCCTCGCCGCCCCCTGGGGTCTCGTCCGTCACGGGCCGAACCTAGCCGTCCGGGTACGGATGGCGGTGGCGCCTGCTCAGCGGTAGCGGGCCAGGACGCGCCGTGCCGCAGCGGCCCGGAGATCCGTTCCCAGGCCGGGTGGAGCAACCACCACCTCAGCAGCAGGCCCCAGCCTCAGCAGGAGCCGTTCCAGCCACCTGTCCGCAGTGACCGGCAGGGTCACCCGTAGCCGCCCGTCGGGTTCCGAATCCAGGCCGGTGTGCGGGTACTGGTCGACCACCCAGCGAACTCCGGGGTCCAGCAGCAGGGTCACCTCGGGAAGGCTGCCGTCCACCGGTATGCCGTCCATTGCCTCGGCCACGTCGTCAGGTGGCTGGAACACCTCGTCGGTCAGCTCGGCCCTCCGCACCCGATCCAGGCGGAAGACCCGGGGGGCCTCGGCCAGTCGGCAGTGGGCCATCAGGTACCAGAAGCCGTCGTAGAGACAGCGGTGCGGCTCGACCACCCTGCTGGTCTCGACGTCACGGCCGTAGGAGTAGTAGTCGATGTCGATGCAGCGTCCAGTCCCGATGCCCTCCCGGATTACCTGGAGGACCGGTTCGTCGCCGGCCGCCAGCCGGATCTGCACGGCTTCCGCCTCCGAGCCCCTCGCTCCGGCCAGCTTGGCGACCGCCCGCTCCAGCGGCCCCAGTTCGTCGACGTCCAGGAGGGCCGCCACGGCACGACCGGCGGCGACCAGAGCCGCCAGATCGGCGGGGTCCATCCGCATCGGCTTGCCCAGGAGGTCGTTTCGCTCGACCCGGATCCGATCTTCGGTGACGAGGATCTCGAAGAGCAGGAAGCTCTGGTAGGGATCGGCCGACACGAAGTTCACGACGTCGGTGAGGTCCCGCACCAGGTCCGCCGGTGGGTAGCCGTACATTGTGGCCACCTCTCCGATGTCGGCGCCGGACGGGTGGTTCTGCTCCAGCCACGGGATGAGGGACAACAGCCGGCGGGCACGGTCCGCTGCACCCGGTGCGCTCATGCCAGAGCCTCCAGCCAGGCCACCATCTCAGCGCGGAACCAGGCCGGCTCCAGGACCTCGGCTCCGTCCAGGAACGTCAGCAGGAAGGACCGGAAGGCATCCGGTTCCCGGACGAGTTCCTGCACGACGATGGATCCGTCGTCACGTCGCTCGACTACCTCCGCCGACGGCAGGAAGCCCGTCAGCCAGGTGACGTGACGCTCGTCGACCAGGATCCTGAACGGCTCCGCCTCGGCATCCCCGAACTGCCAGGCGTGGTCCTCGCGCACCTCGATGGGCACGGCCGGTGGCTCGATCCGCTCGTCGCCCACGTCCACGCCTGACTCGAACCGGTCGCACCGGTACTGGCGGCCGGCCAGCCGCTTCCTGTCCCGACCGGAGAGCTGCCAGTGGCCTCTGGTGAAGACGAGACGGTGGGGTTCCACCACCCGGCGTTCACCCTTGTAGACGAAGGACACCACCAGTCCCCCCGTCACCGCACGCATCAGGTCCCGGACGATCGAATCCCCGGGCACCTCGGCAAAGGGCCTGGCCCTGTCCAGGTCGGCAGCGACACCGGTTCCACCGAGCATCCAGATGGGTACGTCAGGCGCAGCTTCGTCGAAGCCGACCATTGCCGAGGCCAGCGCCAGGCTGGCCAACTCCTCGGGATCGAGTGCCGGAAGGTCCGCTTCCATGGCAGACCTGTGGATCCGATAGCCCGAACCGGACGACTCCCAGCCCGCAACCGCCTCCAGCACGATCGGCAGGCCCAGTTCGCGCAGCTCGTCCTTGTCGCGTTCGAAGGTCCGACGGAACGACTCGTCGTCCTCCGCGTATGCACCGGGCGGCAGGGCGTCGCGGATCTCGTGGCGAGTGAGCGGGCGTTCCGTCTCCAGGAGCAGGGCGACGAGGTCCAGGAGTCGCTCCAGCTTCTTCATTGCCGCCATGGCGGCACTCTAGGGTGACCCCGGTAACGGGGGCGGGCCTCAGAGTGAGTCGATCAGCTTCTGCACCCGCTCGTCCTCGTACCGGAATGGGTCCTTGCAGAGCACCGTTCGTTGGGCCTGGTCGTTCAGCTTGAGGTGGACCCAGTCCACCGTGAAGTCCCGCCGACGTTCCTTGGCCCGGCGAATGAAGTCGCCACGCAGTTTCGCCCTCGTGGTGGAGGGCGCCTCGTCAACCGCTGCGGCGATCGCCACATCCGTGGTGATCCGCTCCATCATGCCGCGTTCCTGCATCAGGTAGTAGAGGCTCCTCCGCCTGTTCACGTCGTGGTACTGGAGGTCCAGGAGAAGGACCCTGGGGTCCGAGAGGGCCAGGCCGTGCCGGTCCCGGTAGGACTCCACCATGCGGTGCTTGGCCACCCAGTCGCATTCGCGGTGGAGGCTGAGAGGATCCTTTTCGATCCCGTCCAGGACGTGCTCCCACATCGCCAGTATCTGGTCCTCCTCCGGGGTGGTGTCACGCCGCTCGGCGAATCGGAGAGCCCTGTCCAGGAACTCCCTCTGGATGTCCAGGGCACTCATCTCGCGACCGCTGGCCAACCGGACGGTCCTCCTACAGGTCAGGTCGTTGCTGATCTCGCGGATCGCCCGCGTCGGGTTCTCCAGCGTCATGTCCCGGAACACCACGTTGGGCTCCTCCAGCATCCTGAGGATGAAGCCGCAGGCCCCCACCTTCAGGAAGCCGGCGTACTCGCTCATGTTGGAGTCCCCGACGATCACGTGGAGGCGTCGATAGCGCTCGGCATCCGCATGCGGCTCGTCCCTGGAGTTGATGATCGGCCTGGAGCGCGTCGTGGCGCTGGAGACCCCCTCCCAGATGTGGGCGGCCCGTTGGCTGATGCAGAATCCGGCCCCACCCCGTGGGTTCTCGAAGATCTTCCCCGCCCCAGCCCAGATCTGACGGCTCACCAGGAACGGGATGATGACCTCGTCGTAGCTCGAGAGGTCGTCGTTGCGGACCGTCATGTAATTCTCGTGGCAGCCGTACGAGTTGTTGGCCGAGTCCGTGTTGTTCTTGAAGAGGAAGACGTCGCCGTCGATCCCCTCCTCCCGGAGTCGGTCCTCGGCGCTGACGGCGAGCTGTTCGAGGATCCGTTCGCCGGCCTTGTCATGCGTGATGACGTCGATGACCGAGTCGCACTCCGGCGTGGCGTACTCGGGGTGCGAGCCGACGTCCAGGTAGAGGCGCGCCCCGTTCACCAGGAACACGTTCGAGCTGCGACCCCATGACACGACGCGCCGGAACAGGTACCGGGCCACCTCGTCCGGACTGAGGCGACGTGCCCCGTCCACGGTGCAGGTGATGCCGTACTCGTTCTCCAGCCCGTAGATGCGACGTTGCACCGTCAGGACCTCATCGGCGCAGGCGATCGACCGCCACGGTCCCGTGGCACACCGTCAGGCCAGGAGGCCGTCGAGGTCGTCGCCCTCGATCCGTCGGAAGGCCCGACGGCCGTTCTGGCGGGCCAGCACCGCCACCTCCATGTCGTCGCCGACCAACTGGCGATCCGGGCCGGCGAGGGCATCCACCGAGGAACCGAGGGCGGACGCCAGGTCGGCCTCCCGGGACCAGGTCTCCTCCATGCGTTCCCGGATGGCGTCGGCCTCGCCACCGATCACCACGAACGACGTGGTGTCCATGACGGTGCCGTCGTAGAGAAGGTGGAAGAGCTGGTCCCCACCGTCCTCCTCGCTCATCTCGGCCACGAGCATCTCCACCTCGAGGGGCTTCATCTCGTGGGTGAAGTTGTGCCCGAGGGCCTGCGCGTACTGATTTGCCAGGGACCTGGCGTTCACGTCCTCACGGCTGAAGGAATAGCCCTTGAAGTCGGCGTGGCGCACCCCGGCGATCCGGAGCTGGTCGAACTCGTTGTAGCGACCCACTCCCACGAACCCGATCCGGTCGTATATCTCGCTGACCTTGCGAAGCGTGTTGGAGGGGTTCTCGGCGCAGAGCAGCACACCATCGGCGTACGTGCACCCGATGGCCGCCCGCCCCCTGGCGATGCCCTTCCGGGCGTAGTCGGCCTTGTCCTTCATCATCTGCTCGGGAGAGACGTACATCGGCATGCTCACGATGCACCCCGCAGGCGCTCCAGGAGCGAGCCCGTACGGGCGGCCACGTCATCGTCGTCCAGCCGCTCGAATCCGTCCGCGGTGATCAGGGCCACGACCGGATAGATCCCCCGCACAATGTCGGGCCCGCCGGTGGCGATGTCCTCGTCGGCGGCCTGGAATATGGCCTCGATCGCCACGTCGATGGCCTCGTCGGCCTCGATGCCATCGTGGTGTCGGAGCTTCACCACCGTGGAGGCATGGAGGCCACCAGACCCGATGGCGGCGTAGTCCCTCTCCTCGTACCGGCCGCCGGTCACGTCGAACTGGAACAGCCGACCCAGCCCGGCGCGGGGATCGAATCCTGCGAAGAGGGGAACGACCGCCAGGCCCTGCATGGCGGCTGGAAGGTGGTTGCGGAGCATCTGGCAGAGCTGGTTGGCCTTGCCGTCCAGCGTCAGGGCGGTGCCCTCCACCTTCTCGTAGTGCTCCAGCTGGAGCTGGAAGAGCCGGACCATCTCCATGGCGGGTCCGGCTGCGCCGGCTATCGCCACGCCGGAGTAACTGTCAGCCGGGAACACCTTCTGGATTTCCCGATGGCTGATCAGGTGCCCGCTGGTGGCCCGGCGGTCCCCCGCCATGAGCACGCCCTCGGAGTAGCGGATCGCCAACACCGTGGTGCCATGGGTGATCTGGGCTGCATCGAAGGGAACGGTCGGCTCGAAGGCCCCGACACCCAGCCTGTCCAGGAGCCCGACGAAGTCAGGGCCCGGATCGTCACCGGGAATGAAGATGGGGAGCGTCACGTGCCGGAGGCTAACCCGCCGCCATGGACGGGCTACTCGCCGCCCTTCTGGATGTAGCTCTTGACGAACTCCTCGGCGTTGGTCTCCAGGACCTCGTCGATCTCGTCGAGGAGGTCGTCCAACTCGTTCTTGAGACGGTCGCTACGTTCCGTGGGGGCCGGGCTGGCCGATACCTCCGTCCCCTCGGTCTCCTCCGTGGAGCGATCCGATTCCACCCTCTGCCGTTGCTCACGCTCAGCCATGTTCGCCTCCGTCCGGATTCAGGCCGACAACCGTTCGAGGAGTTCCTCGACAGACCCGCAGGTCTCGAGGAGCGTACCGACGTGCTGCTGCGTGCCGCGGGAGGGTTCCATCATCGGCACACGGCGCAACGCCTCGCCACCGACGTCGAAGACCATCGAGTCCCAGTTCGCAGCCACGACCCGATCGGGCCACAGCGCCAGGCAGCGCCCCCGGAAGAAGGCCCTGGTGTCGGTCGGTGGATACCCGGTCGCCCTCGCCGCATCCGCCGGATCCACCAGCACCTCGGCTCCCATGCGGGCGAACAGCGAGCGCTCCGGTCGCAGGTCGTGGTACTGGAGGTCCAGGGCCGCCAGCCTGAGGTCGTCGGCGGCCAGGTCGTGCCGGTCCCTGAAGCCCTCCACCAGGTGGCGCTTGGCGATCCAGTCCACCTGGCCGACCAGCTCGGTCGGGTCCCGTTCGAGGCTGGCCAGGACCTGTTCCCAGCGTGCCACGACATCGTCTGCGACCGAGCCGCCTACCGCCTCGGTGCCCCGCTGCGCCAGGTACTTCCCTGCGGACTCCAGCAGGCCCCACTGGATCTCCAGGGCGGTCGCCGAACGACCGTCCATGAGGTTCAACGGCTTGGAGAGGCTGAGGTCCCAGGACACCGCCTGCAGGGCCCGCACCGGGTCGACCAGCGCCAGGGTGGGGTCCAGCACGTCGTCCTCCACCATCGCCAGGATGATGGCGGTGGTGCCCACCTTCAGGAAGGTCGCCACCTCGCAGAGGTTGGCGTCTCCGACGATGACGTGCAGCCGCCTGTACCTCAGCGGATCGGCATGGGGCTCGTCGCGGGTGTTGATGATGGGTCGCTTCAGGGTCGTCTCGAGGCCCACCTCCTCCTCGAAGAAGTCGGCACGCTGCGTGAGCTGGAATTCGATGTGGTTCCTGTCCCGGTACGGCAGCTCGCAGCCCACCTTGCCGGCGCCGGTGAATACCTGACGGGTCACGAAGTGGGTCGTGGCGTGCTGGACGATCCGGGCGAACGGGGTGGCCCGGTCCATCAGGTAGTTCTCATGGCAGCCGTAGCTGTTGCCCTTGCCATCGGAGTTGTTCTTGTAGACGACGAGTTCCTGTCCCTCCGGCAGGAACTCGTTGGCTGCAGCCATCGACTCGATCAGGATCAGGTCCCCCGCCCGATCCTGGAGGACCACCGAGAGGGCATCAGCGCACTCCGGCGTGGAGAGTTCCGGGTGGGCGTGGTCCACGTAGTACCGCGCTCCGTTCGTCAGGACAGCGTTGACCAGGTGGGTCTCGATGTCCGGCGCCATGGCGTCCAGCGCGGTGAACCCCCTCAGGTCGACGGCCGGTGACTCGTCCACGAAGTCCCATCCGACCCTGGGAGCCCCCGGTCCCCCGCCCGGCTGGGTTCGTCGGCTGAGGTAGGCGTTGATCAGGAGCGAGGAGGCACTGATCGGGTTCGGGTCCGCCACCCCACGGTGGACTATCCCGTATTCGGTCTCGATGCCCAGTGTCTTCGGGACTGCCATGGGCGGACCCTACTTCCAGGTCCTGATGCGTCGACGGGACCGCGACCGGCCGGGGCGGCAGGGGTCAGAGGTACTGGCCCGTTCCGACTCCCTCGATGGCCCGGCCACCCGACTCGTCCTCGTGGTGGGTCACGAGGGTCCTCACGTAGACGATCCGCTCGCCCTTCTTGCCTGAGATCCGGGCCCAGTCGTCCGGATTGGTGGTGTTGGGAAGGTCCTCATGCTCGGAGAACTCCTGGCGGACCGACTGGACCATGTCCGCCGACCGGAGGCCCCTCGGACCGCCGGCCAGCTGGCGCTTGATGGCCAGTTTCTTGGCCCGGCGGACGATGTTCTCGACCATGGCACCCGAGGAGAAGTCCCGGAAGTAGAGGACCTCCTTGTCGCCGTTCTGGTAGCTCACCTCGAGGAACCGGTTGCGGTCCTCGTCCGAGTACATCTCGGCCACGGCGTCGTCGATCATGACCAGCGCCGCCTTGTGGCGGTCCCCGCCCCCGATCGTCTGGATGGCCTCCTCGTCGATCGGCAGGTCACCCACGAGGTAGCGGGAGAAGATGTGGGCCGCTGCGGTGGCGTCCGGGCGCTCGATCTTGATCTTCACGTCGAGCCGTCCGGGCCGCAGGATCGCCGGATCGATGAGGTCCTCCCTGTTGGAGGCTCCGATCACGATCACATTCCGAAGCGTCTCGACACCGTCGATCTCGGCCAGCAACTGCGGAACGATCGTGGATTCGATGTCGGAGCTGATGCCGGTACCACGGGTCCGGAAGAGCGACTCCATCTCGTCGAAGAAGACGATGACCGGCCAACCCTGCTCGGACTTCTCCCTCGCCCGCTGGAATACCTCGCGAATCTGGCGTTCCGTCTCGCCCACGTACTTGTTGAGCAGTTCCGGGCCCTTGATGTTCAGGAAGTAGCTGCGTGCCTCGAGGTCTCCGGACACCTCGGTGACCTTCGCCGCCAGGGAGTTCGCAACCGCCTTGGCGATCAGGGTCTTACCGCACCCCGGGGGGCCGTAGAGGAGGATTCCCTTGGGGGCCGGCAGGGCGTATTCGCTGAACAGCTCCTGATGCAGGAACGGCAGCTCGACGGCATCGATGATCTTCTCGATCTGGCCGTCCAGACCGCCGATGTCCTCGTAGGTGACGTTCGGAACCTCTTCCAGGACCAGGGTTTCCGCCCCCGGTCGCGGGAGTCGTTCCAGGAGCAGGGCGGAACGTGGGTCCAGCATCGCCGAGTCGCCGCTCTGCAGGCCCACGCCGACCAGGTCGGAAGCCAGCTCAACCACCCGCTGCTCGTCACCTCGCCCGGTGATCAAGGCCCGGACGCCGTCGGGCATGACGGCCCTCACGGTGACCACCTCGCCGACGGCCTCGTGGGTCCTGGCCTGCACGATGCTCATGGCGTCGTTCAGGACAACCTCCTGGCCCGGCGTAAGGGACTCCAGGAGGTCCGGATGGACTGCGACCCGCATCTTGCGGCCGGCGGAGTGGACGTCGGCCGAACCATCACCGTTCAGCTGGACGACGGTGCCGTAGGCCGACGGGGGCTGGGAGAGCTTCTCGACCTCCTCGCGCAGGACCGTGATGCGCTCCCTGGCCGTCTCCAGCGTGGTGTTCAGCTTCTGGTTCCTGGCGTTCGCCCTGGCCAGCTCCCGACCGGCGTCCCTGACCTCGGTCTCAAGCCGGCCCAGTTGGCGGGGAACGTCAACCAGGCGACGTCGCAGTTCCGTAACCTCGGTCTCCAGCCCGGACACGTCCGGCGCCGGATCCCCGCTCGATTCGTCGGCCCTGCCGGGTCCATCCTGCTCGTCGGTCACGGTGTCCTCCAGACGGCGACCATAGCGCCGGGTGGTCTCGCCCCGGAGGCAATTGTCACACGGCCGGTCCCGTGGACGGACTCCGTGGACCGGTAGCCTTCTGCCTGTGATCTGGGGTCCCGTCAATGACGGGCCGCTGATCCGGGGCCTACACGGCCTAGGTACCAGCACGGTGCAGGGCCACCTGTACCGATAGAGAGGACCCTTGGGACTATGAAGGTCTGGATCGATCAGGATCTGTGCACTGGCGATGGCCTCTGCGAGGAAATCGCCCCCGACGTGTTCGCCATGCTGGACGACGGGCTGGCCTATGTGAAGGACGGCGACAAGATCCTCAGCGACCCCGGCGGCGCCGCCGGCCTCGCACCGGTTCCCGCCGGGCAGGAGGAAGCCACCATCGAGTCGGCTGAGGAATGTCCGGGCGAGTGCATCTACATCGAGATCGACTGACCGTCCTGCACGGGTAGGCGTCGGGCGGCCTTCGGGCCGCCCTTCGATCGTTTTCGGGCCTGCACGGTGGTCGGGACCAACCCCGACGGTTTCACCGACACGGTCCAGCGGCCCTCTCCCCGTCGTCCAGGCCGTCGACCAGCAGGGCCAGCTCACTGCTCTGGACCGCGTACGCCACCGGACCGCCACCGCGGAGCCGTGAGAAGAGGACGCCCAGGACCAGTCCGTCGCCATCCACCACGGGCGCGCCGGAGTGGCCCGAGCGGATGCTGGCAAACAACTCAAGGGCATCGCGACCGCCTCCCGGTCGACCGTAGATGTCCTCGCCGGTGGCACGGATCAGGCGATCCACCACCATTGACAGGACCACCGGTACTCCGTCGTCGTCGTGGGCCAGCACCACTCCCATTACGCCAGCCGCCGGATACCCGAGTTCCAGTGCCCGTGGCAGGACGACATCGCCCGTCGGTCGGAGGAGGGCCAGATCGCTGACAGGATCGAAGGCAACCACCCGGGTGGAGATCTCGGCTCCGTCCAGCCTCACGATGGGTGCCGTGATGCCTGCCACCACGTGGGCGCCCGTTGCGATCAGGTCCGGCCCCACGACGAAGCCGGTGCCGAACTGCGCGATCCTGCAGTCCAGACCCCTCACCTGAACCGTGGAGGCCTGAAGCCGCTCCACCAGGCTCTTCGGGATCCCGTGTATCTGGGTGGCGGCCACCGCTCCCTCCCCTGTACCGGCCTCTCCCCCGGTAGCGGTGGGGACGCTGCGGGGTGGAGCGACGGTCTCTGCCTCACCCCCGAGTCGAACGAGTACCGCCAGGACCAGCAGCCAGACCGTCAGGCAGGCAGCGAGGGCGGCGGCGACCCGCCGGACCCTCATGGTCCCAGCAGCCGGGCGTGGGTCAGGAATGCCGTGTGGGCCACCATTCGATGGTCGGGCCTGACCGCCTGGCCTTCGACGTGCCACGTTCGGTTCAGTATCTCCACCGTCTCGGCGAACCGGAACCCGTGCGCGTCGAGCGCCTCACGGAACCGGATCACCTGCGTGATGCTCGGCGTGTAGGCGACGATTATCCCACCCAGGTGGAGTGCCCCGGCGGCGTGGGGCACCACCTGCCATGGCTCGGGTAGGTCCAGGACCACCCGATCGAAGTCATCACCGTCGATTCCCTCGTATACGTCCCGGAGTTGTACGTCGTAGCGCTCGAGGGCCGACTCGCCCAGCATCGTGACGACGTTGGCGCGTGCCCTGGCGGCGAAGTCCTCCCTCAGCTCGTAGCCGGTGATGTCGGCACCGGCACGAAGCATCGTCATGGAGAGGGCACCCGAGCCGATGCCCGACTCCAGCACGCGCGCCCCTGGGAACACGTCGGCCAGCATCAGGATCGGACCCAGGTCCTTCGGGTAGATGACCTGTGCCCCCCGGGGCATCTTGATGACGAAGTCGGCGAGCGTCGGTCGGAAGGCGGTGAAGATACCGCCCCGACTGGATCGCAGCGAGACACCCTCCTCCGCGCCGATGATCACATCGTGGGCGAGCACGCCGGTGTGGGTGTGGAACTCGGCACCCACCGATAGTTCGATCAGGTAGCGACGCTGCTTGCGATCCACCAGGAGGACCTGGTCGCCCTCCCCGAACGACCCCGCCACTAACGGGCCTCGGAGACGGGACGACCCAGCCGGACCGGCACATCCCGGCCATCATTCGGAAGGTGGCCTCCGGCCCGCTCCAGGAGGTGGCAGAAGGCGCAGACCTCGGCACCGGCAGGGGCCCCGCAACGGACGCAGGTTCCGATCGGGACGCGATCATCATCTCCGGGTACGAACAGGTCTGCCGCCCGATCCAGGAACCCGAAGTAGAAGGCATGCTTGGTTCCCGGCGAGCGTTCCTCTATCGAGTTGAGGGCCTCCTTGTAGCCGATGTGCCGGTTGCCCAGGGCCATCGGGCACTCCTCGACCATGTAGTCGATGCCGCGTAGTACGCAGTAGGCGGCCATGTCCCTTTCGCCCAGACGGACAAGGGGTTTCACCTTCCGGGGGAAGCCGTCTCCAGCGTGCAGCACCGGTCGCTGCCTGCCCAGGTACTCCCCCTGCCAGCGCAGGACGTTCCCGAACAGCACCGCAGCCTCGTCGTCCAGGTTGTGGCCCGTGACCAGGGCGTCGTAACCGCCCCTACCTGCCGCCTCGTCGAAGAGGTGGCGCTTCGAGAGGCCACAGGCGCTGCAGGGAACCCGCTTGGCGGCCCTTGCGGCACCACGTATGTCGTACCCGTAGTCACTGGGTAGGTCCACGACCTCCAGGGAAAGGCCCCGGCTCTCGGCGAATGCCCGGGCGAAGCGTTCGGATTCCGAGCTGTAGCCGTCGATTCCGAGGCCCAGGTAGAGGCCGTCGGCCTCGTAGCCCAACTCCACCAGGATGTCCCATACGGCGAGGGAGTCCTTGCCGCCGGAGACCGCCACGAGGACGCGGTCCCCAGCCTCGAGCATCTCATGGCCCTTGATCGCTCTGGCCACCTGTTCCCTGCAGTGCCGGAGGAAGTGCTCTCCGCAGAAGTTGGCGTTGTGGCGCCGGACGTCGATCACCGCCGGACCCCGGCAGACCCGGCACTTCATCCTGCGCCTCCCGAGATCACGGAGCGGATCTCGATGCTGTCGTCCCGGTCCAGCATGGCGTCGCCGGGAACCAGGGTCCCCTCGCGTATGACGAGAACCGATTCGCGCTGGATGTCCAGGCGTGCGAGGAGTGCTGTGACGGCCATCGGACCGTCCATCTCGATGGTGCGCGTCGGGTTTCGCAACTGGACGATCACCGGTCCACACCCCCGCCGGCAAGGTGCCGGACCTCGAGGGTCTCGCCCGCCTCCAGGTCGATGCGTTGCGCCACGGGGCGGCGGGCGCCGAAGATCCGTACGACCCGGGCGACCAGGACCACCAGCAGGATCCCCTGCCAGCGTCGTTGTCCGCCGAGTAGCCCGCGACGGATACCTCGCCCCAGGAGCGTCGAGGTCATCGTGGACATCAGAAGCGACGTACCTCTACCACCGTGGAGCGGCGTCGACCGGCCCGACTTCCAAGCATGTAGGCCAGCGCCACGATGACGACCGCCGAGGCGGCGGCCAGGGCCAACAGGGTCTGGCGCCGGCTGGCGACCGGGCCGTCCGGGTCTCCCACGACCGCACGCAGTTCGGCCTCCAGGTCATCCCTGGTGATGCGTTCCTCAGCCATCCAGGTTCCTCTGCCCACCGATTCGTACCACGGCGAGCGCGGCCACCCCGCCCAGGACCGTCGCCGAAGCCAGGTAGGGCACCCAGGACCAGGAACCGTCGAGGAGCCCTGAGGACTGCAGGCCACGAAGTCCCCCGACCACCAGCAGGACCGTGCCGAGGCCTATGAGGGATGCACCGAGCAGGCCGAACAACAGGAACCGACCCGCTGCACGTAGCGGCTCGACCGTCTCCTGTCGGACGTAGCGCTTCAGCAGGTCCGGGAGGTCGACGGCGGTCCGGCCATCTGAGAATCGATCGGGTCCCATGGGGCGACCACGCTACCGGGAGGACCCCACTGCGGGCCCGTCGCCCCCACGATCCGGTCCCAGGCGGAGGTCGACGACCGTCTGGGCATCAGCCAGCAGTGCATCCAGGATCCCGCAGCGCTCGAACACGAGATCGGCCTCCAGGAGCAGCTGCCGGTCGTAGGCGGTGAAGGGACCCAACGCCGCCATCTGGAGGGTGCCGAACGCCGGATCATCAGCCAGGTCGAACGTGGCCGCCTGGACGGGATCGCCCAGTTCCGAGAGGTTTGCCAGGAGACGGCGGAGACGGGACTCGAGCGACCGGTAGGCGACCTCGGGGACGCCCGGTCCCGGACGGTCCGGCATGGGGCTGACCTCCGCCACGGGATGGGGATCATCCGGCAGCCACCGTTCCACACGAACCCGCTGCAGTCCCACGATCGTCACTGCCCAGCGACCGTCCGGAGCCTCCCTCGCCTCCAGCACCCGAGCCCGGGTTCCCACGTCGCAACGCAGGTCTCCACCACCCACCTCGCTACCTCGACGAATCAGTACGACACCGAACTCCCGATCGGTGGCCAGGACGTCGACGATCATGCGCCGGTACCGCTCCTCGAAGAGCTGCAGCGGCATGACGCCCGAGGGAAGCAGGACCGCCCCCAGCGGAAGCATGGGCAACCGGCGGGTGTCCGGCGAGGCTCAGCCCACCACCGGTAGTGGCGCCAACGCCTCCACAGCGGGTCCGGCCGGATACGAGAGGAGTGCCAGCACGACCTCCTCGTGGAGGTCCCTGATCTCGAACGGCAGCTCCCCGTTGCTGATCACCGCAAATGCGAGCCGACGCCCAGCCGGGGTGTCAACCACCCCCGCCAGGCTGGTGACCCCCCGGAGGGTCCCCGTCTTGGCCCTTACACGGCCCTCCCCGGCCGTCCCCACGAAACGGGTCTTCATCGTCCCGCTCTCCCCCGCCAGGGGCAGCGAGTCGACGAGGAGGGCGCCGTGCAGGTCGTCCTCCATCACATCCACCAGGAGCGAGCAGGTGACCCTGTTGTCGGGATCCAGGCCGGAACCATCCTGCGGGACGACCTGATCCACGTCGTGGCCCGCGCGCTCGAGGGTGTCAAGCATGACGGCCAGGCCGGCCACGGTCGTCCCACGCTCGGCGGGCGTGCGCCCCAGCTCCTTCACGAGCAGCTCCGCGGTGGTGTTGTCGCTATGGACCAGCATCTGTCGAACCAGGAGGCTCACGGGCAGAGATGCGACCTCGACGAGCGTCACCATGCCCGGGTGCGCAGGTGAGCGACCCGAGTCGGGCCTACGACGGATCACCACGCCCTCAACCTCCAGGAGGTCGTCTAGGAGCGAGGCGGCGTTGGCTGCCGGATCGTCGGCCGGCACGGAGAGCGAGGGTGCGGTGTTCACCGGATCCCACTTCTCGAAGCCGTCGTCCACGCTGAGGGCACTCAGCGGCCCCGACTGGATCGACCAGCCGGGCTTGAAGCGATCCGGCCAGGTGCCCAGGTATCGGATGGCGTCGTACCTCGACTCGTCGCCCACGATTCCACCGGTGATCTCCCGCACGCCGACTCCAAGGAGCCCCTTCACGAGGTCGCCGAGATCCGTGTAGCTGCCCGGGTCGTCGAAACGTGCTGCGTACCCGCTGGTCGTGAGGAGCGGGTCGCCTCCACCAACCAGCCAGACGTCGCCGTCCACGATGCCGTCCACCACGGGCACCTCGGCGACCACCCTGGTCGTCAGCACGGTCGAGGGACCCAGGTGCAGCAGTGCCGCAATTGCGGTGAGGATCTTCTGCGTGCTGGCCGGCACCATGGCCATTCCGGCTTCCAGGCTGTAGAGGCGACGACCATGCTCGGCCACGACCAGGCAGGTTCCGTCCGGCAGCGCCGTGACCGCTCCGAGCAGGCTGGCGGTGAGCTTCCGCTCAGCGGTGGGTGCCTGCAGGAACTCCGGTATCCGACGGACCGAGAAGAGGGGCGTGGCCGCACGTGCGGGCATGGCCCCGGCAACGGGTACATACATGGCCGACGACCGCTCCGTCCGCTGTGCCTGCAGCCCGGCAAGGAGTGCAACGGTGAGGAGCAGCAGCGGTAGGACCAGACGCCGGTTCACGGGGCGCCATGCTAGGGCTTGCGGCATCTGGTCTAGGTTCCCCCCATGCAGATCCTCGCGGCCCTCTTCTTCGAAGGCCTGGAACTCAGGCAGGTGGACGGTGGTGCCACGCACATCGACCTGACCGGCATCCAGTTCAGTGCAGCGTCACCGGAACCGGCCCCCGTGACCTGGTCTCCGCACCTGCTGGTCATGGTCAGTTGTCCGACCGACCATGTGGGTCGCTCCGTGCTGGAGGTGGTGTTCACCCGCGACGGGGAACAGTTGGCTCGCAACGTCCAACCCATCGAGGTCCAGCCCGGAAAGTTCGGCTACCGCCTGGTCCGGGCGGAGCTGGTGTTCGAGGAGTTCGGCACGGTCGAGGCCAGTTGCCGAATCGACCAGGGGGTCCCGACGGTCGTGCCCTTCACACTGCTCGCTCCGGACCCCTCCGCCACCTGACCGGAGGTACCCCGGTGCGCTACGCAGTCGCCCTCTCGGGTCATCCCGATGCTGCGACGGCGGTTGGCGAGGTCGTAGGGCAGGTCATGGATCGACTCGGCCCCAGCCCGGACGTGGCCATGCTGTTCATCTCGCCGTCGCATCTCGAACGTGCAGCCGATATCGCAGGAACGGTGCTGAAGGCCCTGGCACCCGGCCACCTGCTGGGTTGCTCGGCCGGAGCGGTGCTGGCCCAGCGGCAGGAGGTCGAACAGGCCCCCGGCCTGGTGCTGTGGGTGGGTCGCACCGGCCCGGCGAGGGTGGCCCGACTGGAGGGCGGACGCCTACCTGTCGACCTCGCCGCAGGCAGCAGCGTGCTGCTCGTCGCCGACCCGTTCGGATTCGACGCCGACGTGCTGTTCGACTCGATTCCGCCGGACGTCACGGTCGTCGGGGGCCTGGCGTCCGCGGCAGGCCGCTCCGGCGGCAACCGCCTCCTGCTGGACGATGACGTGTTCTCCGACGGTGCCGTGGCCATGGTCCTCCCCCCGGGGCTGGGAGCCAGACCGGTCGTGTCCCAGGGTTGCCGTCCCGTGGGCGATCCCTTCGTCGTCACCGGCATGGACGGCGACCTGGTCCTGACCCTCGGCGGGCAACCCGCCCTCCACCGGATCCGGGAGGTGCTGGCCGCGCTGCCGGAAGCCGACGGGAAGCGCCCCGGCATCGGGCTGCAGGTGGGGATCGTGATCAACGAGAACCGGTCCACCTTCGGTACGGGCGACTTCCTGGTCCGGGGAGTGCTGGGTGCCGACCGCGATTCGGGTGCGGTGGCGATCGACGCCAGGGTCGAGGTCGGAACCACCCTCCAGTTCCAGGTCCGGGATGCCGCTTCGGCCAGCAGGGACCTGGCATCCACGCTCCGCCACCACCGGGCGCAGAGCGCCCTGGTCTTCACCTGCAATGGCCGGGGAAGCCACCTCTTCGGCCACGCCGGACACGATGCGGGGCACTTCGTGGACCGCCTGGGGACGACGGACGTGGCGGGCATGCACTCCGCCGGAGAGATCGGGCCGGTGGGGGGACGGCACCACCTCCACGCCTTCACCGCCTCGGCGCTCCTGCTGGGAACGGACGGCCCGGGAGATGATCCGAACGCACCTGCCATGGTCGCCGAGGAGGGCTGAGGTGGCGATTATGGTGCCCGTCGACGAAGAGGCACGCTGGCCCATGGGGGCACTGGCTGAGGTGGGATCATGACGGACTCCGGGACCTACGGATCGGCCTTCGATTCCTCGCTGGAAACGCTCGCCATAGACGTCGTGCGCGGCCTCGCCATGGACGCTCCGCATGCGGCGCGGTCCGGACACCAGGGAACAGCCATGGCCCTGGCTCCGTTGGCCCACGTCCTCTGGACCCGGATCCTCACCTACGACGCGGCGGACCCGACGTGGCCCGATCGGGACCGGTTCATCCTCTCGGCGGGACATGCCTCGATCCTCCTCTACTCCATGCTCTACCTGACCGGCCACGGTCTGACGCTCGACGACATACGGGCCTTCCGGCAGTGGGGTTCGGCCACACCGGGTCATCCGGAGGTGGGACACACGGCGGGCGTGGAGGTCACCACCGGACCCCTGGGCCAGGGCCTCGCCAACGGCGTGGGCATGGCGATTGCGGAACGGAACCTGCGCGCCCGATTCGGATCCGAGTTGACCGATCACCACACCTTCGTCATCTGCGGAGACGGCGACCTGGCTGAGGGAATCTCCCACGAGGCGGCCTCGCTGGCCGGCCATCAGGGCCTCGGCCGACTCGTCGTGGTCTACGACGACAACCACGTCACCATCGACGGCCCGACCGAACTGGCCCTCTCGGATGATGCGCCGGCCCGATTCCGGGCCTATGGCTGGCACGTGATCGACCTGGGTGATGCGGCCGAGGACCTGGATGCCATGGAGGCCGCCGTCCGGGATGCCATGGCAGTCACCAACCGACCATCGCTCATCGTCCTGCGGAGCCACATCGGCCATCCCTCCCCCGACGTCGACAGTTCGGCCGTCCACGGCTACTCGCTCACGGATGAGGGGATCGCCGAGACGAAGCGTCGCATGGGCCTTCCCGAGGACGAGCCCTTCTGGGTCCCTGACCAGGTACTCGGGCAGTACAGGGCGGCGGGCCGCCGCGGTGCCGATTCACGCAGCTCATGGGAGGAACGCCTCGCAGCCTTCTCCGGCGATCGTGCCTCATGGGATGCGGTCCAGGCCGGACGCGGCGTGGAGGGATGGGAGGAACGTCTCCCCACCTGGGCTGCCGGCGAAGCCGTGGCCACGCGGAAGGCCAGCAACGCCTGCCTGCAGGCGCTCCTGGACGTCGTTCCCGGCCTCATCGGTGGCGGAGCCGACCTGACCGGCAACACCGGTACGACCATCAGGGACCACGGCGTGCAGGGCCCCGACTGCCCGGAGGGCAGACAGGTGTACTTCGGGGTCCGGGAGCACGCCATGGGCGCAATCTGCAACGGCATGGCCCTGCACGGTGGAATGCTCCCGGTCAACGGGACCTTCCTGGTGTTCAGCGACTACATGCGTGGCGCCGTTCGCCTGGCCGCCCTGAGTTCCGCCCGGACGACCTTCGTCTGGAGTCACGATTCGGTGGGCGTGGGCGAGGACGGACCCACCCACCAGCCGGTGGAGCATGCCGCTGCGCTTCGTGCCATGCCGGGCATCCCGGTGTTCCGGCCCGCCGACGCCAACGAGACCGCTGCAGCGTGGCGCTACATAGTCGGGGCAGATGGCCCCGTCGCCCTCCTCCTGACCCGTCAGGACGTCCCCGTCCTGGCAGGGTCCACCGACCACGACGCCGTCGCACGCGGTGCATACGTGCTGGCCGATCCGGATGGTGAACCCGATGTCGTGCTGATCGGAACCGGCAGTGAGGTGGCCGTCGCCCTGGATGCAGCGGCGACCCTGACGGCTGCGGGTCACTCCGTGCGCGTGGTCTCGATGCCCTGCACCGAACTCTTCGCCGAGCAGGCTGATGGATACCGGGCATCCGTGCTTCCTGCCGGAATCCCCACGGTCTCGGTGGAGGCCGGTGTCACGTTCGGGTGGGCACGCTGGGCCGACACCAGCATCGGCATCGACCGCTTCGGTACCTCAGCTCCCGGCGAGCAGGCCATGACGGGTCTGGGGATCACCCCGGCAGCCGTCGTGGCGGCCACAGAATCCCTCCTTGGAACCTGAACCCACGCTGGATTGTGTGATGAACCGACTCCATGACCTCTACACCGAGCAGGGCCAGAGCCCCTGGTTGGACAACCTCAGGCGGAGTTGGATCGCCTCGGGGGAGCTGCAGGACTGGGTGGACCGCGGGGCGCGCGGCATCACCTCCAACCCGTCGATCTTCCAGAAGGCCATGACGGGAACCGACGCCTACGACGAGCAATTGCGTTCGCTGACGGAATCGGGATGCAGCGTCGAGGAGAGCTACTGGGAACTCGTGATCCGCGATATCCGTGACGCCCTCGAGATCCTGAGACCGGTACACGAGGCCTCCGACGGCCTGGATGGCTACGTCTCGGTGGAGGTGGACCCCCGGCTGGCCCCCGACACCGACGGAACCATGACCGCCGCCCGCCAACTCCACGAGCGTCTGGACCTACCCAACCTCTACGTGAAGATCCCGGGTACCGCCGAGGGAATCCCGGCAATCCGGCAGATGATCTCGGAGGGGCGGAGCATCAACGTCACCCTCATCTTCTCGCTGGAGAGCTACAGCGACGTGATGGAGGCCTACATATCGGGCCTGGAGTCCTGTAATGGGGACCTCTCGGGGGTTTCCTCGGTTGCCTCGTTCTTCATCAGCCGCACCGACGTGGAGGTGGACCGTCGGCTGGACCAGTTGGGCGGAGCCGAAGCACTGGCGCTACGGGGCCGTGCGGCGGTGGCCCAGGGCCAGGTGGCCTACTCCATGTTCCGGTCCATGTTCAGCGGTCCCCGCTGGGACGCCCTCGTCCAACGGGGCGCACGGGTGCAGCGGCCGCTGTGGGCCTCCACCTCGACCAAGAACCCCTCCTATCCGGACACCCTCTACGTGGACAGCCTGATAGGGCCCGACACCGTCAACACCCTCCCCGACGCCACCCTCGAGGCCTTCGAGGACCACGGGACGGTTGCCCGGACCATCGACGCTGATCCTGACGCCGCCCATGCCGTGCTGCAGGCCGTTTCGGATGCCGGTGTCGACCTGGCCGACGTCGCCCGGGTCCTGGAGAACGAGGGCGTGGCCGCCTTCGTGGCCTCCTTCGATGATCTCCTGGCCGACCTGGGGGCGAAGGCCGCCACCTTCTGAGCGCTGCCGGGGCAATCACCTCCGGGTTAGTTGCAAATAGCAACTGACTACTACGCTCGGCAGATGCCAGACGACGTCGTCGGTGACGACTCTTCCATCGCAGCCACCCTCGCAGCCGTCGGCGACCGTTGGACCCTGCTCATCCTGCGTGACCTGTTCCGTGGGGTGCGCCGCTTCGAGCACCTCCGGTCGGACCTCGGCATCGCCCGAAACCTCCTCACCGACCGGCTGCAGCGCCTGGTCCAGCTCGAGATCGTGCACCGCGTCCCCTACCAGGACCGACCGGTACGCCACGAGTACCGCCTCACCGCCAAGGGAGCAGACCTCTCCCCGGCTCTTGTTGCCCTGATGCGTTGGGGCGACCGGTGGTACGCCCTGGACGGTCCTCCCACGCTCCTCGTGCACGACAGCTGTGGCACGCCGCTTGACCAGGCCGTCTCCTGCCCCGCCTGCCATGAGCCGGTCGGGCCCCAGCACATCCGAAGCCGCCCCGGACCGGGACGCATGACCCAGACCACAGGAGCCCATCGATGACCAGCCCGCACGAGGAACTGCACGGAGAGGACCTCCTCGCCGCAGCCAGGGAGGTCCGCGACCTCCACCACGGAACCCGCATCACGTACAGCCCCAAGGTGTTCATCCCGTTGACCATGCTCTGCAGGGACCGCTGCGGCTACTGCACGTTCGCCCAGCCACCGGCCCGCCTGGAGTCGCCCTACCTCTCCACGGAAGACGTCCTGGAGATCGCCCGGGCGGGAGCCGCCGCCGGCTGCCACGAGGCGCTCTTCACCCTGGGGGAGCGTCCGGAGCTCCGCTACCCCGTGGCCGCCGACTGGCTGCAACGCCACGGACATGCAACGACGCTGGACCTGCTCGCCGAGATGGCACAGCTGGTCCTGGACGAGACAGGCCTCCTCCCCCACTCCAATGCCGGTGCCCTGCATGCCGACGAGCTCGAAGCCCTCCGCAGCGTCGCACCCTCCCAGGGGATGATGCTGGAGTCGCTCCGGTCGGACCTGGACTGCCACCGGGGCGCCCCGGACAAGGAACCCGGCCGACGCCTCGAGACCCTCGAAGCAGCGGGCCAGCTGGCCATCCCCTTCACGACGGGGATCCTCGTCGGGATCGGCGAGGACCGCGACGACCGCATCGCCGCCCTGGAGGCCATCGCCGCATCCCACAGACGCCACGGCCACGTGCAGGAGGTCATCGTCCAGAACTTCCTGCCCAAGGCGGGCACGGCAATGCACTCCGCTCCCCCCTGCCCCAGCGACGTCTACCTGGAGGCCATCGCCCTGGCCCGCCTGATCCTCCCCCCGGAGATCCACCTCCAGGCACCGCCCAACCTGTCCGACGACTTCGGACCCCTCCTGGACGCCGGCATCGACGACTGGGGTGGCGTCTCGCCGGTCACCGCCGACCACGTCAACCCCGAACGGCCCTGGCCCGACCTGGACCGCCTCAGGGAGGTCACCGAGGCACGTGGGTTCGCCCTCGCCTCCCGGCTCACCGTGTACCCGGAGTACGTCCGGGACCAGACCCGTTGGATCCACGAGGACCTCCGCTTCCAGGTGATGGACCGGAGCGATGCGGAGGGAATGGGGCGCGACGACCCCGGGGCCGTCTTCCCCGAGGAGATCGAGATGGTCACGGCATCCGATGGCGCCGAGGTCCGCCAGGTCGGACACCGCTCCACCGCGTGGTACTCCGGAAGCCCGATCAGCCCACCGACCCTCGTACCGGCGTCGTCCGCGGCCAGAGGTCATCTCCGCGAGGTGCTCGACGGCGTTCTGGACGAACAGCAGGCGGGACGCGACGAGTTGCTGGCCCTGTTCGCCGCCCGTGGCCCGGAGGTGGCCGCCGTGGCCGAGGTGGCCGACGAGCTGCGGCGGAGGGCCGTTGGCGACACCGTCACCTGGGTTGCCAACCGCAACATCAACTACACGAACGTCTGCACCTACAAGTGCCGATTCTGTGGCTTCTCCAAGGGGCCCCTCTCGCTGAACCTGAGGGGCACCCCCTACCTCCTGGAGATGGACGAGATCGCATCCCGGGCTGCCGAGGCCGCCCGGATGGGAGCCACCGAGGTCTGCCTCCAGGGCGGAATCCATCCCGACTTCGACGGCAATTACTACATAGACGTGACGCGGGCGGTCCGTGAGGCGGTGCCCGACATCCACGTGCACGGCTTCACCGCACTCGAGGTGACCGAAGGCGCCCTGCGACTCGGCGAGCCCCTGGCCGACTACCTGCGGCGTGCCAAGGAGGCCGGCCTGCGGTCACTTCCCGGCACGGCGGCCGAGATCCTGGATGACGACATCCGGGCCGACCTCTGTCCCGACAAGATCAACAGCGAGGAGTGGCTCGAGGCCCACCGAACAGCCCACGGTGTCGGCATCGCATCCAACATCACCATCATGTTCGGCTCCATCGAGCGACCCGAGCACTGGGTCCGCCACCTACTCCGATGCCGCGACCTCCAGGAGGAGACCGGTGGGTTCACCGAGTTCGTCGGTCTGCCGTTCGTGCACATGGCCTCCCCCATCTACCTGCAACGTAAGGCACGCAGGGGCCCCACCTTCCGGGAGAACCTGCTGATGCACTCGGTCGCCCGCATCGCCTACCACGGCCTCATCGACAACATCCAGGCCTCGTGGGTGAAGATCGGCTTCGATGGCGTCCGGCAGCTGCTGCAGGCCGGGGTGAACGACCTGGGCGGGACCCTCGTGGACGAGAACATCTCACGCGCCGCCGGCGCACAGCACGGCCAGCAGGTCCGCCAGGAGGACCTCGAGGGCCTCGTGGCGCCGTTGGGCCGCACGCTCGAGCAGCGCACGACCCTCTACGGCAGGGTGGAGCGGGGTCATCGACTCACGGTCACCCGGGAGGACGACGGGCGGACCCTCATTCCCCTGGTGAGCGCCTGACCACCAGCTCCTGCACCGGGAGCTACCTCACCAACCAGCGTCGTCGGGCTCGTCCAGCAGGTGGACCGCCTTGTCCACCGCACGGCGCGCCCGGGTGAGCCTCCGCTCGTCGACGGGCAACTCGGTTCCCCCGGCGTCGATCGACTCGCGCAGGCGCATTATCGCAAGGTCGGACATCTCCTCGGAGATGGCCTCGAGGCGGGCCCTGATCTCGGCGAATTCACCGGCCACTGCGATCCTCCAGTGCCTCTGCGACTACTTCCATCGGGTGCCTCACTTCCAGTCCGGCAGCTGCGAGGTACATGGCGCAGCCGGGGTTGGCGCTGATCACCGTACGGGCACCTGACCGGTCGAAGGCGCGCCTGATGGCCGCCAGCTTCCGCTCGCGAACCTCTCCGGCAAGCTCCGGCTCCAGCATCTGGAACGCCCCACCAGCGCCGCAGCAGAGCCCCTCGTCGTCCAACTCGACGAGCGTGGCATAGGGGCCCACGACCTCCCGAACCGCTCCGTGGACTCCCTGGGCGTGGCGCAGGTGGCACGGATCCTGGACGACCACCGGCTCTCCTGCCGGCCCGGACGACTCCGGCAGCAGTTCCGGATTGGCAGCCAGCCATTCGTGGACGTCGAACACCCTCTCGGAGAAGGCGGCCGCAGCCGGCGTACCGAGCAGTCCCCCGTACCGCTTCAAGGCTGCGCCGCAACCGGCCGAGTCCACGAGGATGGGTCGATCTCCGGGCAGGGCGGCCATGACCACCTCGGCCCGCCTCATCGCCTCCCCGTGCAGGCCTGCGTGCCCGTGCAGTGCCCCGCAGCACCCCACGGCCTCCCCGGTCCGTTCGACGCTCCGACCGCCAGCCACCAGGACGTCCTCGACGGCATCGTGGATCTCCGGCTGGCAGGCATCCATCACGCAGCCCGTGAAGAGCAGCACGTCCCCGCCTGGTGTCGAGCGACGACGGTTGTCGCCCAGGGGAAGACGGGCCGGGAAGAGGCCGGTACGGGGAACCAGGCCCAGCCGTTGGAGCACTGCGAGGATTCGAACGCCGAGGCGCAGGAGGCGGGGCCGGCCCAGGAGCCGGAGGCCGAGCCTCATCCTGAGGGGTGGCCGGCTCTCTGTGGACATCACCGCACGGGTCGTGGAGATGAGCTCCTCGAACGGCACCCCGGAAGGACAGGCCGTTTCGCAACCCAGGCACTGCACGCAGGTCGACATCGCGTCCAGCCACTCGCCGTCCATGGGAGCGCCCTCCAGCTCCACTGCCGCCATCAACGAGATCCGGCCGCGTGGCGAACGGCTCTCATCCCCGGTCACCCGGTACGTGGGGCAGTGGGGCAGGCAGAGACCGCACTGCACGCAGGTCGCAAGGGAGTCACCGGACAGGCCGAGGGGACCCGGGGTCGTCATGCCGCCACCCGGTAGGGATCCCGGCCGGGGTTCAGCCGACCCGAAGGATCGAACGACGCCCGCATCCGTCCAGCCAACCGACGAACGCCGTCGGACACCGTCGGGAGCCCTCCATCGTCCGGTTGGTGGACCACACCGGATCCCACCTCGAGTACCCCGCCGCTGGACAGCTGCCCGGTCCAACGGCCCCGACCCGGGGGAAGCACCGGCGGTTCCATCGCGGTCAACCCGAGGCGGGCCAGATCTCCCGCCGTCCCGTCCACGTCCTCACCGTGCCCCTCCAGGAGCACCCACGTCCGCACGCCATCCCAGAGCATGCATGACGGCCGGTAGGTGGCCTCCAGTACGCGCTCCGGTTCAACCTCCCCGGCCAGCCAGAGGGACCGGGCCGGCACGGGACGGGTACGCAGTATCACCCGCCCCACCAGGGCCAGGGTTCCCAGGGACCCCACCAGCAGGCGACACAGGTCGTAGCCGGTCACGTTCTTCACGGTGGGGCCCCCGGCGGTGAAGGCCGCGCCGTCGGCGCCCACGCAGTCCGCCTGGAGGAGCACGTCGGCAATCGTCCCCACCCGGCGTCGACGCAGGGCGCTGCGGCCGACCATCAGGACACCACCCACCGTCGAGCCGACCGGGCCCTCCATCCCGACCTCCAGGCCGTGGACAGACAGATTGCCGACCAGGTCCGACAGGACCGTTCCTGCCCCGACCATCACCGTCATCTCAGCAGGCTCCAGGGTCACTATCCCGCTGGGTGCAGATACCTCCCTGGCCCCGTCAGGCCATCCCCCGACTCCCCAACGGGTGCCGCCACCGCGCACGCAGACCGCTCCGGAGTCGCCCACGTCGGACCGGAAGTCCTCCATCCGGGCATCCCCGGCGCTCATACCCACGCCCCGTCCGGTAGCCGTCCGAGGCTGGTCACGTGACCGCAGGAGGCTCCGGTCGGGAGCACCTTGGCAGGATTGGCACGGCCCACCGGGTCGAACGCAGAACGCAGGCGCTGCTGGGCCTCCAGGTCGGCTGGGCTGAATTGGAGTGACATGAAGCGCTTCTTCTCCAGTCCTATGCCGTGCTCGCCGGACAGGACCCCACCGGCGGCCACCGAGACACGGACTATCTCCTCACCGGCAGCCAGGACCCGCTCCATCACACCCGCCTCCCGTGCATCGAATACGAGCAACGGGTGGAGGTTCCCGTCTCCCGCATGGAACACGTTCATCACGATGAGGTCCTGCTCCTCCACGATCTCGTAGATTCGCTCGATCACCTCGGCCAGCTTCGTCCTGGGTATGACCGTGTCGTTCAGGTAGTAGTCGGGCTTGATGACGGCAATGGCCCCGAAGGCGCTCTTTCGTCCCTTCCAGATGCGTTCCCGCTCATCCTCGTCGGCCGCAACCCGCACCGACCGTGCCCCGTGGGTACTCGCCAGCTCCCGGATCCGCCGTATCTCGTCGATCACGCCGGACGGCTGGCCATCCAGCTCGACGATGAGCACGGCGGCGGCGTCGGTCGGGTAGCCGGCGTTCACGAACGGCTCGACGGCCTGCACCACCCGCTGGTCCATCATCTCGAGGGCCGCCGGGACCATCCCCGCCGCGATGATGGCACTGACCGTCTCTGCAGCCGCGCCGACGCTCATGAAGTCGAGGAGCAGGGTCGCCACCTCCGGCGGATCCTCGGTCAGGCGCACGCAGATCCGAGTCGCTATCCCGAGGGTCCCCTCCCCGCCCACGAACGCCCCACGAAGGTCGTAGCCCACCGAGTCGCCTTCCTCCTCTCCCAGCACCACGACCTCTCCATCAGACAGGACCACCTCCACGGCCAGGACGTGGGCGCTGGTCACCCCGTACAGGAGGCAGTGCGGGCCCCCGGAGTTGTTGGCCACGTTCCCCCCGATCGTGCAGGACTGCTGGCTGGAGGGATCCGGGGCGAAGTGGAGGCCGGTCCCCGCCAGGTGGCGGCTGAGGTCCAGGTTCACGACCCCCGGTTCCACCCAGGCCAGTCGCCGGGGCACGTCCACCTCCAGGATCCGGTCCATCCGGGTGAGCACCACCATGACCGGCTCGTCGCAGGGCACCGCCCCACCAGCCAGCCCGGTACCAGCACCACGGGCCACGAAATCCCGCCCATGTGCCAGCGCAGCCACCACGCACGCCGATACCTCTTCGGTCGTCTCCGGAAAGCAGATCACCCCGGCCTGCCCACCACGGATCACCGAGGCATCGCGGCTGTAGAGCCGACGGGCCCCATCGCCCACCTGGACCCGCTTCGCGTCAAGGGCCGAGACGAGGGCGCGAACCAGGGGATCCCGTGATCGTCCGGACATCCACCGCATCCCATCAGTCTGCCGCCTGCGTCGGTGCGGTGACTGACCGGCCGGATCCTGGCTGGCGTCCGAGGATCCATTCCCGTCAGGGTGTAGGAAGAACCCCGTGAATCGGCTCCGCACCATCGCCACCCGTGGCGACACTCCGATGCTTGCGCTGTCCATCCTCACCGGAGCCATCGTCGCGACCGTCATCGCCGGCTTCGAGTACGTCTCCGCCACCGTCCTACTGGACCGGGTCCTGCACCGTCCGCTCTGGCAGATCGCCCTGGCGCCCGCTCTGGGCCTGATCCTGGCGACCCTGATCCTGCGCTACGCCGGGCGCTCCATGTCGGCATCCACATCGGACGAGTTCAATCGGGCATTCCACGAACGGTCTCCCAGCCTCCCCCTCCGGGACCTTCCGCTCAAGCTGCTGGCCGGAATAACGACCATCGGGCTGGGAGGCTCGCTCGGCCTGGAGGGCCCCTCCATCTACGCCGGGTCCTCCATCGGCCTGGCGATGAGGAACCGCTTCCGTCGATGGCTGCGGCGCGACGACGTAAAGATCCTCCTCACCGCCGGGGCTGCCGCCGGCGTGGCGGCCGTCTTCAAGGCACCGGCCACCGGCGTGCTCTTCGCCCTGGAGGCTCCGTACCGCGACGACGTGAACCGTCGGGCCCTGCTTCCCTCCCTCCTGGCGGCGGCAACCAGCTACGTCGTCTACGTGAACCTCATAGGCCACGAGTCGGTCATCCCCTTCCTGAACGATCCGCTGAACCGGATCGGGCTGAACATCAAGGAACTGTCCATCGCCTCGTCCGAGAAGATCGTCTGGTTCGAGGTTTCCGACCTGGCCGACCTGTTCACCACCGTCCAGGTGAACGACCTGTTCGGTGCCATCCTGCTGGGCATCTTCGCCGGCCTGGGCGGCCGCTCGATGGCATGGATGGTCCGGTGGGCCAAGACGCAGTCCAGGACCGACCATTTCGTCCGACGCGTCCTGCTGGGTGGCGCCGCCCTGGCCGGCCTGGCCTTCGCCTCCGACCTCCTCTTCGACGCTCCCCTCACGATCGGCCCCGGCTTCCAGGCGATGGACTGGGTCGTCAACCCGTCCAACGGGCTCGGGCTGATAGCGCTCCTGTTCGGGCTACGGATGGCGGCCACCATCGTCACCCTGGCTGCCGGAGGAGTCGGAGGACTGTTCATCCCCCTGGCCGTGCAGGGCGTCATCCTCGGCCAGTTCACCGGGCAGCTCCTGGGATCGGACAGGCCCGGCCTGTATCCCACCCTGGGCCTGGCGGCCTTCCTGGGTGCCGGCTACCGCGCACCCATCTCGGCCGTGATGTTCGTGGCCGAGTCGACGGGCGGGTCCTTCGTGGTCCCGGCGCTCGTGGCCGCCGCTGTCAGCCAGTTGGTCGCGGGAAAGTCGTCGGTGGCGGAACACCAACACAGCGTCCGTCTCGGGCACCTGGAACGGAGGTTCACCCTGCCGGTGACCTCCGCACTGGACACCGATGTCATGACGGTGCCCCCTGACGCCACCGTGGCCGAGTTCATGTACGTGCACGTGCTGGGCCGGCGTGAGCGGTCCGTGGCGGTGGTCGACGGAAGCCTCTACCTCGGAATGATCAGCCTCACCGAGGTCTCCAGCATCGAACGCTCGGCGTGGGACGACACCACAGTTGGGTCTCTCCTGTCCGAGGAACAACCCTCGGCGCGACCCGGGTGGTCGCTGCGGGACACGGTCGTGGCCATGGAGAAGGCCGACGTGGACGTCCTGGCGGTGACCGATGCGGAGGGCGCCTTCATAGGCATGATCTCGGCCGATGACATCCTGAAACTGGACGAGATCCTGGACGAGACGGGCGGCTGAGCCCCCGTCGGTCAGGCGGTCTCGGTGGATTCCTCCAGCGACTCCCCGAGTTCCTCGCCGCTCTCGTCTCCCGAGGCGTCACTGGCCGGGGGATCCCACTGGTCCTCCCGGTCCTCGATCTGGAGGCTGTCGAAGATCGAGTCCAGGTCCAGGTCCTGGTTCTGCTTCAACGCCCTTGCTTCCTCGTAACGGCGGTGCCGGCCCTTTTTCACCGTGGACCCTCCAGGTCGATTTTCGTCAACGATCGGTCGCCCATACTACCGACGACGGAACACGAAGGTAGGGCGCGGGCCCCGCCGGAGGAGGCTGCCTTCTTCAGGTCCCCCGAGACTCCAGCAGCAGCCCACCGCGCCCGTCGAAGGCCAGGGACGCCCGGCCGCTGAGAAGGTCGTCGACGGGCCCACCGACGACCTCGTGGCGCCACCCACTGGTCATGCGGCAATCCTCGTCGCCCCGGACCAGGGCCTCGATGTCACTGCGGGTTCCGACCAGCGTCGGATCCAGGTCCAGGTTGCGTGAGAGCTGTGCCACCCACGCCGAGACCAGGGTCACGCCGGCGCGGATGTCACGCCCACCACCTGACCGGTGGGGATCCAGTCGTACCGGTGGCAGGTCGCCGGCGACCGCCACCGCTGCGACTATCCCCTCCGCCACCGCACCCTTGTGGTGTCGCCCGTCCAGGCCGCGCACCCCCTTCAGGTCCGCTACGGATGCCGGGGCCCTCTGCGAAACAGCCACCACCCCCAGGTCCGGCAGGACGTGACGGACCGGAATGTCCACCTCGGCGGCCCGTCGTTCACGCCAGGCGGCAACCGAACGGGCGACGTCCCTCGCCTGGCCCCTGAGCTGCCGTGCCTCCTTGATCCGCTGCCAGGCATCCTCCGGAACCCGCCGCCCACGCTCGCGTTCGAGCATCTCCCGGCACTCCTGTTCCGCCCACGCCAGTCGGCCGTCAGCTGTCAGCCTTGCGACCTGGAGGTCGTGGATCTCCAGCAGGTTGGCCACGTCGGAGGCCGCGTAGTCCATCTGCGATCGGGTCAGGGGCCGGGCCAACCAGTCGGTGAGGCGATCCCCCTTGGGTAGTCGAAGCCCGAGCAGTCGCTCGTGGAGCGAAGCCAGGGACGGCGAGGACATGCCCATGAAGCCGGCCGCCAACTGTGTGTCGAACAGGTTCAACGGCACGGCCCCGCAGACCCGGTCGAACACCTCGAGGTCCTGACCAGCGGCATGCATCACCACCAGGAGGTCCGACCGGACGAGGCCCGCCAGGGCCGCCAGGTCCAATTCCAGGGGATCCACCAGGACCAGGCCACCCTCCCATGCGATCTGGATCAGGGCGACCCTCGGGAAATAGGTCTTCTCGCGGTGGAACTCGGTGTCAACCGCTATGCGCTGCTGTCCTGCGAGGGTTCCGATCAGATCATCGAACTCCGCCTGGTCCACGACCAGGCGGTACGTCGGACCGGGCCGCCCGTTCAGGCCGGGCTCCCGGACTCGGTGGGCAGGCCGGCATCCACCCACGCCGTCGTTCCCCCGGCCACGTTCACGGCATCGCGCCCCTCGCCCCGTAGGAACTCGGCCGCCGCCATGCTCCGGCCGCCCTTGGCGCAGATCACATAGAAGGTCCCGTCAGCGGGCACCTCGTCGAGGCGATCCGGCACGCTCTGGAGGGGCACGAGGATTCCGCCCGGAACCCTCACCTCGTCGTACTCGTCAGGCTCCCTGACGTCCACGAGCGTGGCCCCGGCAGCCAGCCGGCCCTCCAACTCATCCACATCGATCTCCGGCACGTCCACATTCCACTCCCGGATCAGGTTCCACATCCCAGCCGTGGCGCACCCTACAGGCCGGCCCGTCCCGACTCGTCCAGGTCCTCGGGGCTGTCAACGTCGCGCAGGGAGAGTGGGTCCAGACCGACCACCTCGACCACCGGCAGGTCACCCAGGGCCCGTCGAGGCGCACGCTCCCCCGCAGCGAAGGCACCCTCCAGAAGGCCCAGGGCCGAAACCGGCCAGCAGGCGTGCATCCACTGCCTCCGACCCTCCAGAACCGCCACAATGACCGCCGGCACCTCGTCGACCACGTCCAGCAGGGCACCCACGCTCGCCTCCGAGGCCTTTGGCAGGTCACATGAGAGGACCACCACGTGGTCACAATGCCCACCGAAATGGCGGAGGGCCGTGAGGATGCCCCCCAGGGGACCGTGGCCCGGGTGTAGGTCCGGGACGTTCCTCAGCCCGAGATTCCGAATGCCGTCGACGTCTCCGCCCACCACGACGACCCCGGCATCCACCACCGCATCCAGGACCCCGGCCACGGAAGACACCAACGGAGTTCCATCCACCTTCAGGAAGGCCTTGTCACGGCCCATCCGCCGGCTGGAACCGCCCGCCAGGACCGCCCCACCCACGCTGCCATGCAGCGGCCCCGCCACCTGGTCGGCTCAGGCCGGTCCGGCGGAGGGAGCATCCGCTGGGGGCCAGGCGGGGTCCAGCTGACGGAGGAACAACCCACAGCGCTCCTCCTCGTCGGTCTCCCCGATCTCCCCGGCTGTGCGGGCCAGGCCTGCAACGGCACTCAGGAACCCACGGTTGGTCGGATGCTCCCACCTGACGTAGCCGGATCCCCGCCATCCGCTCTGCCGCAGGGTGTCCAGGCCGCGGTGGTAGGCGACGCGATATGAGGCGTAGGACTCGATCGTGTCGCGGCCGAGGTCGCCCAGCATGACCCAGGCCCGCAGGTGGCGCGGCCACCTGGTGACGACCTTCGCCACGGCCGAGCGCCGTTCATCCAGCGGTAGCCGGGTGGCGATACCCAGGAGGTCCTCAGCCTCGACAGGCTCGGGGCCCAGGATCGTCTCCGGTGGGCCGCTGCCCGAAAGGTTGACTGGTCTGTCCATCGTCATGGCGGCTGAGGCTACCCGGCCCTGTGGCCGGCGACCGTAGCGCTAGCCTCGGCCGGTGCCCACCGAGTTCCTGGACCGCATCGAGTTACCGGAGCTCGTCCGACTACCGGCCTGGGCGGATCCCGAGGTGGTCAGGTCCGCCTCCGGCATAGCGATCGTCGTGGCCCTGATCGCACTGTTCCTGGCCCTCCGGATCATCCGACGGCTGCTCGTGAGGGTGGTTGTGGTGGTGCTCCTGGCGGCCCTCTCCGTCGGCCTCTGGGAACAGCGGACCGACCTTGTGGACTGCGCCGTGGACTGTTCCTGCGCCGTATTCGGGCAACCCCTGGTGATTCCCGCCGAACTGAACCCCAACTGCACCGCCGCCTGATCGGGCGGCCAACCTCAGGCCTCGGGCACCCGCTCGATCCTCAGGACGTTCGTGGACCGGCCCCGGATGTTGGTGCCGGCCAGGACCCCCACCAACTGGCCCGGGGCGACGTCGCCCCGGTCACGGGCCGCCACCAGGGCTGCCGCCACACGAAGGGCGATGTCGCCCTGCTCCGGAAGGTGGAGCGGCTCGGTCCCCCAGCTGAGCGTCAGTTGGCGGACCGTCCTCTCATTGGCACTCAGGCCGAGGATGCGTGCCGAAGGTCGGAATCGGGCCATCGAACGGACGGTGAAGCCACTACCCGAGATGCACAGAATGGTCTGGATGCCCAGTTCGTCGATGGCACGCGCCGTGGCCTGGGTCATCGCATCGGTGATGGAGGTGTCCGAATCGTCCGTGTCCGTCATTCGCAGGTCGGACAACTCGGACATCCACGCCCGATGGTCGAACGCACGGTCGGCCCTCTCGGCTATGCGTGCCATCGTCGCGACCACGTTCACGGGATCCACGCCTATGGCCGTCTCCCCCGACAACATCACGGCACTGGATCCGTCCCACACGGCGTTGGCCACATCGGATACCTCGGCCCTGGTCGGCTCGGGGTTCGTCACCATCGTCTCGAGCATCTGGGTGGCGGTGATCGCAGGACGACCCAGGGCGATGCACCGCTTGATGATCTCCTTCTGGAGGACCGGCAACTCCTCGATGTTGCACTCGCTCCCGAGGTCGCCGCGGGCGACCATCACCGCTCCCGAGGCCGCGATGATCGCAGGCAGGTCGTCGATGGCCGCCCTCGTCTCGATCTTGGCGACCACGAGCGGTCCCTCCGGGTGCGGCGCCACCGGCAATCGGGCCAGGTCCTCGGCGGACCGGACGAATGAGAGGGCGATCATGTCCACGTCGAGTTCCACGAACCGCTCCACGGCCCGCAGGTCCTCCTCTGTCGGAGCCGTCATGGACAGGCGGTCCGACGGAATGTGCAGGCCCGGGCTTCCGTTCAGGACGCCCCCATGTGCCACGCGGGCTGTCAGGCGATCACCGTCGGCATCCAGGATCTCAAGGATCACCCGCCCGTCGCCCATGCTGAGGCGGTCACCGGGTTCCACGTCGGAGAGAAGGCCTTCGTAGTCCACCTCGATGTCGGACGCATTGCTCCGGGTGCTCCCGATACGCAGCCGCACATGCGTGTCCTCGACGAGGGCCACCGGTTCGGCCCCGAACGGAGCCGCCCTGACCTTGGGCCCGGGCAGGTCCACGAGGATGCCCACGTAGCGTCCCTCGAGGGCGGCTATGCGTCGGATGTCGGCCATCCGGGCTGCCGCCTCGTCGATCGTGTTGTGGGCCAGGCCGAGTCTCGCCACGTCCATTCCGGCACGGATCAACCCGCGGATGGTCGCCTCGTCCTCGGAGGCGGGTCCGATGGTGGCGATGATCTTTGTACGACGGGCCATCGGGCCACGATACCGATCAGGTTGCGGTACACCCCGGGCGGATCCACCGGTGCCGGCTGGATCGGGCGCCGCCACGCCCCCGGGGCACTACCGTCTCGGCGATGCCCCGACCGGCGCTCCACCCCTACCTGGACCATCCGGGAACCCTCGCCTTCGCCCACCGCGGCGGCACCGAGGCATACCCGGAGAACAGCCTGGCCGCATTCCGCCACGCTGTGGACCTCGGCTTCGCGTACCTGGAGACCGATGTACACGCCACCGCCGACGGGAGGGTCCTCGCCTTCCACGACGTCGCCCTGGACCGGGTAACCGACCGGGCCGGTCGCATCTCCGAGCTGTCCTGGGCCCAGGTATCCGAGGCCCGTATCGACGGCACCGAACAGATCCCCCTCCTGGAGGATCTGTTCACCGCCTTCCCCGGCGTGAAGATCAACATCGATCCGAAGGACGACAACGTGGTCGACCCGCTGGTCGAGGTCCTGAGGGAGCATGACGCCCTGGACCGCGTCTGCCTCGGTTCCTTCTCGGATCGCCGCCTCCGTCGTTGCCGGGAGCTGCTGGGACCGGGGCTCTGCACGTCGGCCGGGCCCCTGGCCGTCTCCCTGGTTCGCCTCTCCAGCTTCGGCCTGCCCACGGGTCGCCCGTCAGCCCAGTGCCTCCAGGTTCCGGTACGGCAGGGGCGCATCCCGATCGTGGACCGCCGATTCGTGGGCCGCGCCCATGATCGGGGCCTACAGGTGCACGTCTGGACCATCGACGACCCCACCGAGATGCACCGGCTCCTGGACCTCGGGGTTGACGGGATCATGACCGACCAGCCCAGCCTGCTGAGGTCCGTCCTGATTGAGCGGGAGGACTGGGTGGCCTGACCGGGGTGATGGATCAGCCGACGGGCAGACTCTCCGCATGATCCACATCGACACCATCCGCGTCTTCCTCCACCTGCTGGGCGTGGCCGGCTGGATCGGCGGCCAGATGGTTCTGGTGGGCCTCCTGCCACTGCTCCGAACGCTGGGACCGGACGTTCCCCGGCTGGCTGCCGCCCGCTTCGCGAGGGTGGCGTGGCCCTGCTTCGGCCTGGCGATCGCCACCGGCATCTGGAGCCTCTTCGCCATCGACCTGGGCGACCGCGACACCGGCTACCTCACGGCCCTCCTGGTGAAGCTCCTACTGGTCGGGTTCTCCGGAGCGGCAGCCGCGATCCACTCCACGACGCGCAGTGCCGCACTGCGGGGAGCCACTGGCGCCCTCGGCGGCCTGGCCGCCCTCGGCGCACTCTTCGCCGGCGCCGTTCTGGTCACCTGAGGCCACCTCCTGCTCGAATTTCGGGCCAGCCTGTGGACCGGGCTGTGGAAGTAGGTCGGTCTGCTGGGGATATCTGCTCCGGAACTGGGGAATACCCCGAATCCGGTTGATTCCGGACCGGCATCCGTGCACCATGCATCCACGCCGAACACGGCGAGGGGATCCTGAACCGGAGAACCGATCAGCCAACCGGAACTGGAGCTCAGGCTCCGGTCGAGGGCGGAGGGTCGAGAACCTGGGAAAGCCCCCAGAGTGTGTTCGGGGAGGACCGCAATCACGCTGGACCCGCGAGGGACCAGCTGTTCGGCCACCGGCACACGGGTGTCGAGGCCGGGCGGGACGACGGAATGCCTTCGGGTAGGCCGTCGGACCATCCGGACGAAGCCCCGACCGGGACCGGGCTACTGCCGGTTACTCCGCCGCCGACGGGCGACGGGGTGGATCGATGGTGGAACCGGACTCGGAGTGCCAGGTTGATCGGGTCGCTCCGGTGCCGTCGGGCATCGGGGAGGCACGGTGGACCAGGGTTCCCTCGGGAACCAGTGGCCGAGTCGGGTTCGGAGACGGAGCGTTGACGGATGCTCCGACTCACGGATCAGGGCCTGACCCTTCGGGGTGGGGTCCCGGATCGTCTGACGGGACGATCCGATGGGTGCGAGTGGAACGACGAGGTGGCTCCGAGGAGTTGACCGGTTCGCCGGGAGGCTACTCGGGGTCACTTTCGCGTTTTCGGACATGCCGCTCCCCCGCCTCGTGGGCCAGGTCGCACATGTCGACCCTGGCTATCAGGGCACGTAGGAGCTATCAGGGCACGTAGGAGCCCCACCAGGCCATTGCGGCCAGGAGCGGCATTCCCACTGCCGAGAACGCCATCACCGCAGGACCCAGCCGACGCCTCGAGGCCAGGGTGGCCACCGCCAGCACGAACGGCACCCCGTTCAGTGCGTAGCGCTCCAGGCTGTTGAGGTTGTCGGCGGCGAGGGCCACCAGCAGGCAGGCCGCAGCGAAGGCGCCGTAGCGGGCCGGCCAGTTCCTGAAGAGCACCACCAGGAGGACCAGCAGGCCGGCCACGGCCACGATGTGGAGGCCGTCTCCCAGGGCCTCGCCTCCGAACAATTCCCGGACGCCGTCCACCAGTCGGCGGACCGGGTTCACCGGGTCACCCCTGAGGCTTCGTTGCACGTTCATCGGTATGAACGCCTCGTCGAAGTGCACCGAAGCCCACCAGACGAAGATCCCGACGCCGACGGGACCAGCCACAACGGCGGCGATCCGTCCAGGCAGCCGCACCGATCCGACCCCCGGTCGCCATGCTGCCGCCAGGACCGGTACCGCCAGGAGGGCCCCCGTGGGACGGACCAGACCGGCGGACAGCGCCAACAGGGCGACCGTCCACCACTGCTCGCGACGAGCACACAGCAGCACGCCGATGGCGAGGGCGAGGAACAGGCCCTCCCCGTATGCCCAGACCAGGACGAAGGCCGGTGGGAAGAGCGAGAGGGCCCACACCGCCCGACGGGCCACGGCCCGGTTCCCGGTCTCCAGGAGCACCAGCCGGTGCAGTAGCACCGCGGCCACCAGGGCCGAGACGTTGGCCAGGGACACGAGGGCCACCCCGGGCCCACCCGGCAGGATGGCGTCGGCCAGGCGACCAACCAGCACGAAGCCCGGGAAGAATCGGACGCCTTCGACCGACACACCGTCGTAGCCGTGCACGAGAAGCGACTGGTACCAGTCGCCGTCCCACGCCATGAGGCCACGTTCCACCGGCCGGGGCACACCGCCACCCCCCGGCCCAGCCAGTCGGACGACCAACCAGGCAGCCGCCACCAGCAGGCGCGCGGCGATCCATGCCGGCAGGACGACCTGGAGGTCGCTACGGACCGGGCCGGGTCGGCCCGCGGTCATGGCCTGCCCGGGAATCGGGAGAGGTTGGCCGCATCGTCGAAGGCATCGCCGTCGGCGCGCACCACCTTGGTCGGACGACCCAGCCGATCCGCCAACTCCAGACGGAGTTCACCGCACTGTGCGTCGAAGGTCTCGTACCCGTCCATCCAGACCAGCCAGACCACGGAACCGGCATCGGCCTGCTGAAGGATCCCGTCGGCCACGGCGGCGACGTCGATGGCTGCGTTGCGCTGGGCGTAGTTCGCCCAGTCGACCCGTCGACCATCGTCCAGCATCGGGTACGAGAGGGTCGTGAGACGACCCGCCAGTAGTCGGTGGCCCGCTGGCGCCAACTGGTCCGGGCAGAAGACGGCGAGGTCGCCTGTGGCAGCGTCGTCCAGGATCGCCGCGACCACCACCCCCACCTGGGTCCGGTCCCGGCTCAACTCACGGACGACCGAGACACCGGAGAGGAGGACGAGGAGGGCCAACGCCACCACCGCCCCTCCACCGGGGAGACGCCGTAGCCCCATGCCGGCGGCCAGGACCACGGGCACCAGGGCGAACATCCCGTACCTGCCCTGGAAGGCGGTGTCGGTGGCCAGGCTCACCGCCGCTCCCAGCAGCATGGTCGCCAGCCCGATACCTGCCGACACCCGCAGCCAGCCCAGGTCCGTACAGCCCAGCACCGCTCCTGAACCGGATGTCCGGGTTCCCACACCCAGGACCACGAGCACGGAGAGCACCACCGCCACCAGGAGGGCTTCCGATCCACGGCCACCTCCGTACGCCTCGAGGGTGAGGGCGGCCACGACCGTGGGTCGTGGTGCCGGTGACCACGGCGTCCCCGTATGCGCAAGCTGGTCGAGGAACACGGGCAGCCATGGAATGAAGGCCATGCATCCGGCGGCAACGGCTCCGGCCAACCTGAAGGCACGTTCCCCGCCCCCACGACGGCCACCCCCGAGGAGCCCGATCCCGACGACGGCCACGATGAAGAACGACCAGTAGTGCGTGAGCAGGAGGGCGGCGACCACCGCAGAGACCGCGGCCAGCCGTCCAAGGGAAGGTGAGTCCCATGCCCGCACGACGGCGAGGTGGCCGAGCAGGAGGAGCACCAGGATCAGCAGGTACATCCGTGCCTCGGTGGAGTAGCGGATGGCGAACGGGCTGGATGCCATGACCCCCAGGACCAGCCACGCTCCCGTCCGGTCGAGGTGGCGTCGTGCCACCAGCCACACGAGGGGCAGGGATACGACGCCCAGCACCCCGGAGAAGGCCCTGACAGCGACGTCGCCCTCGCCCAGCAGGCTCGTCCAGAGGGCCAGCAGGACGTAGTAGAGGGGCGGGTGTCCATCGTGGCGGAGGGCCTCCACCAGTTGCGACCAGCCCAGCCCGGCCTCCTCCGCCAGGGATGCGGAGATGGCCTCGTCCAGCCACATGGGAGATGCCGGGAGGAATCGCAGCAGGATGCCGCCGACCACCGACACCACCACCACGGCGGTGATCAGGTGCTTATGGCGGGCCTCCTCCACGGCGGATGAGCGTACCTTCGGGCTCCGGAACAGTCCGGTACGCTCGGTCCGCACCCGGTCCCCGTGAGGCCGGAGGCCGACCACGCCCCTCACTGATGAGCACCTCCCCGCACCCCCACGCCGACCCCGCCGACCCCGCAGCAGACCGACTCCGACCGGTCATCATCGGCGCCGGGCCGGCCGGCCTGACCGCCGCCTACCAGTTGGGCAAGGCCGGTGTCCGGTCCACGGTGCTGGAAGCCGACGAGGTCGTGGGCGGGATAAGCCGGACCGCGGTACGCGACGGTTGGCGGTTCGACATCGGTGGCCACCGGTTCTTCACCAAGGTCCGCGCCGTGTCGGACCTCTGGCACGAGATCCTGGAACCGGAGGACTTCCTGCTGCGCCCCCGCATGAGCCGGATCTTCTACCGCGGCAAGTTCTACGACTACCCACTACGGGCCATGAACGCCCTCCGGAACCTGGGGGTCCTGGAGGCCATCCGCTGTGTGCTCTCCTACGTCTGGGTCCGGATCCATCCGCCCCGGGACCTCACCTCCTTCGAGGGGTGGACCGCCAGCCGGTTCGGGTGGCGGCTCTACAGGACCTTCTTCAAGACCTACACCGAGAAGGTCTGGGGAATTCCGGCCGACGAGCTCCAGGCCGACTGGGCAGCCCAGCGGATCAAGAACCTGTCCCTCTTCAGCGCGATCCTGAACTCGTTGATGCCACGACGCAACCAGAAGGACATCACCAGCCTCATCGAGGAGTTCGAGTACCCACGGTACGGGCCGGGAATGATGTGGGAGCGGTGCCACGAGCTGGTCACCGAGCAGGGGTCCGAGGTCCTGCTGGAGCATCCGGTCCGACGGATCCGCCACGCCGACGGCCTGGCCCACGAGGTGGAGGCCGACGGACCGGACGGGCCGGCCGTGTTCCCCGCCAGCCACGTCATCTCGTCGATGCCCCTCCCCCACCTGCTGCTGGCGATGGACCCTCCGATTCCGGAGGATGTACGACAGGCGGCCAGGGGCATCGGGTATCGCGACTTCCTCACCGTGGCACTGGTGGTAGCGGCCGAGGATGGATTCGAGGACAACTGGATCTACATCCACTCCCCCGAGGTCCGGGTGGGGCGGGTACAGAACTTCGGGCAGTGGTCACCGCATCTCGTCAAGGAGGGCCGGACCTGCCTGGGGCTGGAGTACTTCGTCAACGAGGGAGACGACCTCTGGAGTTCCACGGACGAGGCCCTTGTCGAGCGCGGCAAGGCCGAGATGAAGCACCTCGGCCTTCTGGACCCCGACCGGGTCGAGGTCGGCTACGTCGTCCGGATGCCGAAGGCTTACCCGATGTACGACGCCGACTACCAGGCCAACGTCGAGGTCCTCCGGGGCTGGCTGGAGGCCAACGCCCGGAACGTCCACCCGGTGGGTCGCAACGGCATGCACCGGTACAACAACCAGGACCACTCCATGTACACCGCCATGCTCACCGTGGAGAACCTCCTGGATGACGGCAGCGGACCCTGGCACGACGTCTGGCAGGTGAACGTGGAAGAGGACTACCACGAGGAGCTCCGAACGGCCGAGGCTGACGGGGCCTGACGGTGTCGCCCCGCGCTCCGCGGCCCGACGAGGAGGCGACGACACGGGGCGATACCGACTTCCGGCGCCGCCTCGCCCTGATCTTCCTCCTGGGACTCGCCCTGAGGGTGGCCTACGTCCTGCTGGTGGAGCGGGGAGACCCACTCTCGGGTGACGGGGTCTACTACCACGAGGCGGCGAACCTGCTGGCCGACGGCCTGGGCTTCACCGAGCCCTACCGGTACCTGCACGGTGGTGCCCAGGAGCTGCTGTTCGTCGCCGACCCTTCGAGCATCACGGCCACTGCCAACACGGCACTGCCCGGCGGGCACGTGGAGCCCACCGCCGGCCATCCCCCGCTCTGGGTGCTGGTTCTGGGTTTCTCCTCGATGCTGGGCTTCACCAGCGTGGCAGCCCACCAGATGCTCGGAGCCCTCGTCGGTGCACTGGGGGTGGCCGCAGTCGGCTGGGCCGGCCGGACCCTCGACGGGCCCAGGACCGGCCTCATCGCCGCCGGCCTCGCCGCGCTCCATGCCTGCCTCTGGCTGAGCGACGGCCTGGTCATGTCCGAGAGCCTGGTCGTCACCGGAACCGCCCTGCTGGTGGGGTGTGCCGTCCGGGCGCAGAGGTCGGCCGACAACCGGTGGATCCTGCTGCTTGGCCTGGTGGGCGGCCTGACCGCCCTGGTTCGAGCCGAGATGCTGCTGGTCCTGCCCCTCGTGGCGTGGCCCGTCCTGTGGACGCCCGGGGTCGACATCCGCCGCCGGCTGATGCGCTACGTAGCGGTCGGCCTCGTGGCCGGTGCGGTGCTGGCGCCATGGACGGTCCGGAACCTGCGTGCCTTCGAGGAGCCGGTCCTGCTCTCCAACGGGCTTGGAATCCTCCTCGCCCAGACCAACTGTGACGCCACCTACTACGGGGACAAACAGGGTTCGTGGGAGTTCCAGTGCGGCCTCCCACAACCGCTCCGGAGCGACGGTACGCCGGGAGACGAATCGGAGCGGGACCTTGTTTACCGGCAGCGGGGCCTGGAATACGTGGCCGACCATCCGGGCCGCCTGGTAAGCCACGTCGTTCCCAAGCGTGTCGGACGGCTCTGGGGGGTCTACGCCCCGATCCAGCAGCTGCGTGCCGACATCCTCGTGGAGGGCCGGGAGTTCAGGCTGTCGGTCCTGGGCCTGGTCCAGTTCTACGCCTCGGTTCCACTGGCGGTGGTCGGTGCAGCCTGGATGCGACGACGTGGCCAGCCGCTCCTGCCGCTCCTGGCCGTGCCTCTGGTCGGGACCCTCGTGGCTGCCCTCACCCTGGGTGCCACCCGCTACCGGGTCCCCACCGACGTGGTCCTCGTGCTCCTCGCCGCGGTCGCCGTTGCCCGCCTCCGTGACCGACGAGGGTCCCTGGACCCGGGACTTAGGCTCCCCTGATGGCTCCCGCCGTCACCGTCACCCTCGACGTCGAGGACCTCCGTCCTGCCCACGACCTTCCGGAACGGGTGGTGGCCATGACAGACCTGGTGCTGGACATGCTGGCCGACGCCGGGGTGCGGGCATCCATCTTCGTGGTCGGCGAGCTGGCCGAACGACGACCCGGGCTGGTGCGTCGCGCCGCGAAGGACGGCCACGAGATCGGCCTCCACTCCTGGGCCCACGTCCCTATCCCGACACAGGGCCCAGATGGCTTCCTAGCCGACATCAGTCGTGGGCGGGCACTCCTGCAGGACCTGTCCGGACAGGAGGTCACCGGCTACCGGGCTCCGATGATGTCCCTGGTACCGGCATCGGCGTGGGCGGTCCCCCTCATTGCCGAGGCCGGCTTCACGTACTCCTCCAGCGTCCTTCCGGGCCCCAGCCCCCTCTACGGGTGGCCCGGGCTGCCACGCCGGCCCTTCCGGTGGAGCGGCGGCCCGATCGAGTTCCCGTGTCCGATGGTGCGCCTCGGCCTGATCGACCTCCCCTACCTGGGCGGCACCTACCTCCGGCTGCTACCGGCCGCCGTCAGACGAATCGGGCTGCGTCGTGCCGCCCAGGACGAAGCCCTGTGGGCCTACTGCCATCCGTGGGAGTTCGACACGGAGGAGGCCTTCCACCAACACGACCACATCGGCACCCTCGCCAGCCGCATCGCCTGGTTGGGACGCTCCCGTATGGGACGGCAGTTGGGTCGACTCCTCCGGGGGTCGGTGGCTCCGCCGCTTGGCGAGGTGGCGGACGATCTTGCCGGAGACGACCTTCCGGTGGTGGACCCGAACCGACCGCCGGAGCTGGGCTCGGTGGCACGTTGGGCCAACGGTCGGCTCCGCCAGCGGTGAACACCGTAGGGACCAGGATCCGGCTCCCAGAGACATTCAAGGGGCGGTTGGCGGCGATCACCTGTCTTGGCCTGCTGGTTCGCCTCGCCCACCTGGTCCTCATCGCAGCCGACAACCCCCTGAGTGGCGACGCTGCCGCCTACCACCTGGCGGCCAACCTATTCGCCGATGGCCTGGGCTTCCCGGAGCCCTTCCGCTACTACTTCGGAGCCATCGACGTCATCCCCATGGGAACCGGTGACCTGGTCGTGGAGACATCCATCGGCCATCTCGAACCCTCCGCGGGACACCCACCGGTGTGGACCACGCTGCTCGGTGCCTTCGCCTTCCTGGGCTTCACCAGCGTCCTCCAACAACAGGTGGTGTCCGTGGTGCTGGGAGCGCCCGCAATCATCCTGATGGGGATCCTCGGCCGGGAGGTCCGATCCGAACGGGTGGGCCTGCTGGCCGCCATCGCCACGGCCGTCTATGCCTTCATCTGGGTGAACGACGGCCTCATGATGGCCGAGACCGCTGCCATCGCCATGGCCACCGCGACCATGCTGGTGGGCGTCCGCTTCTGGAAGGATCCCAGCCGTGGAGCCGCCGTGGTCCTCGGCCTCGTGGGCGGGCTGGCGGCGCTCACCAGGGCCGAGCTGGGCCTCTTCCTACCGGTGGTGGCCGCCGCCGTCCTGGTGCGGTCACCCCTCCCTTGGCGGGAGAAGGTCCTGCGCTACGCCTGCTGCGGGGTGGCGGCCATGGCGATCTGCATGCCGTGGTTCGCACGCAACATCGCGACCTACGACGCTCCGGTGTTCCTCTCCAACGGGATCGGCACCGTACTCGTCCAGGCCAACTGCGATGCGACCTACTACGGGTCCGACCTCGGCTACTGGCAGGTCTCCTGCGGCAACCCTCCCCCCTACGGCCCGGAGGGACAGATCCTGGGCGAGTACGAACGGGACCTGGTCGTCAGGCAGCGTGCCTCCGAGTACATCTCCGCCAACCGGTCCCGCCTCCTGAGCGTGGTCGTTCCAGCCCGGGTGGGTCGCATGTGGGGTGTATACGAGCCCATCGGACAACTCCGCCGGGACGTCCACGTGGATAGACGCTCGATGTCCGTCTCATTACTCGGCCTGGCCCAGTTCGCCCTCCTGGTGCCGCTGGCGGTAGCCGGAATGGAGGTCGTCCGTCGACGCCGTGGCCCGCTCCTGGTCCTGGCCGCCTGGATTCCGATCGCCACGTTCACGGCGGCCGCCACGTTCGGCAATACCCGGTACAGGACGGCGGCCGAGACCTCCCTCGTCATCCTCGCCGCCGTGGCGGCCGACGCCATCCTGGAGCGGCGCCATCCGGGCGTGCCCGGAACGGGTCAACCGGTGGAGGCCTCGCAGCCCCCCGGCGGATCGTCGTAACGGGCATCGCCGGTCCAGTCACCCTCCCACCAACGCCCCGATGGCTCGCCTACGTCGTGAGTGGTCCGAAGGGCCGCCAGCACGAGGTCTCCCAGGAGGGCGGCTCCCCCGGGACAGAGATGGCCGTCGTCGCCTCCCCCGCGTACCTTCCGGACCTGGACCGGCACGCCATCCAGGCCGACCCGGAAGCGGGTAAAGCCCCACCCACCCCCAGCCGGGTCCCCGAGTGCCTCCCCGCTGTCCAGGTAGACGACCTGTCCATGGCGACCGGCCAGGGCCTCGAACTGCGCGTTGGCGGCACGACGGGCCGGCTCGAGGTGTTCCGAGGGCGGTGTCGGCGGCATTCCCAGCCAGATCACGATGGCTCCGCCGTCGACCATCCGGTCGACCACCTCGTCCAGGCGTCGGCCGTATGCCTCAGGATCGGCGAGGATCCCCACCTGGTCCCAACCACCCAGCATCACCACCACGACGTCAGGTCCGGCCAGGAGCGCTTCGGCCAGGTATCCGTCGAAACCCGGCCGCAACACGCCGATGCCACCGTACGACCGGGACTCGACCCTGACGTCGCCGGTGGCCTCCAGAGCGGCGCGTATGCCCGGGTCGGCGTCAAACGCCACCGAGTCCCCGATGGTCACCGCAAGGAGTCTGTCCCCACCGCCTGTCGCCGCCACGGCGATGGAGAATGCAGCCGCCAGCAGGAGAACCGCCATGACGAGCCACCCGACCAGGGCGTGGGCGTTCCCCGTGGACCCGTTCCGCGGGGCGTCGGAGTCGGGAACCGGGGGCATGGGAATCGAGGGTACAGGTGCAGCACGGGCCGCTCCGGAGGCCAGCTGTAGGCTCGGTCACCCATGGACCGGTCTCCCACCCGACAGAGGTCGCCACGACGCCGGTGGACCACCCTGACCATCGTGGTGCTGGGATTATGGATAACAGCAGCCCCGTTCTCCCGGCCGCTCCCCGGCGGAGCGCCGATCTCCCGGTCGCTCCCCGATGGAACGCCGGTCTCCTTCCACTCCACCCCGGAGGTGGGCTGTCGCACCCCGCTGGTCGGCGCCTTCGTCGGCGATGCTCCCAGCGCAGACGCCTACACCTCTCCCAGACCTGCGATCGGCGACCCGATGTCGCCCACCATCGTGGACTGCGGGAGCCGGGCCAGGTTCCGCCTGGTGATCGGCTCCACCCTCCTGGTCGTGGCCGTCGGACTGATGGTCGTGGACCGGCGTCGTGGAGGCTGAGGGGGTCGTGGAGGACCTCAGGCCGACCGTCACGCTGCTGAACGAGGTGTTCGGCTTCGAACCACCCATCGGCGTGGCCCACCTCGAGTGGTACTACCGCGGCAACCCAGAAGGGCCGGCGGCCGTGGGACGCGTCGATGTGGACGGTCGACAGGTGGGCAACTACGCCCTCATCCCCCTCAGGTTCCGGGCAGCCGACGGGCGGACGATCCGCCTCGGCCTCGGCGTGGACCTCTGCGTCCACCCCGACGCCAGGGGAGGCGGCACCTACCGCCGGACGGTGGAGGCCAGCTACCTGGAAGGAGCCCTCGGTGGGCTGGACGGCATCCTCGGGGTGGCAAATGCCCAGTCCGTGCCACGGATGGTGGAGACGATGGGATGGTCGGCCCTGGAATCACTACCCGTCCGGCTGCTCCCGGCCCGAGCCGGAGGCGAACGGCTCACCTCCGTGGAGGTTGACGGCAGCCTCCTGGCCAGTGGCCTCCTGGACGAGCTCCTTCCAGAGCCCACGGGCACTCCGTCCAGCGGCCACGCCACTATCTGGAGCGCGGACCTCCTGCGTTGGCGTCTGGCGCGACCCGGAGCCCGCTACACGCTCCACGTCGGCAGCGACGTGGTGCTGGTGAGCTGCATGACAATGGCGGGACCGGTCCGGGTGGCCGTCCTCCTGAAGGCGATACTTCGCCGTCAGCTGGAGGGACTCCTGCCGTCAGGTCCCCTGGCGGCGGCCCTGGCCAGGCACCACCGGACCCCGTTCGTGATCCACTGGGGGGCCAACCCGGGCATCCGCTTCTCGGGCATCCGTGTGCCGAGGCGGCTCCAGCCCAGTCCGCTGGGAATCGTCCTCCACCGCCTCTCCCCCGCTGGCGGATCCCGGATCGGCGACGACGGCATCTCCCTCACGTCCTTCGAGTTCCTGGACTTCGACGCCTACTGACCGAGGTCGGTCGCCAGCCGGATCAGGCGACCGGAGCGGGAGGTACCGTGGCGGTGTGCGCACCGCGGTGATCATCCCCGCCTTCAACGAGGCAGATGCACTCCCCGGGGTGCTGGCCGACCTGGCCCGCCGGAATCCCGACCACGACATCGTGGTGGTGGACGACGGCTCGACGGACGGGACGGCCACAGTGGCCCGGGCGGCCGGAGCAACATGCCTCCGCCTTCCCTTCAACCTCGGCATAGGCGGAGCGCTCAGGCTGGGCTTCCGCTATGCCGTGGAGCAGGGCTATGACCGCGCCTACCAGTTCGACGCCGACGGGCAGCACGACGCCTCGCAGGTCGAGGCACTCCTGGCCGGGCTGGATGATGCCGACATGGTCATCGGGAGCCGGTTCATGGGAGCCCGGGAGTACCGGGTTGGGCGCAGCAGGGGCATTGCGATGGCCCTCCTGCGTCGCCTCGTCAGGCTGATCTGCGGCCAGGCCTTCACGGACACCTCGTCTGGCTTCCGAGCCTTCCGGCGGCCAGTCCTGGAGCTCTTCGCCGCCGAATACCCGGTCGAGTACATGGAGTCCGTGGAGGCCCTCGTGCTGGCGGTCCGGCGAGGCTTCACCGTGAGTGAGGTACCTGTGGTGATGCACGATCGGGTCGGCGGCAGGGCGTCGAACCGCAACCTCCGCCTCGCCTACCACTTCGTCCGGCTCCTGATAGTCCTGATCGCCGGCGGGACCAGCCGCGGTCGGAGGGTTGCATCGTGACGGGCCAGACCCATGCCCTGCTGGCCGGCCTCACCGTCGTCGCAGTTGCGGTCATCGTCCGCCTGGTCCGACGTCAGGTCCTGAAGGCCAAGTACACCGTCCTGTGGCTGACGGTCGGGCTGGTCCTGGCCGTCACCGCCTCGGTTCCCACCCTTCTGGACAGGGCGGCCGACCGACTCGGCATCTGGTACCAGCCCACCCTGTTCATGCTCCTGGCCATCGGCTTCCTCCTGCTCCTTGCGATGCACTTCTCCTACGAGCTCTCCCGCATGGAGAAGCGGATCCGGGCGCTCGCAGAGGAGGTGGCCCTGCTGAGGGGGCCGGAGGACGACGACCGGCGGTCGTCGGGCTGAACCCCGGGTCAGCCCACAGGCCCCAACCAGCCGTCCGACACGAGCCGCTGTTCGAGTTGCCGGGCCAACAGGTCAGCTCCGACCTCCTCGAAATGCACCCCGTGCTCCTTCCGGAGCCGGACCGTTCCACCATCATCGTCTGGCATCCGGTCTCGGTATGCGCCGCTCCCATCGCCCAGGACCTCCATGGAATCCAGGTTCCAGGAACCTGACCCCCAGGCCGCAAGTACCGACGTCCAGATCTCGTTCAGTCCGTCGGTCAGGAAACGCTGGTCCCGCATCCGAGGTGTCGTCCACCAGTAGACGTGGGCACCGTCGGCCCTCCAGCGCGCCATGGCCTCGTCGGCCCGTTCGGCCAGCACCTCGACCCATCGCAGCGACCCGGGCACCAGGCTCTCGCCCTCCAGGACGTGGCCCTCGAACTCGTTGGCTCCGATCATCACGACTACCACGTCCGGACGGATCTCGGCGATCAGCCCTGCGTAGTCGGCGAGGACGTCATTCTCCCAGTCCCAGTAGGGAACGGTGAATCCGAAGCCGAGCTTTCCACGCCCTTCGACCATCACGTCCGGGCGCCGGCCGAAGGTCCGGTCCATCCCCCGCTGGAGGTCCAGCATGAGCGAGTCACCAACTGCCAGGACCCGAAGGGGGTCGTCCGCCGATCCCATCCGCACCGCAGGCAACACCACGGACACTGAGGTGGTGGGCTCCACCACCGACACAGAGGTAGTGGTTGCGGTGGTGGGCACCACCACCGACACAGAGGTAGTAGTTGCCACCGGAGCTTCGGGGTCGTCCGGCACGACGCTCGGGTCGGCGGCGTCCACCGTCGTGGAGACCCCTGCCGCTCCGGCCTCCCCCGTAGGTGGCGGTACCCGGGTCGGGGCGGTGGTCGCCGGGTTCCGGACCGCCGGGGCGAAGGTCACCGGCGCTGGACCGGCATCCAGGAGTTCGGTCACCTGCTCCAGCGGCTGGCCGAGGGAGAGCTTTCCTGACACACGGGCCAGTGGGTCGGTGAGGGCACCTGCGACATTCCGACGCCAGCCCTCTGGCTGGGTCCCTGCCCACCTGGCTGCGGCATCGGGTGCGAGCAGGTTGGCCAGCACCAGCACGGCGACCGCCAGGAGGAGGAGACGGGCAGCGTCACGACGGGGGCTTCTGGCCGAGCCGGTCATCGGTCGGGAAGAATAGTCCGATAACCCTTTCGCTGGGCCAAGGTTGCGAATATGTTACGGATTGCCGCGAAACGGCACCGCGCTTCATTTAGCGTTGTTCTCAACGGCCCGCTCCGACTTCCCGGAGGCAGGGTTCGTCTCTCAACCAAAGGGGTATACGAAAATGATGGCAACCGTTCTCACCCTGATCATCCTTGCGATGGTCTTCCAGGGCGTTCTGGCAGTGCTCAACAGCATCCTCGACACCGTCGGTGTCGGCTCGATGCTGAGCGGCCTTCCGGTCGTCGGGTCCAACCTGAACCTGATCTGGGCGTACCTGTTCGTCACGGTCAGCGGCGTGGGTGGCTTCGGCTACGCAGGCTCGACCGAGATCCTCGGCATGGGGACCTTCGGCACCGATGTCGGCACGGCCCTGGCGATCTGCGCCTTCATCCCGGTGAAGGACGCCGCACTCTCAGCCCTCGGCAAGGGTCTGTCGCGCGGCTGAACAAAGCCTCACAGGAAGCCCCGTCGCCTCTCGGCGGCGGGGCTTCCGTGGTTTTCGGACCAGTTTCGGCCCAACTATCCGCCCGAACGTCTGTTCGACCACGGCTATGATCGGGGGATGCTCCAGGGCACCCTGTTCGGCTCGCTCCCCTTCGGCCTGGCTGACGTCTCCGAACGGGTCCGACGGACGATGCTGGACGAGGTGTGCTGGATCGACCACGTGGATGGTTGGGTGGTCGGCGCAGATGACCTGTACCTGGAGCTTCGACGGACATTCGACTGGCGTAGCCACAGGCGCTGGATCCTGGATCGCGAGGTGGTGGAACCGAGGCTCAGCACCGGGATCAGGCGACCCTCGCCGGAGCTGTGCCTGATGGCGGCCAACCTCGGCCGACACTACGACCTGGGGTTCACAGCCAGCTGGGCCAACCTCTACCGCGACGGATCCGACAGCGTCGCCTGGCACGGGGACCGCTTTCGCCCCGGTGCCGTGCATGAGACCGTGGCGCTCGTATCGCTCGGAGGTCCCAGGACGATCCGTATCCGTCCCCGCGGCGGCGGCCCCTCCCTCCCGTGGAACCTCGCTTCCGGCGACCTGTTCGTGATGGGTGGGCCGACCCAGCACCGTTTCGAGCACTGTGTTCCCAAGACGGGCCTCGGCGCAGCCAGGATCAGCGTGGCCTTCCGCTGTCCGCTGGGTCGGGAGTTCGACCCGCGGATCGTCGACGGGCCCAGTGGCCGCAGGCTCGAGACGTCCCGCCTCTGAGCGGCGCGGTCGATGCCACTACGGTCCCCGGCACCGCCGGAAACGGAGAAGGACGAGGTGACGGTGACATGGGCCGATTCGACGGAAGGGTGGCACTGCTGACTGGGGCCGCCTCGGGCATCGGAAGGGCCACGGCGCTGCGTCTTGCAGCCGACGGGGCCACCATTGCCGGCTTCGACCGTGACGGTGACGGCCTCGCCGCAGTCGTCCGGGAGGTGGCCGACGCCGGCGGGAGGATGACCACCACCGTGGGCGACGTCTCGATCCGTGAGTCCTGCGTGGCAGCAGTGGAGGAAGCTGTGGAGGCCCACGGTCGCCTCGACGTCCTGGCCAACATCGCCGGCGTCTGCTGGAGCGAACACGTGGCTGACACCACCGAGGAGTCCTGGGGCCGGATGCTGGGGATAAACGTCTCCGGCGTCTTCTGGTGCTGCCAGGCGGCCATCCCCCACCTCATCGCCACCAACGGCAACATCGTGAACATCGCCTCCAACGCCGGCCTCATGGGTCAGGCCTACACGGTCGCCTACTCCACGACCAAGGGTGCCGTCGTGAACATGACACGCTCCCTGGCAATGGAGTTCATCAAGGAGCCGATACGCATCAACGCCATCGCACCCGGCAGTGTGGACACCTCCTTGACGCGCAACTACTCCCTGCCGGACGACCTCGACTTCTCCCTCATGCAGCCCTACATCGGCTTCAGGGGCATGGCCGATGCGGAGGAGCTGGCCAACGTCATCGCCTTCGTGGCCTCGGACGAGGCCAGCCGCATCCACGGGGCGATCATCCCGGTGGACGGGGGCCTCACCGCCGGCTGACGGCGACCACCGGACGGCCATGGAAGTACCGTCTCAGCCCATGGACCGTCCCTACGTACTCGGCGTCGACCTGGATGGCGTCTGTGGCGACTACACAGCCGCCTTCCGTTCGGTGGTCGCCACCGAACTGGGGGTCGAGGAGTCCTCCCTGCCGCTGGAGCGGTCATGGGACTTCTTCGAGTGGGGCCTCTCATCCGACGAGTTTGAACGCCTCCACCACCTGGCTGTCTCCGAACACCGGATGCTGCGCTGGATGCCGGTGATCGCCGGAGCGGCCGAGGCCCTCTGGAGGCTCTCCGACGCCGGCGTCTGGATCCGTGTCATCACCCACCGTCTCTATGTCAACTGGGGCCACGCCACCGCCATTGCCGACACCGTCGAGTGGTTGGACCGGGTGCGCATCCCGTACCGCGACATCTGCTTCATGGGCGACAAGCCCGAGGTGGGAGCCGACCTCTACATCGACGACGCTCCGCACAACGTCACGGCGTTGCGCGAGAGCGGTAACCGGGTGGTGCTCTTCGACGCCCCCTACAACCAGGCGGTGACCGGACTCAGGGCACGGGACTGGACGGAATGCGAGCAGATGGTGCTGCGCGACGCCGCAACCGCCGGCTTCGAGTTCCAGACGGCCCTTCCAGGCCTGGAACGGGGTTCAGAACGCCTGGAGGATTGAGGACCGACGGGCGGTCATCGGCGTCGGAAGTCGGGGGCACGCTTCTCTGAGAAGGCCAGCGGGCCCTCCTTCGCATCCTCCGACGAGAACACCGACCGGATCAGCGGGGCCTCGAACTGGAATGCCTCCGCTTCGGTCATTCCCGAGGTCCCCCTGAGGGTCCGCAGGATCGCCTCGACCGCCAGCGGGCCGTTGGCGGCCACCGTCGCGGCTATCTCCAGGGCGCGCTCCAGCGCGGTTCCGTCGGGAACCACGTGCCCCACGAGCCCCAGCCGGAGAGCCTCGTCGGCACTCAGGTGCCTTCCGGTGAGGAGGATGTCGGCGGCCACGGTGAACGGCACCTGCCGTGCCAGGCGTACGGCCGAACCGCCTCCCGGGTAGAGGGACCAGCGGGCCTCGGACACCCCGAAGGTGGCGCCCTCGGCCGCCACCCTGATCTCGGTCCCCTGCAGGATCTCCGTACCACCGGCAATGGCATTGCCCTCCACTGCGGCGATCACGGGAACCCGGGGGTGCCGGGTCTTGAGCAATCCGTCGTAGATCCAGTCCGACCCCTCGCGTTCCATCCGACCCTTCACGTCGTAGTCGTCACCGTCGTCCACGTCGCCAGCCATCGCCCTGAGGTCCATGCCGGCCGAGAAGTGCTCCCCCGCCCCGGTCAGGATGCAGGCCCTGACGTCGGTGTCGGCGTCGATCTCGTCCCATGCGTCAGCCAGGCGGGCGAACATCGCCAGCGTCATGGCGTTCCGCCTGGCCGGCCGGTTCAGGGTCAGGACGACCACCGGTCCGTCCTTCTCCATCAACAGATCGGGCATGTCTCCTCCTCAGGTCAACCGGCCAGTGCCGGCATCACCTCGTTGGCAACGAGGTGCAGTGACTCCCAGCCGATCGCCGGGTCGATGCCGCCACACAGGGGGTGCAGTACGACCACCCCGTCGGCACGCACGAGCTCCACGCATTCCTCGGGCGTGACGATGAGGTGCTGGCCGCCGGCCCGGAGCTGGTCGATGTCGTCCGCCTCGACCATCCAACTGGTCCGCTGGTCCGGGTACTGCCAGGAGGCGTAGACGCTGGCGTCGTAGACGAGGTTGGGGCCGATCTGCTCCCAGAGCCGATCCGGATCCCGGGTCACGATGACCAGCCCCGGGCCACTCGGCATCGCGCAGAACGGCGCCTCGTGTCCGCAGGCCGCCGACTCCAGGAGGTAGGCGTCCAGGAGTGCCTGGTCACCAATGGCGGGAATGAAGGGCAGGTGGAGGCGGGCGGCACGCCTGGCCGAGGCCTCCACCGATCCCCCCACGGCCAGCAGGGAATGGGGGTCCGAGGCAGGCTTCGGCGTTACCCAGACCGTGCGGCCGTCCACCTCGAAGGGCTCGCCCTCCCAGGCCCGGAGGATCGTGCGGATACCGGCCTCGGCCTCAGCCCCCCGCCGGCTCCTGTCCCTTCCGAACATCTCGAACTCCGACTCCCTGTAGCCGATGCCGATGACCACGTTCAGTCGACCTGGCGCCAGAAGGTCGAGGGCAGCCACGTCCTCGGCCACCCGGAGGGGGTCGTGCAGCGGCAGGAGAAGCGCAGAGACCGAGCAGAAGAGGTTCCGGGTGGCACCCAGGACCGCACCGGCGACGGCCAGCGGTGCATTCATGAAGCCGTCCTCACTGCCGTGGTGCTCGGACAGGACGACCCCGGCGAAGCCCTCCCCGTCAGCCCAACGGACCATCTCCAGCATCTCGCCGTACTGGACGGTCGGCGTCAGGGAGTCCACGAACGGCGGGATCCTCAGGTCGAAGCGGAGCAGGAACATGCATGGCCTCCGGGTTGCGGGGGAACAGGTCCGGTCATCTGGCGGCGAAGACGGCACGCACCGCCTCGAGGTCCTCGCGGTTGGTCATGCCGATCCACTCCTCGGCGGCGAAGAGGACCCGGATCTCGAGGGAGCCCTCCCTCCGTTGGTTTTCCAGTGCCTCTGGCAGCAGGAACTCCACCGTCTGGTCCTGGGTGTGGAAGCCGTGGAACTCCTCCCACTGCTCAACCAGGCGATCAACGGCATGGTGAGGCAGGCCCCAGATGTTCATGGAGACCGGTACCGCCGGGTCCAGTTCGCCCGGAGGATCAGAAGCGGTCACAGTGTCGCCACTCCACCCGATGCCATGCGTCTCGAGCAACCCGTCGAGCCGGCCGTCAGCACCCAGGCGGCACACACCGCGGGACACCAGGCCGGAGGACGGCAGGGTGCCACCCAGGGGGAAGCCGAGCATGACCGCCCGGGTCTCGTCGGCTGCCACCGCAACTGCGACGCTCTCCACGCCCGTAGGTCCGTAGTAGTCGTCGGCGTTCAGCACCAGGGCGGGACCCTCCAGGAGCGTTGCGGCTGCGGCCACGGCATGTCCCGTTCCCCACGGCCTGGGGCGTGCCGGTCCGAAGGCATCCTGGTGGACCACCTCCAGGTCCAGGCCGCTGCCGTGGTGCCTCAGGAGGTGGCGCCGTAGGTCGTCGTCTATGTCGGAACGGGCGATCACCATGATGCGCTCCACCCCGGCCGACCGGGCGTCCCGGATCGTGAAGTCCAGGATCGCCTCGCCGGCAGGCCCCACCTCGGCCAGTTGCTTCACCCCTCCGAACCGGGTTCCGAGGCCGCCTGCCATGATCACCAGCGTCGTGTCGGACACGCTCACGCCAACTCAGTCGGCCGCGGCATTGGGGTCCCGGTCACCACGCAGGAACGCCTCGCGTGCCGCATCGCCGGATCCCATGAGGTTCAGCTCGAAGGTGAACCCCTGCTCGAAGCGGTAGCTGCGGCGCACGTCGACGGGGTCGATCCCGTTCAGGGACGCCTTGGCCGCACGCACCACGGCGGGATCCTTGGCGGCGATCACACCGGCGACCTCGAGGGCCACCTGGCGGAGCTCGCCCTCGGGCACCACCCGGAGCACCGATCCGTAGGCGTGGAGTTCTTCGGCGGTGGCCGGCTCGCAGCTGTAGAGCATCCAACGGGCGCGATGGGCTGGAACGAGGCGCATCAGGTGCGTGGCCGCTCCCAGGGCCCCGTTGTCGACCTCCGGAAGGCCGAAGCCTGCGCCCTCCACGGCCAGGACCACATCGGCGTTACCGGCCAGGCCGATGCCGGTACCCAGGCAGAAGCCATTCACCGCCACGACCACCGGCACAGCGCACTCGTACACGGCCCGGAAGGCCTCGAAGCAGGACCGGTTGGCCTCCAGGAGTCCCTCATGGCCGTCCATGGCCTGGATCTCCTTGATGTCCACACCGGCGCAGAAGCCCCGACCCTCGGCTGTCAGGACCACGGCCCTGACGTCATCGGCTCGCCTGTAGCCGTCCAGCATCTCGGCCAGCCCGTAGGTGTCGCCGATCCCCAGGGCGTTCACCGGCGGGTTGTCCATGACGATGGTGGCTACGCCTCCCTGAATCGTCTCATGCAGTGCCATGACTACCTCCGTCCCCGCAGCGCCGGACCAGGACCGACGAGCCGTGACCGAAGAGGCCCTGGTTGGCCGTCACGCCGACCCTCGCCCCCTCGACCTGGCGCCCGCCTGCCTGGCCCCGCAACTGCCATGTCAACTCACACACCTGGGCAATGGCCTGGGCCGGAACCGCCTCGCCGAACGCACCCAGCCCGCCGCTCGGGTTCACCGGAATCCGCCCGCCGATGCTGGTGGCGCCGGATCGCAGCAGGGACTCCGCCCCACCAACCTCGCAGAGCCCGAGGTGCTCGTACCAGTCCAACTCCAGGGCCGAGGAGAGGTCGTACACCTCGGCCACATCCACGTCGGCAGGGCCCAGGCCGGCCTCTTCGTAGGCCCTGGCGCCGATTGATTCCTTGAAGCCCAGCTCCGGGGCGTCGGCTCCGGCAGCGGAGTCGGTTGCCAGGTACGGCAGGTCTATGACCGTGTCCGGATAGGTGGGGGTCACCGTCGAGAGGCCGGCCACCCGCACGGGGTCCATGACCCCCATCGACCTGGCGTAGTCCATCGAGCTGACCACCAGCGCCGCTCCACCGTCACTGGTGGCGCAGATCTCCAACAGGCGCAGGGGGTCGGACACCACCGGGGAGTTGGCCACGTCCTGGATCCCGTACTCCTTGGGGTAGCGGGCGTTGGGATTGTGGACACCGTGCCGGCTGTTCTTGGCCTTCACCATGGCGAAGTCCTCGGGAGTGGCCCCGTGGAGGGCCATGCGCCGACGGGCATGGAGCGCGAAGTAGACGGGGTTGGTGGCGCCCACCATGTGGAACCTGAGCCAGTCCGTGTCGTCGGGACGGTCGCCCTCGGCGGGCGCCAGGAAGCCCTTCGGGGTGGTGTCGGCACCGACCACCAGCGCAACGTCGCACGCACCGGAGAGGATCTGTCCCCTGGCCACGGACAGGGCCGTCACACCCGAGGCGCAGGCCGCGTAGGAGCTGGCCACCTGTGCTCCAGTGAAGCCCAGGGCCCTGGCGAAGGTGGACCCGGAGACGTAGCCGGGATAGCCGCACCGGACGGTGATGGCACCGGATACGAAGCCCACGTCCCGCCAGTCCACGGCGGCATCGGCCAGGGCCTCACGGGCAGCGTGGACCCCGTACTCGGTGAAGTTGCGGCCCCACTTGCCCCAGGGATGCATCCCCACACCCAGGATCGCCACCTCATCCATCCGAGTCACCTCCGTCGGGGACCGGCCGTTCGCCGAGGGGTCGCCACTGCCAGGTCAGGTACTCGCGTTCATCGTCCTCGTAGAGCACGCCGGTGACCAGCTCCACCTCCATGCCCACCTCCAGGTCGTCGACGGCCCATCCCGGAGCCACCTGGCCCAGCACGACCATCTGCTCCAGCTCCAGCTCCACGGCGGCCACGACCACCGGCACGTACGGCTCGGTGATGATGAATGGCGGGGGCGGCGGATAGGCGCTGTTGGTGAAGGACCAGATCCGGCCGGTCCGGCTGAGCTCCACCTCCTCGACTCCCGCGGCGGGATTACGCGGATCCGAGCCGCCCAGGTGCAGCGGGAAGCAGTAGCCCCCCGAGCCGGCCAGGCGGCCGCCGATCAGGTGGGGCTCGTCATCGAGGGTGAAGAAGCCCTCCACGGCTGGCACCCGTTGTCTGGTGGTTCCGGTCATCGACGCTCCGCTGGCCATCGGGCGGTGCGGGACACTGCGTCCCGTCCTGTGGTCGGCGATCCTATGGTCGCACCGTGCGCCCGCCCCCAGCGGGGAAGGGATCCCGGCCCGTGGCCCGACTCCGGGGCCCGGTGTGGCCCGAGCGGCCCATGGATCCTGACCAACGTGTGACGGGGGTCATGGAACCGACCACCGACCCGGGAGTATGGTTGCGGCAGCCGCATACAACCTGTGGAAGAGAGCCCGGATCCGTCCGGGCCGCCGAAGGAGCAACCGCCCCCGGAAACTCTCAGGCAAAAGGACTACAGGCTTAGGCGACTCTGGAGAGTGACCGGAATACCGGTCCACCGACGGGGCAAGCCGGACTTCGGTCCGGTCCATCTCTCAGGTTTCGGACAGAGGGGGGCACGGTGGCCAACCGTGTCTCCGTGTACCGACACCGAGAGGATCCTCCAGATGCTTCCGAACACCGGATCAGCCAGCAGCCCGGCACTACGGGAACTGCTCGACCGGGACGGCTTCATCCCCCGCCACATCGGCCCGGATGAGGACCAGGTCTCCCGGATGCTGGACGCCATCGGCGTCGAGTCCGTGGAGGCGCTGATCGCCGAGGCCGTGCCGGCCTCCATCCGCATGGAAGGCGAGCTGGACCTCGAGGGCGCCGTCCCGGAGTCAGAGGTGCTGGACCGCCTCCGGGCACTGGCCGACCGCAACACCGTGGTCACCTCCTGCATCGGCACCGGCTGGTACGACACCCACCTACCGCCGGTCATCGGACGCAACGTCCTGGAGAACCCGGCCTGGTACACGGCCTACACCCCCTACCAGCCTGAAATCTCCCAGGGCCGCCTGGAGGTCCTGCTGGGATTCCAGACCATGGTCGCCGACCTGACCGGCATGGACATTGCCAACGCATCGCTCCTGGACGAGGCCACCGCTGCCGCCGAGGCCATGGCCCTCCTGCACCGTGCCTCCCGAGGGTCGGGCGACACCTTCCTGGTCGACCCCGACTGCCACCCCCAGGTCCTCGAGGTGGTGCGAACCCGGGCCCGACCCCTGGGTCTCACGGTCCATGTCGCCGACCCCTGGAGCGATGACATTCCCGACGGAACCTTCGGAGCCCTCCTCCAGTACCCGGGTTCATCGGGTCGGATCAGGGACCTCGGTCCCGCCGTCACACGCCTGCGGACGGCTGGCGTCGGCATTGCGGTCGCCACGGACCTCCTGGCCTGTTGCCTGATGACGCCTCCCGGGGATCACGACGTGGACGTCGTGATCGGCTCGGCCCAGCGCTTCGGGGTCCCGATGGGCTTCGGCGGACCACACGCCGGCTTCATGGCCGTTGCCGACAGGCACCGCAGGACCCTGCCGGGCCGCCTCGTGGGCACCTCGGTGGACAACGTCGGCGACCCGGCCCACCGGCTGGCACTCCAGACCCGGGAACAGCACATACGCCGGGAGAAGGCCACCTCGAACATCTGCACGGCCCAGGTGCTGCTAGCGGTCATCTCGGCCCTCTACGCCGCCTACCACGGCCCCGCCGGCCTGCGCAGGATCGCCGAACGCGTCCAGCGCCTCACCTCCATCCTCGCCGCCGGCCTCCGCTCGGGGGGCCACACCGTGGCCCACGAAGCCTTCTTCGACACGATCACCGTGGTCGTACCGGGACGGGCCGACGAGGCCCTCGCCGATGCGCTGGCGGAGGGGTGCAACATCCGACGGGTGGACGAGGACAGGATCGGGATCAGCCTGGACGAGACCACGACACCGGCTGTGGTCGAAGCCCTCTGGCGTGCCTTCGGCGTGACGGACGCGGACGTCGAGCTGCTCGACGGCGTCGCCCCCGATGGCATCCCGGCCACCCTTCGCTCCAGGTCGGAGTTCTGTACCGCCGAGTTCTTCACGACCCACCACAGCGAGACCTCGATGCTGCGCTGGCTGCGTCGCCTGGCGGACCGGGACCTGGCCATGGACCGGACGATGATCCCGTTGGGTTCATGCACCATGAAGCTCAACGCCACGGCGGAGATGGCGGCCATCTCATGGCCCGAGTTCGCCCGCATCCACCCCCTGGCACCCATCGACCAGGTCACCGGATACCACGACCTGATCACCGACCTGGAGCGGATGCTCGTCGAGATCACCGGATACGACCGTGTCTCCTTCCAGCCCAACGCCGGATCCCAGGGAGAGCTGGCCGGCCTCCTGGCGATTCGTGACTGGCACGACGCCAACGGTGACGGGCAGCGGACCTCCTGCCTGATCCCCGCCTCGGCCCACGGCACCAACGCCGCCAGCGCCGTGATGGCCGGCATGGACGTCGTCGTGATCGAGTGCGACAGCGACGGCAACGTGGACTTCGACCACCTGAAGCAGCGAATCACCGACCTCCAGGACACCCTGGCGGCCCTCATGATCACGTACCCGTCCACCCACGGGGTGTTCGAGCCGCAGATCACCGAGATCTGCAGCCTCGTCCACCAGTTCGGCGGGCAGGTCTACCTGGACGGAGCCAACCTGAACGCAATGGTGGGTCTGGCCCGGCCCGGGAAGTTCGGCGCCGACGTGTCGCACCTGAACCTGCACAAGACGTTCTGCATCCCCCACGGGGGCGGAGGCCCCGGCGTGGGACCGGTGGCCGTTCGGGAGCACCTCGCCCCGTACCTGCCCAACCACTCCATGGACCCGACGGCCGGGCCCGCAACCGGCGTGGGGGCCATCTCCGCCGCTCCGTTCGGCTCCGCCGGGATCCTCCCGATCTCGTGGGCCTACATCACCCTCATGGGTGCGGAGGGGCTGCGGCGTGCCACCGAGGCGGCCATCGTCTCGGCCAACTACCTGGCGACCCGACTGGGTAGGCGCTTCCCGATCCTCTACGCCGGCGCCAACGGCCGCGTAGCGCACGAGTGCATCCTGGACACCCGGGTCCTGAAGGCCTCGTACATCACCGCCGAGGACATCTGCAAGCGCCTCATCGACTACGGCTTCCACGCTCCCACCGTCTCGTTTCCGGTACCCGGCACCATCATGGTGGAACCGACCGAGTCCGAGAACCTCGCCGAGCTGGACCGGTTCTGCGAGGCGATGGAATCAATCGCCGACGAGGCCGCCCTGGTCGCCGATGGCCACTGGCCTGTCGACGACAACCCCCTCGTCAATGCCCCGCACACCGCCCGGGCCCTGGCCGCCGAGTGGACCCACCCCTACGACCGGGCCACCGCCGCCTATCCGATGGGTGCCACGGTCGACAAGTACTGGCCGCCGGTCGGTCGGATCGACAGTGCGCACGGCGACAAGAACCTGATCTGCTCCTGCCCGGATATAGACAACTACCGCTGAACCCGGACGGGCCTGGAATTCCCCGCCTGTCCGGATGACGAGCCCAGTAATGCCTACCGGTACGGTCGCCGTCGTGGCTGAGACCGAGATGACCCCGCAACCGGCAACCGACGACGGCTTCGCCGATGAGGTCGAATTCACGGCCCGGGTGGAGGGGTTCCTGGCAGACCACTGCTCCAGGATCAGCGACCCCGCCGACGACGAGAGCGAGGCCCACGGACTGGTACGCACCCGCGCCTTCCAGCGTGCCCTCGTGGATGCGGGCCTCGCCGGCCTGACGTATCCGACACAGCTCGGCGGAGCTGGTCTCACCCCACTGCACCAGGAGGTGTTCACCCGGGTGTCGGCCGGATGGCGCCTGCCCAACGGCCCGCTGGCCATCTCCCACGGGATGTGCCTGCCGATGCTCGCCCAGTTCGGGACCGAGGAACAGAAGGCCAGGTACCTACCCGACAACATCAGCGCCGAGACGATCTGGTGCCAGATGTTCTCCGAGCCGGGGGCCGGTTCGGACGTGGCCGGTCTCTCCATGCGGGCGGTCCGGGACGGCGAGGAGTGGATCCTGGACGGCCAGAAGGTCTGGACGTCCGGGGCGCACTACTGCGACTTCGGGATCGTGGTGGCCAGGACCGACCCGACGCTGCCAAAGCACCAGGGCCTGTCCATGTTCATCGTGGACCTACGAGAGCCCGGTATAGAGGTCCGGCCGCTGGTGCAGATCTCCGGCGCACGCGGCTTCAACGAGGTTTTCTTCAGCGATGCCCGCATCCCGGCCGGGAACCTTCTCGGCGAGGTGAACCAGGGTTGGAACCTGGCGGTTTCGATGCTCATGTTCGAGCGGGTTTCCATCGGCGCCGGTGGTGGCGCCCTGAACGCCCGCCGCGGCCCGGAGCTGGCGGCCCTGGCACGGGACCTCGGCAGGGCGACCGACCCCGTGATCCGTCAGGGTCTGGCCGACCTGCACATCCGCGAGGAGATCAAGGGCTACATCGGCCAACGGATCAGGTCCAGCGTGGCTGCGGGGCGGGTGCCGGGACCGGAGGGCTCCATCGCCAAACTGAACGGGGCCATCCTGGCCCGCCGCACACGGGACCTGGCAATGTCCATCATCGGCACCGCAGGCCAGGCATGGGACGACGGGGACCCATCCTCGGACGTGGCGGCACGGTGGTCGTCCTTCTGCATCAGTGCCGCCGGGATGAGCATCGCCGGCGGGACCGACGAGGTGCAGCGAAACATCATCGGCGAACGCGTCCTGGGCCTCCCGAGGGAACCCGACCCGTTCAAGGGTGCCCCCTGGCAGGACATTCCCCGGAACTGATACCCGACGGCGGCCGAAACCATGTTCATCGACCTCACCGGGGACCAGAAGGCCCTGCAACTGGAGCTGCGTTCCTACTTCGGCGACCTCATGACGCCCGAGGTGAAGGCCAGGGTCTCGAACGCCGAGTTCGCCGAGAACCCCGAGTACAAGGCCCTGATCAGGCAGGTCGGGGCCGACGGATGGCTGGGGGTCGGCTGGCCTCTCGAGTACGGGGGCAGGGGCTTCACCCCTGTCGAGCAGTACATCTTCTTCGACGAGTCGCAGGCAGCCGGTTGTCCCATCCCGTTCCTGAGCACCAACACGGTCGGACCGACCATCCGGAGGTTCGGCAGCGACGCCCAGAAGGACTTCTTCCTGCGTCGGATCCTGGCCGGGGAGATGCACTTCTCGATCGGTTACTCGGAGCCGGACGCCGGCACCGACCTGGCCTCCCTGCGGACCCGTGCGGTACGCGACGGCGACGACTGGGTGGTGAACGGGCAGAAGCAGTTCACCAGCCTCGCCTACAACGCCGACTACGTGTGGCTGGCGGCCCGGACCGACCCTGATGCACCGGCCCACAAGGGCATCACCATGTTCCTCGTGGACACGAACGATCCGGGCTTCTCGATCCAGCCATTCGAGACGTTCGGCAACACCCACACCACCTCGACGTTCTACGACGACGTCAGGGTCCCGGACTCGATGCGGGTCGGCGAGGTGAACGGCGGATGGGGCCTCATCACCAACCAACTCAACCACGAGAGGGTGTCGCTGTTCCCGGGAGCCCGCCTGGTCCGCATCACCGCAGATGCCGTTGCCTGGGCACGAGACACCATCGCCGCCGACGGGCTGCGGGTCATAGACCACGAGTGGGTCCGGGTGAAGTTGGCCGAGTGCCGCGCCCTGGCCCGCCACCTGGACCTCCTGAACTGGTACGTGGCATCCGAGAACACCAGCGGTCGCATGAGCCCCGCCGACTCGTCGGCCGTGAAGGTCCACGGCTCCGAGTCGATGCACCGGGTCTACACCCTCATCACCGAGGTGATCGGGGCCACCGGCCACCTGAAGGAGGGCTCACCCGGAACCTCCATCCTGAATGCAGTGGAGGCCTCCTACCGCAGCGTCTGGGTGCTCACCTTCGGCGGCGGCACCAACGAGGTGCAGCGCGACATCATCGGAATGGCCGGGCTGGGCCTGCCGCGCCAGCAGCGCCGCCGGGCTGAGGCGAGGTAGGGAGAGTGGACTTCACCCCTTCGGAGGCCCAGCAGGCGGTGGTGGACCTGGCTGAACGCATCATGGGCGACCACCTGGACATGGGTCGCCACCTCGCCGTCGAGGACGCCGGTGGATGGTTCGACCGGGACCTCTGGGAGGACCTCGCCTCCGCAGGCCTCCTCGGCATCGCCCTCGGCACCGACGTGGGCGGCAGCGGTCTGGACGCCGTTGCCCTGGCCCTTCTGCTGCGTGTCCAGGGATCCCATGTGGCCCCCCTGCCACTGCTCCCCTCCTCGGTCGCCGCCCTCATCGTGGATCGACACGGGTCCGACGAGCAGCGTCAGCGCCTGCTTCCCGACGTGGTCGCTGGCGGCTCCATCCTCACCGTGGCCGTCCAGGAGTTCCTGGACGATCGCCTCTCCGAGCCCTCCACGACATTCCGGGACGGTCTCCTGTACGGGACCAAGGTGGTGGTCGAACACCTAGACGCCGCATCGCTCCTCCTCGTCACCGTGCGGACACCGGACGGACCCCGTTGCGCCCTGGTCCACCCGACGGCCGCTGGCCTCACCCGGGTGGAGGGAACCTCGACCCGCAGGCAACCCGTCTGGGAGGTCACCTTCGACGCAACGCCGGCCGAACCCATCGGCGACGACACGACGGCGGGCGCCCTCATCGACCACCTCCGGCTGGGCATCTGCGCAACGCAGTTGGGGGTGACCGAACGGGCGCTCTCGATGACAGCCGAGTACACCTCCACCAGGGAGCAGTTCGGTCGTCCCATCGCCACCTTCCAGGCGGTCGGGCAACGCCTGGCCGACCAGTTCGTGAACGTGGGCGGCATACGCCTCGTCACGCTCTCGGCGGCGTGGCGCCTCGCCAACGGCATGGACGCCACGGAGGACCTGCTGGTTTCCAAGTGGTGGGCCTCGGAGCGGGCCACCGACGTGGCCAACGCCACCCAGCACTGCCATGGCGGCATGGGGGTGGCCATCGACTATCCCCTCCACCGCTACACCCTCTGGAACAAGCACCTCACCGTCTCGCTGGGCGCCGGAACACAGAGCCTCCGGGCCCTCGGCGACCACCTCGCCCGCTGACGACCCGGAAGACGTCAATGCCGCACCACGACCTCCTCATCATCGGCGCCGGATCCGGCAACTCGGTCATCGGTCCGGCTCATGACGACTGGGACGTGGCCATTGCCGAACCCTGGGCCTTCGGCGGGACCTGCCTGAACCGGGGGTGCATTCCCTCCAAGATGCTGGTCCACGTGGCCGACCTGGCGCTCTCGGCGCGTCGGGCACCGGACCTGGGGGTGCACACGTCCTTCAACGGGGTCGACTGGCCGGCCATCCGGGATCGGATCTTCGGCCGCATCGACCCGATCGCCTCCTCCGGTCTCGAATATCGCCGTTCGTTGGCGAACGTCACCGTCTACGAGCACAGCGCCCGGTTCACCGGCGAGCGGACGGTCGAACTGGATGGCCGGGAGGTCACTGCCGACCGGATCGTGGTCGCAGCCGGGGCCCGGACCGTCGTCCCGGACGTCCCGGGTCTGGCCGAGACCCCGTTCCGGACATCCGACGACGTGATGCGCCTCGACGAGCTACCGGAACGGCTGGTGATCCTCGGAGGCGGGTTCATCGCCGCCGAGATGGCCCACGTGTTCGATGGACTGGGGAGCCGGGTGACGATCGTCCACAGGGGCGACCTGATGCTCCGGGGTGCCGACGAGGACGTCCGTCGATGCATCACCGACGTCTACCTCGACCGTATGGACGTCCGCCTGGAGACCACGGTCTCGGACGTCTCCCACGACGGCACCTACGACATCCAACTCTCCGACGGGTCCAGCCTGCAGGCCGACCAGCTCCTGGTGGCCACCGGTAGACGGCCCAACGGAGACCTCCTCGAGGTCGAACGGGCCGGAATCACCCTGGACGACCGGGGCTACATCACCACCGACGAACACCTCCGCACCAGTGCCCACGGGATCTGGGCCCTCGGCGACGTCACCAACCCACGACAGCTGAAGCACACGGCTAACGCCGAGGCGAGGATCATCACCCACAACCTCACCAACCCGGAGGAGCTCCGTAGCGTCGACAGGCGCTTCGTGCCGCACGCCGTCTTCGGCCATCCCCAGATCGGCAGTGTCGGACAGACCCAGAAGGAGCTCATCGACTCCGGGCGCCCCCACATCGTGGCTACCCGCCACTACTCGGACACGGCATACGGATGGGCCATGGAGGACTCCACCGGCTTCGCCAAGGTGCTGGCCGACCCCGACACCCGACTCCTCCTGGGCGCCCACATCGTGGGGCCACAGGCGCCGACGCTCGTCCAGCAGCTGATCCAGGGAATGGCCGCCGGCCTGACCGTGGACCAGATGGCCCACGATCAGCTCTACATCCACCCAGCAATGCCGGAGCTCGTCGAGCAGGCACTGCTGGACCTCTGAACATGACCACGGGAGACAAGCCATGAAGGACCTGAACGACAAGGTCGCCGTCATAACGGGCGGCGCCTCCGGCATGGGCCTCGCCTTCGCCCACCGTTTCGCCGCTGCCGGAATGAAGGTGGCGATCGGCGACATAGAGGAGCCTGCACTGGAGGCGGCCGTCGCCGAACTGGTCGCCTCGGGTGCCGAGGTGTTCGGTGGTCGATGCGACGTCACCGACATCGACTCGTTCCGTCGCTTCGCCGCCGACGTCGAGGAGGCCTTCGGTCCGGCCCATGTGGTCTGCCTGAACGCAGGCGTGGCCGGCAGTGGCGACATGGCGGACCTCACCCTGGCGGACTGGAGCTGGGTGCTGGGGGTGAACCTATGGGGTGTCGTGCACGGCCTGGACATCTACCTGAAGGACCTGGTGGCCCAAAACGAGGGCCACGTGGTCGTGACCGCCTCGGTGGCGGGCCACACGTCGTTTCCCGGCCTCGGCCCATACAGCGCCTCCAAGCACGCCGTGTCGACGATTGCCGAGACCCTCTACAACGAGCTTGCGGCCGCCGGTTCGGAAGTAGGCGTCACCTCGCTTTGCCCTGGCTTCGTGGCCACCGGCATCTTCGCCTCCGGACGCAACCGGCCGGAGCACCTCGTGGATGCCCTTGGCGAACTCCCGTCAGAGGAGCAGCTGGAACGCCAGGAGATGGTCCGGGAGTGGATGGCCGAGAACGCCAAGGATCCGGCCGAGGTGGCCGACCTGGTCCATGACGCCGTGCTGGAACAGACCTTCTGGGTCTTCACGGACCCGGACCACATCGAGTCGATAGAGCGACGCCACGAAGAGATCCGGGGCCGCCAGAACCCTTCCCAGGAACAGAGCATCGGGCTCTCGTTGATGGACTGAACCGGATCGGGCACCGACCGGTTCGGACCGGTCAGTCGTTGACGGCAGCCTCGGCCACGGACTTCGCCCAGCGGTAGTCGGTCTTGCCGTTCGGGCTTCGTTCCACCCGGTCCACGAGGACGACCCGCTTCGGAACCTTGTAGCCGGCCAGGCGTTCCCTGACGCCGGCCCGCAACTCGTCGGCATCGGCCGCCCCCGCGGCGGTCAGCTCCACCACCGCCGTCACCGCCTGGCCCCACCGATCATCGTCGAGGCCGACCACGTTGCAGTCCACCACCGCATCCAGCTCCTTGAGTGCCTCCTCGACCTCCTCGGGGAACACCTTCTCTCCGCCGGTGTTGATGCACGCCGATCCACGACCCAGCAGCGTGACGGTCCCATCGGCTTCGACGGTGGCCCAGTCGCCGGGAATCGACCAGCGACGGCCGGCCACCATCGGGAAGGCCTCCTCGGTCTTGGCCGGATCCTTGAAGTAGCCGAGTGGCAGTGGCCAGCCGAGCGCGATCTGGCCCCGCTCGCCGGAACCCGGCTGGACGTCGATTCCCTCATCGGTCAGGACCCGGGTGTGCTCGCCCAGTCGGAATCGGGCGGTTGCGGTGTCACGTCGCCTGCGGGACATGACCTGGCTGGCCATGCCCGTTCCCTCACTGGAACCCAACGAGTCCACGATCGTGCAGCCGTGGTGGTCCAGCATCGCCTCCTTCGTGGCTGCTGAGAACATCACGCCGGAGGAGAGCAGCAGCCTCAGGGAGGAGAGGTCGGGCATCCGTCCCTCGGCAGAGGCACGGTCCAGGGACTCGAGCATCGGTCGCCCGAAGGCGTCCCCGACCATCGTCACCATTGTGATCCGATCCAGCTCGACGATCCGCCAGAGCTCGTCGGCGTCGAACGCCCTGGAGGAAAGCGTGGACAACATCCCGCCGTGGCTGAGGGTAGCCAGCCCCGGGATGCCGGAGGTGCCGTGCATCAGCGGTGCGGCACACAGCTGTCGGATCTCCTTTCCGGCATCGGCCACGCTGCGGGCCGTCGCTGCGGCCTCGGCCGGCGTGGACGGAACCGGCAGGCGGAAGGGACGGAACGTGGCCTCCATGCTCCCGAGGAGGTTGGTGTGATCCCACATGACGGCCTTGGGCATCCCGGTGGTTCCACCGGTGTAGAGGAACCAGAGGTCGGAACCGGAGCGGTCGATCCGCGGCATCGGGTCCGCCGAGACAGCCTCCTCGTAGCCCAACGCCCAGTCGGGCACCTCGCCACCACCCACCTGTACCGCCAGGCGCAGCATCGGGCAGCGATCCCGGACGGCCTCGAGGCGATCCGCCAGGGTGTGGTCGAAGAAGATCGCCTCGGCATCCGAGTTCTCAAGGATGTAGGCCAGCTCGTCACCGGTGTACCGGTAGTTCACGTTTGCGGGAATGCCCCGGACCTTGAACGCCGCGTACTGCGCCTCCGGGTACTCGTTCCCGTTGTAGAGGTAGAGAGCCACCTTGGAATCGGGGCCCAGACCGTGCTCCAGCATCGTGCCCGCCAGTCGGGCTGCCCGGTCGTCGAAGTCGGTCCAGGAGTAGTGCCGGCCGGCCACCGAGACGGCGGTGCTGTCTCCCACCTCGTCGGCAATGGCCTCCCATGCAGAGGCCAGGTTGAGTCGACCGTCGATTTCGCCCACGGGCGGCGATGGTACCGATGCGTTCCCCGCCGCCAGCCATCGGCTCCCGGGTCGTTCCGGAACCTCCACGGGTGGGAGCACGTCCCAGCCCTATGCTCCACCGACGTGGGCAACACATACGGACACACCTTCCGCCTCAGCACGTGGGGAGAGAGCCATGGCGCCGGAATCGGCGTTGTGGTGGACGGCTGCCCGCCGCGCCTTGCGCTCACGGTCGAGGACATCCAGCGGGACCTGGACCGACGGCGACCGGGACAGAGCCGCCTCACGACGCAGCGTGGAGAAGCGGACAGTGCCGAGATCCTGTCCGGTGTCTTCGAGGGCCTCACCACCGGCGGGCCCATCGCCATCCTGGTGCGAAACGCCGACGCCAGGTCCGGCGCATACGACCACCTCCGCGACCTCTACCGACCCTCGCACGCCGACTTCACCTACGAGGCCAAGTACGGGTACCGGGACTGGCGTGGAGGCGGACGTTCCAGCGCCCGCGAGACGATCGGACGCGTCGCCGCCGGTGCGATCGCCCGGCGCCTCCTGGACGAGGCTGTCGGGATCCAGGTACTCGCCTGGGTGTCGCAGGTGCATGACATCGGCGCCGACGTGGACCGGGACACCGTGACCATCGATGACGTCGAGGCAGACGCCACCCGCTGCCCGGACCCGGTCGCTGCCGCCGCCATGACCGAGGCCATCGAGGACGCCCGTCGCGACGGCGACTCCCTCGGAGGGATCGTCACCTGCGTGGCGCGCGGCGTACCGGCCGGGCTGGGCGTGCCCGTCTTCGACCGCATGGAAGCCGACCTTGCCAGGGCGATGCTCTCGCTACCGGCCTCCAAGGGATTCGACATCGGCAGCGGCTTCGATGCCGTCACCATGACCGGTCGGACCCACAACGACCCGTTCGTTCCCGGTCCGGACGGACGGCCGACCACCACCTCGAACCGGTCCGGAGGCGTCCAGGGTGGAATCACCAACGGTGCCGACATCCACTTCCGGGTGGCCTTCAAGCCCACGGCCACCATCAGCTCGGCACAGGACACGGTGAACACTCAGAACGAGGCGGTCGTCCTGGAGGCAAGGGGACGCCACGACCCGTGCGTGCTACCGCGTGCGGTGCCGATGGTCGAGGCGATGGCACTCGTGACCATTGCGGACCACTGGTTGCGGCAGCGGACCGTCGACGTGCTGGATCGTTGAGCGCCCCTCCGGGTCGGTCGGTCCTGTCGCCCTGCACCTACAATCGCCGCTGACGGCCCTGAAGCCCGGAGGCACCAGTGACCCAGCCAAGGAACAACCCGGCTATCCACACGGACAAGCCGATCCCCTACGACATCCCGGTCTTCGACGACCACGAGTCGGAGCGGCGCCACCGCAAGGAGCGCCTGGCGGCCGCCTTCCGGATCTTCGGTCGCTTCGGGTTCAGCGAGGGAGTGGCCGGCCACATAACGGTGCGCGACCCCGAGCACACCGACTGCTTCTGGGTGAACCCCTTCGGCACGCCGTTCAGCCACATCCGCGTCTCCGACCTGCTCCTGGTCAGCCACACCGGCGAGATCATGGAAGGCGACTACGCCGTCAACCAGGCCGCCTTCGCCATCCACTCGGCGTTGCACATGGCCCGACCCGACGTGATCGCCGCCGCCCACTCCCACTCCCTGTACGGCAAGGCCTGGTCGTCGCTGGGTCGGATGCTGGACCCGATCACCCAGGACAGCTGCATCTTCTACGGCGACCACGTGCTGTTCGACGACTACACGGGCGTGGTCAATGACCCCGAAGAGGGAAAGCGGCTCGCCTACGGCCTGGGTGACAGAAGTGCCGCCATCCTGCGGAACCACGGCCTCCTGACGGTCGGTGCCAGCGTGGATGCCGTCACATGGCTCTTCGTGACCATGGAGCGTTCCTGCCAGGCGCAGCTCCTGGCCGAAGCCGCCGGCCAGCCGGTGCTGATCGACGACGAGATCGCAGCGCTGACCCACCGGCAGGTGGCGGGCGACTTCGCCAGCTGGTTCAGCGCCCAGCCGATGTTCGATCAGATCCTGCGGGACCAGCCCGACCTGCTGGACTGACCACGGGCTGACCCGGTTCAGCCTCCGACGAAGGGCGTCGCCACCACGGTGGCGGCCACCTCCGTGCCCCTCTGGTCGAGGGCCACCACATCGCCCGGCACCAGGCCCACGGGTAGGAATGCCATTGCGATCCCGTGCCCCAGGGTGGGCGAGAAGTTGCCGCTGGTCAGCTCCGCCACCGGAGTCCCGCCGTGGATCACGGCCTGTCCCTCGCGGGGCGGTCGACGGCCCTCCACGACCAGGCCTCGGAGGCGCCGCTGCAGCCCGCTCCGGCGTTGTTCCAGGAGCGCTGAGCGGCCACGGAAGGACCCCTTCTCCCAGCCGACCACCCAGCCCAGGCCGGCTTCCATGGGCGTTATGCCGGGGCCCAGCTCGTGACCGTGCAGGGGCAGTCCGGCCTCCAGCCGGAGGGTGTCACGTGCTCCGAGCCCGGCTGGTTCGGCGCCGGCCGACACCAGCGCATTCCACAGGTCCTCTGCGGCCTCCACCGGCACGGCCAGCTCGACGCCGTCCTCGCCCGTATACCCGGTACCCGCCACCAGTCCGGACGTCGACTCCCACTGGAATGGCGCCACTCCGAACCTGGCCACCTCGGCGGCACCCGGAATCACCGATCCCAGGACGGTGCGGGCCGTCGGCCCCTGCAGGGCCAGGAGGGCCCGCTCGGGTCGGATGTCGACACAGCCCGGAAGGGCCTCCACCACCGCTTCGCTGTTGGAGGCGTTCGGCAGCACCACGAAGTGGTCGGGGGCCAGCCACCACACGATGATGTCGTCGACCACGGAACCGTCGGAGTCGTCCAGTAGGTGTGTGTACTGGGCGCGTCCGGGAGCGATCCGCCGCAGGTCGTTGCTGAAGGCAGCCTGGATCACGTCGTGCACGTGCGGACCCCGGAAGTCGAGGCTCCCGAGGTGGCTCACGTCGAACAGGGCTGCGGAGGAGCGACAGGTCGCATGCTCGGCCAGGGTGCCGGCCGGGTAGCTGACCGGCATCTCCCATCCCCCGAAGCCGACCATCCTGGCGCCGAGGGCGCGATGCACGCCATCCAGCGGCGAGGTGTGGAGGGTTCCTTCAGGCATGGAACCGAAGGTGCCCGGCGTCAGGCCGCGTGGGTGACGTGGAGGCGGTCCAGGTCCCGTCGGTAGAGGATCCTGATCCGGACCTCCGGGTGCTGCTCTCGCAACAACCTCACCTTGCGGTTCTTGCGTGTCACCAGCGACTGGCGGAGCGTCGTGACCTCCAGGTAGAGATCGTGGTCCGGAAGGTAGAAGTCCGGCGTGAATGCCATCCTCGGCTTTCCGTCGGGAGCGGCTTCCAGCACGAAGGTGCGGGGCTCGTATTCCCAGGCGATCTCGTAGAAGTCCAGGAGGTCGGCGACCCGTTGTTCCGACTCGTGTGAGAACACGACGCTGTCGGACGAACCGCCCGATGGCACGGGTCGCAGGGGCACCACCCCTCCCCCACCCGGTTCCACGATGCCGTCGATGCCGACGCTCCCGGGGCTAGTTCCCGACGGCCCTGGTCGCCGGAAGGGTCTCGGCGGCGCTCCGGCCCTCCGGGTACAACTCCACTATCCGGGCGTCCACCTGTTCCTTCACCCCGGCCAACGGGAGGATGTTGAGCACTCCCTGGCCATGGCGGATGAGGTCCACGATCTCCTCCTCGCCGGTGCGGACCATCACCGATGTGCCACTGATCACCAGGTTCACCCGGGTCACGTCCTCGTCCAGGTGCTTCGTGAGGTACTCGAACACCTTGCGGACCAGCTCGAGGCGGATCCCGGCGTCCAGGAGGGACTTCACGGCACGTAGCTCCAGCAGGTCCCGGTAGGAGTAGAGGCGGCGACTGCCGCTGCCGGTGGCCCGTTGCAGGGACGGCCTGACCAGCCCGGTACGAGCCCAGTAGTCAAGCTGGCGGTATGTGATGCTCGCGATCTCCGCGGCTCGCTTGCCCGGATACCCCTCAGGCGCTTCGCTGGTCATTGGGACGTCTCCCCCATGTCGAATCGTGCTGGAGCGGAACTTCGCCCGCGTACCACAGGGTTGGAACTACAGACCTGTGACTTCCGGTCTCAGGGTACGGGCCGCCGACGCGCCGGTCAAGGATTTCGCGCTCGGAGTGGTCAGATGGACGCTCTGGGCGCGTCAGGCAAGCCCCCTGCCGGGAGCCGCACCCGGCATCAGCCGTCGAAGTCCTCGGGCTCCACCGAATCCAGGAACGCCCGGAACTCCTCCACCTCGGCGTCCGCCATCGGTTCCTCCGTCGGTGGCGGCAGGTATCCCGCCTGCTCGACCACCTCCTCGGCAGCGAAGACCGATGCACCCGTCCGCACCGCCAAAGCAATGGCGTCCGAGGGGCGGGCCGACACCACCTCGACGCCCGCCGGCCCACGCAGGTACATCTCGGCGAAGAAGGTGCGATCGCGGAGCTCCGTGACCACGACCCGCTCGAGGCTGGCCGAGAAGGTCGCCAGCAGGGTCGCCATCAGGTCATGGGTCATCGGCCGGGGTGGATCCTGGCCGGCGAGTGCCAGGGAGATGGCCGTGGCCTCCGGCATCCCGATGAAGATCGGCAGCAGCCTCTCCCCGTCAGCCTCGCGGAGCAGCACCACCGGAACGCTGGACGGCAAGACCTCCTGGACGCCGACGACCTCCATCTCGATCATCGGTGGTCCCTGCTGCTGTGTCGACGGCGCACGTCGGAATCCTAGTGCCGCGTCCCGGACCGCCCGGCGCTACGAACCTCGTCGTAGAACCCGTCCTCGGCACGATCCAGGTCGGCCAGTCCCACCTCGACCACACCCGGCAGGTTCCGGAACTCCCCCCGGTGGTCCAGCCCGTACCCCACCAGGAAGGCGGCGTCGGTTGCGAAGCCAACGTGGTCGATGTGAATCGGCAACACCCGTCGGCCGGCACGATCGAAGAGGGTGCAGATCCTCAGCTCGGACGGCCCATGGTCGATGACGTGCCGCCGTAGGTAGTCCAGGCGGAAGCCCGTGTCCACCACGCCCTCCACCAGAACCACCTGGCGACCCTTCACATCCACCGACAGGTCGTTGGTGAGCCGCACCCGCCCGCTGTCGGGAGCAAAGGCGCTGAGGGCCAGGAAGTCGACGACGATCGGTGTGGCGATCCGTCGGATCAGGTCGGCCATGAAGGGTAGGCAGCCCTTCAGGACGCCGACCAGGACCGCTCCCGGCTCCAGCACCTCGTCCAGCTCCCGAGCCAGGTCGGCCACCCGGTCGGCGATGCTCCCCGCATCCAGGTACGGGCTGGCTGCGACCATCAGGTGGACGGGCCCAACGAGCGGCGGAGCAGCAGGTCGTGGAGTGCCGCTCCGGCGTCCGCCAACTCGTCGAGGAGTCGGCGCGCCTCGCCACCGGACCGCCCATCGCCCCGACGTCGGAGAGGCAGCAGGACCTGCTCCAGGATCCCCGCTTCGCGCTGCGCAGCCACCAGGTACATGCGTAGGTGGCGAACGTCGAAGCCGTGCTGCACGAAGCGGGCCGCCACCCGGACCACCAGCATGGCGTCGCCGTCGTAGACCACCGTCCGACCGGCCTGGATGCCCACGATCAGCCCATGCTTCTCCAGGTCGCGTACCACCTCGACGTCCAGTCCGCCCATGGTGGCCAACTCCCCGAGGCTGACGCTCACCGATCCCATCCCTCCGGATCGGCCACGCTCGCGGAACGGGCGCACATCGGATCCCTCCGGCGGCTCGGCCAGGGCCACGTCGACTCCATCCAGGAGCATCGACCGGATCACCTTCAGCGGCAGGAAGTGGTCCCGCTGCTGGCGCAGGATCCAGACAAGCCGTACCACGTCGTCGGCCGAGAAGAGCCTGTAGCCGGCCGGAGAACGTTCTGGTTCCAGCAGCCCGCTGGACTCCAGGTAGCGGATCTTCGAGACGGTCACGTCGGGGAACTCCGTGGCCAGCCGGGTTATGACGTCACCGATGTTCATGGCCCCACCCGGCGCTGGACCAGCGGGGTCCACCTCCCCGGTCTCCACCGTCGCTCAGGCCCCCGTGCCGTGGAAGAACACCAGCTTGAATCGCCCGATCTGCAGCTCGTCACCGTCGTCCAGCTCGCCGGAATCGATACGGCGCCGGTTCAGGTAGGTGCCGTTAAGGGAGCCGACGTCGCGAACGATGTAGCGGTCGCCGACCCGCTCGACCTCGACATGCCGGCGCGAGACGGTCACGTCGTCAAGGAGGATGTCGGCGCTTCCGTTGCGTCCGATCGTCGTGATCGGGGCCTCCAGGCCGTAGCGGGCACCGGCCTTGGGCCCGGACTCAACCACGAACAGGCCGCACTCCACCGGGAACCGGCCCCGGTCCTCCTCGTGCGGAATTTCCTCCACCGGGTCGAAGGCGTCCGTCACCTCGTCGGCGGCAGGCAGCATCCTCGTTCCGCAGGCACTGCAGAAGCGGGCGTCAGCCGGCTCCGGCCGACCGCAGTCCGGACAGCGGGGGCTCACGGCTCACCCACCGATCAGGGCCTGGTAGGCGGCGGCGTCCAGGAGGTCGCCGGTCGCCGAACCGTCGGTACCCATCTCGCAGATCCACCCCTCCCCGTAGGGATCCTCGTTCACCTTCTCAGGCATCGCCTCCAGGTCCTCGTTGACGGCCACCACCTCGCCATCCACCGGGGCGAACAGCTCGGACACCGACTTGGTGGACTCCACCTCGCCGAACACCGATCCGGCCGCCACCGAGGCGCCCACCACCGGTACCTCCACGAAGACCACGTCACCGAGGGCGTCCTGGGCGTAGTCGGTGATGCCGATCCGGATCCGGCCACCACCCAGCTCGCGGACCCATTCATGGTCGGTCGAGTAGAGGAGGTCGGCTGGAACGTTCATGACCCGAACCTACTTCGCAGGATCCGGTTCGCTGGCACCACGTTCAGTGGCCTCGACGGGACCGTCGATCCGCCAGGACCTCGCGGGCTGCCGGAATGTACGACCAACCGGCCACCCAGGAGATGACCAGTCCCGGCAGGCCGAACACCCAGGCGCCGATGGCGAACGCCTCGTGGGCGAAGGCGGTGGACTCCCCAGCCAGGAAGAACGGGACGGCCCACAGCAGGGCGAAGGTCCCTGTCTTGCCCCACCAGGTCACATCGATGCGGCGTGCTCCCATGGCCAGCAGGACGAGGCCGACCAGGCCGACCAGGACCTCCCGGACGAGCACCGTCACGGCAAACCAGGTGGGTATCGAACCATCCACCACCATGGCCGTGAGCGCCACGACGAGGAGCAGCCGGTCGGCGATCGGGTCCAGGAGCTTTCCGACGTCGGAGACCTGGTCGAACCGTCGGGCGATCCAGCCGTCCACCCAGTCGGTGGCGCCCAGGGCACCCAGCAGGAGGGCTGCGTCGGTGCGGTTCCCGACGTCCAACAGGAGCCACAGGAACCAGGGGATGCACGCCAGGCGGAGCATGGTGATCAGGTTCGGCAGCGTCCAGACGCCGTCCCATCCGGCCCTGGACGGCACCGGGGTCGCTGCGGTCTCGGATCCCATCAGGCACAGCCTACGATCCGACCCTGCCGCGCCCCAGCCGGGGACGTACCGGACACGCCAGGAGGACCAGTGGCCTCGATCTTCACCCGCATCATCACCGGCGGGATTCCGGGTCGGCTCATCTGGCGCGACCCCACCTGTGTCGCCATGGTCGACATACGTCCCCTCAACCGCGGGCACGTCCTGGTGATCCCGATCGCCGAGGTAGACCGCTGGACCGACCTGCCACCCGACACCGCTGCGCACTGCACACGGGTGGCCCACGCAGTCGGTCGGGCACAGATGCAGTCATTCGCCCCGGATCGCATCGGCCTCATGATCGCCGGGTTCGAGGTACCGCACACCCACCTGCACGTGGTGCCCCTGGACCACATGGGACACCTCGACTTCGGTCAGGCGGACGCCGATGCAGACCCGTCGGACCTCGACGACGTGGCCGAGGAACTCCGGGCGGCACTCCGGTCCGACGGCCACACCGAGGTGGTCTGACCGGCCCAGGTCCGGCGGATCAGTAACCCGGGCGACGTACCCAGAGTCGGACACCGTCGGAGTCCAGTCGCTTGCGGAAGTCCATCAGGATGAGGCGGCTCTCGAACATGCGGGCCTCCGATGCGGTCCAACCCATGGACTCGACGTCCACCACCACGACGTCGAAGCGGTCAGGCCAGTCCAGGCCGGGCAGGAAACCCTGCGTGGGTCGCAGGACGCGGGCCTCGTCACGATCGGCCACCAGCGGATACACCTCGGGCGGGACTATCACCCGTGCGTCGTCGCCGATCAGCACCGATGCCGACACCCTCGCCACGTCCACCGATGAGCGCCTTCCCCAGTCCCACGGCTCCTCGTACGGAGATGACTCGGCATCGCGGACGAAGAACACGACCGCTGTCAGCACTATGACCGTGAGCACCCGGCGGTCCACGAGGATCCGACTCACCCCCGGGGTTCCGATGCGCATCAGGGCGTACGTGGCGGCGATGAACACGAAGGCCAGGGTGGCGACGTCCTGCTGGGGGTTGCCGAACCCGTCGTCGGGCACGTCGGCCACCAGGTACAGGGCCAGCAGGGGCAGGACCGGCACGAGGTACCTGGGTCTCACCAGCGGCAGGAAGAGCACCGGCGCCAGCAGGAGGAGGACCTTGTCGAAGCCGTCCCGACCGAACAGGTCGCTGACGAGGCCCACGGGATCGCCGAGCATCCCGACGGCGATTCCGAGGACGCCCGTCCCGTACCGGGCGAAGGCGTCGAGGTGCGGATAGCCCCCATCGCCGAGCATGGGTTGCACCACGAACGACATGACCAGGAACCAGGTCAGGCCGAAGGTGGCGAGTGACCAGCCGGCCGTCCGCTCGTCCTCTCCGACCAGGAGCAGCCCGAGGGCCGCCACCGCCAGGCCGAGGTCAGACCTGGTTGCGACCACCAGCAGAACCAGGACCGCCACCAGTCGCCAGCGACCCCGTTGGGATGCCAGGTAGGCGGCCATCAGGGCAGGTAGTGCCAACGCCTCCGGATGGAAGCCGGCGAGGTTCAGGTTGTGGATGGACGGGTGCATGGCGTAGGCCGCCATCAGGGCTCCCGCCGCTCCTATGCGCAGGTTGGCCGGGCCACGGGCGATCCTCCAGATGGGCACCACGCCCAGCGCCAGGGCGACGGACTGCAGGACGAGCAGCGTCCCGGCCACGGGCAGCACCCGGAGCGCCCACGCGATCGGCCAGAAGATCCAGGCTCCCTGGTCGGCGAAGAGGTTGTACCCGAGGTCGCTGACCACCGGCTCGAATCCCCGGTCCATGAGGTCGGCGGCCTGGAGGTAGTGGCCCAGCTGGTAACCGATCCCGAGGTCCTGGCTGCGGGCCAGGGCCAGCAGCGAGAGGAAGGTCGCGAGCACCACCGCCGTGAACCACGGCAGGCTGCGATCCCAGGCCCGGGAGTCCATGCGGGCCTGCCACCGGAGCATGGCGATGTCCATGCGCCGCCGCACCGACACCACCGTCGTCGCGACGGTCTCGCCGGTGCGTTCCAGGGACTTGGCGGTGCGCTCGAGGGCTGGGGTGGCCTTCACCAGAGGGCCTCCTGGCCGGCGTCGCCGCCGACCTGTGTCGGGTCGGCGACCGGAACGGTCAGCTCCGCGCCCTTGCGACGGGCGTCGTTCACCCGGTGGTCCACCGGGTGGCGTTCGAGTAGCCCAGCGGGCGCCGGCACGAGGAGGGACTCCAGGGCGGAGGCATCACAGGTCGACGGATCCAGCCACCCTGCCCAATCGCCGGGTGGCAGCAGCGCAGGCATCCGGTGGTGGATCGGAGCCAGGTCGGCGTTCGCCTCCACCGTCAGGATCGTGCAGGTCCGCAGCACGGAACCCTCCCCGTCGGTCCGGGCCTCCCACAGGCCGGCCATGGCCAGCGGTGCACCGTCGGCCCTCCGGACGAACCAGGGCTGCTTCGGTGAGCCGGTGGAAGCGGGGCTCCACTCGTAGAAGCCATCCACCGGAACGAGGCACCGTCGATTCCGGAACGCCGCCCGGAAGGAAGGCTTACCGGCCACCGTCTCAGACCTGGCGTTGAACATGCGGCCGCCGATCGACGGGTCCGTGGCCCATTGGGGCACCAGGCCCCATCGGGCGGTCCCCAGGAGGCGCTGGTGGCCATCCGTCGGATCCTCCCAGGCAATGGGCAGCCGGCCGGATGGGGCAACGTTGTGGTCGGGACCGTCCAGGACGTCGAGGATGGCGGCCGCTCCCACGTACTCGCTGAGTTCTTCGGGTGACGATGTCGTCACCACCCGGCCGCACATGACATCACCGTACCGGCCGCGCCGTCCCGGCTCGGTTGCACGCCCACCCGCTCACCCCAGGGTGCAGTCGCCCACGAATGGCCCGGCCGATCCGGATCCGAGATCCACGGTGACCACATCTCCCGGAGCACCACCGAATCGGGGCACGGCCACCGACACGCCTTCCTCCGCCACCGTGATGGACCCCCTCACGGCCAGGGTCTCCCAACGCGAGGCCGGTTCCGTGGCGGTCTCCAGGCCGAAGCGGATCGTCTCGGCCCAACCGGAGCCACCCTCGATGAGGGACACCTCACCCTGTGGGATGTCCACCGCCAGCACGAGGACCCTCCTACCCGAGCAGGTGACCCGTGCGGGCCGACCGACCATCTCGGGCGGGCAGGCCCCGTCGGAGGCCTCGTACAGGACGACGTCCAGGGGGCGCAGGAACTCGGTTGCGACAACCACCCGGACGCACCCTGCGACCCACCAGTCCACCGGCCCGACGAGGGCCACCTGGCCACCGCCGTGCTCGAAGACGGTTCCGGCCAGGGCCCCGACCGGTATCGGCAGGTCTCCAGCGGTCACGTCCAGACGGATCCGGGCAGCCGATGGTCCGTCGCCGCGGAGCACCGCCACGACGCTGTCCGCCGTACCCACCAGGGCCGACTCGGCCACGGGCGGACCGCCGGCGATGACGCCCGTCCCAGCGCCGGAATCCGACGTGGCGAGGGTCGAGGAGAACCGCAGTGACCGATCGGTCCTGTCCACGGGTTCGTCGGAGAGAAGGACACGGGCCAGTCCGCCAACGGCACCTAACGCCAGGAGGGTCAACAGGACCCCGATGACCCTCTTGCGGACCCCCAGGTGCAGGGAACGCAGGATGGCGGCCTCGTCCCTGCGTTCAGATCGGGACCTGGGGCCGAAGGCCTCTGAGCGATCGCCCCCGCTGAGGAGGGTTGCCCATCGGCTGACCGTCTCCTCCGGGAACCGGAGGGCCAGGTCTGCGAAGGCCTCCTCCTCCTCCGGCCCGAACAGCAGCAGCAGGTCGTTCTCGCGTAGGAGCTCCACCGGGTCCATGCGGTGGACCAGACGGCGATCCCCGGCCAGCGTCGTCAGGAAGACGCGGATCTGGCGATCCGCCTCCAGCTCGCTCCAGCGTCCTCCGGTCGGTGTCGGGAGGCCCGCCACCGGCGAGGTGGTCGTATCCTCCTCGCGGAAGAAGCCGGTCCGACGGTCCCGCTGCTCGTCGGACACCTCCGTCCCGCCCTCCGCCCGGTTGCGTTCCGGTGTCGGTGCCGGCTCGGCGTCGCCCCCGCTCTCCGCTGCCGGGGCCTCGGCAGTGGGTTCGTCTGGCTCCGGCACGTCGCCGAGGCTACGCACCGCGGCGCCCACAGCCCGGGCACCCGCGCCGGAAGCATGCGATGTGCCGCATACTGTCCCCCGACCGGTCCTCTCCCAGGTCCACAACCCGTCCTCCCCATGCCCCGACCCCGACTCCCCGCCCCCGCCCTCTCCATGGCCGTGGCCGTGGTCATCCTCCTGACCGCCACCGCCTGCACCCTCGACGCCCCCACCCCCACCAACGCCACGACGACTGCCCCCGGCAGCGGAAACAGCGGCGACGACAGCTCGGTACCACCTCAGCCGGAGGTCACGTCCACGACCCTCAGGTCCGTCAACGAAGGAGCTGTCGACACGAAGCCGCCAGAGGCGACGTCGACGGAGCCCTCAGACACCGATGCGAGCGAAGGAGAGTCGGTCGTCCAGCCGTCGGAGGCAACGTCGACGGTGACGACGTCGACCGTAGCGAAGCGTGTCGACGACGGCACTGGCGACGGTGCCGCCGGAGATAGCAGAGACGGCAGACCCATACCCGGCGGATCGCTCACCGAGGACGGCCACTACGCCGACCCGCGCGGCGACACATACGAAGAGTTCCAGGCCTCCTTCGACCGCACGCACCCGTTCCAGGGACTGGAGTCCTTCTGCCTGCCGACTCCGGCCCCGGAGGCCGTTCCGGTGGCCACCCAGCCGGGCATCACCGCCGATTCATTGAACATCGTCCACCTCCACACCCGTCTGGACGAGTTGGAGAAGATCGGCTTCTCCTCAAGGGTGGGCGACATCGACGACATGGTCCGGTCGTTCGTCGGAATCGTCAACGAATGCGGCGGTATCCACGGTCGGCGACTCGACCTTCGGACGGTCGAGGTCTCTGCGCTGGGTGGTGGCGGCCATGACATCGACACCCGCCGGGAGGCGGCCTGCCTCGAGGCACGGGAGGTACACGAGGCCGTGGCCGTCCTGGCCGTGGAGGCGGTCCCGGGAACGGCAGCCAACTGCCTGACCCGCTCAGGACGGACTTCGTTCCTGAGCGTGCGGGGTACGTCGGACCGCGACGACCGTCGCTCTGGTGGGCTCCTGCTCGCCCAGGAGCCCGGGGCCCGGACCGCCGTGGAGGCCATGGTCCGCATGGCCGATGGGAGGGGCCTGCTCGTGGACGGCACCATCGGCCTCGTGGTCCCGGATGCACCCCAGCGCTCCGACGACGTCGTGGACGTACTGGTGCATGCCCTCGAGTCCCTCGGCCACGAGCCGACGATCCACCTGGTGGGCTGTGAGGGGACCACGACGTGTCGGGTGGGGTTGGACACAGCGGTCGCAGCCATGGTGGAGCGTGGAGTGGACGTAGTGCTTCCCCTCCTGAACCGAACCTCGCTGCCCTGGCTGGTACTCGAGATGCTGGACCAGTCGATGCCGAGGCCCACGTTCATCCAGTCCGGCCTGGACGCACAGGGCCTCGACTCCGTGTCATCCGAGGTGGCCGAGTTCGGAGGCTCACCAGCCGGCGAGTACTACTCCGGCGCATGGATCCTGGACGCCTCGGCCACCGGCAGCCATCGTCTGGACGGGTTCGAGACCCGTCCGTTCGACGAGATGTGCAACCGCTCCTACGCAGCGGCCGCCCAGCATCCGACCGCCACGGTCGAGGATCCGACAACGGACGTGTACCGGACGGTCACAGAGGCCTGCAGCCTCGTGAGGGCCGTGGCACGCGCCGCCCATGATGCCGGGCCGGACCCGACGAGGCTGGGCATCCAGGTGGCGCTGGCGGCCCTCGGGTCGATGGACGTCTCCGACATGCGCCCCGCCACCAGCTACGACGGCCACCTGAGCGTGCAGCTCAGGCGCTACGAGTACCCGTGCCTGCACGGTCCGGGGTTCGGCGACACGGACGGCTGCCTCGTGCCGGTGTCAGACCCACAGCCACTCGACTGACCGGGCCCCTCCTCAGGGCGGCCCCGAACCACTGGTGGTCCCCCCTACGGGCGTACCTCGTAGTAGATGTTCGTGGGGTCGTCCACCTTGTGCTGGTGGAAGCGGCTGAAGCCGGCTTCGGTGACCATCCCCTGCAGCGTCTCCGGATCAAGGCCCAGGGTGCCGAGGCCCATGCCATCGGGGGTGGACATGGCCGACGCCATGCAGGTGGCCACCGATGTCGAGTACATCATCGCCAGCATCGGGTTCCGGAGGTTCTTCCCCCACTCCGGTGACGACCTGATCTCCTTGACCAGCCAGGTCCCGTCGTCGGCGATCCCCCCACGGATGGCCGCCATTGCCAGGTCCGGCCTGGGCATGTCGTGGAGGCAGTCCAGTGTCATCACGAGGTCGACGTCTGCCGTGGCCGGCAGTTCCTCACCGCCGGCCAGGTGGATGGTCACGTTGTCGCTTCCGTCGAACCTCTGGCGAGCCGCTGCCACCGCCCGTTCGGAGACGTCGTAGCCCTCGTACGTCGAGTCGGGAAATGCAGCGGAGATGAGCTCGAGGGCCAGGCCGGTGCCGCAACCGACGTCCACGACCCTGGCTCCGGCCGTGAGGCGGTCGGCCACCCCGTCCAGCATGGGGATCACCGTTGAGACCAGCAGGGCCCTGGCCATAGGTGCCAGCATCGCCTCGGTGTGCTGCTCGGAGCCTTCACCCTGGTCGTCGTAGGTGAGGCCGATGCCGGTCCGGAAGGCCTCCACCAGGCCATCGGCCACCCGGGGGTCGCGCTGGCCGGCGAACACGGCGGCGGCGTAGGTGGGTTGGTCCACGCGGGCCAGCACGAGGGCGGCCTCGGGTTCCATCTCGAAGGTCTCGCCGTCGGTCGTGAGCAGCAGCTCGGCCGCCGCCTGGCTCCGGAGCCACTCCCGCAGCCAGCGCTCGTGGAGGCCCGTCGCCGCTGCCAGGTCACCGGAGGTGACCGGTCCGGCGCCGTCCAGGGCCTGGTAGATCCCGAGGCGTACACCCAGGTGGATCATGAGGCCCACCATCTCGCCCTGCTTGTAGCCCCACGTCGTCAGCGTGTACCTGCTGAGGAGGTCCCGATCGATAGTCATCTCCGTGGCGTACCTTCCGTCATGCCCCCGTGGGGTCCTCTGCGCCTGGTTCACGTACCCAGATCGCTCCATCGTGTTCCACGCACGGCAGGACCGCCAAGTCCCCCTTGCGGTCCCGGCGTCCGTCCAGGTTGGCCTTCCACCCCGCGCCGTCGGGTCCGAACCGCCAGAAGTGCGTGAGGCAGACGAGCTCCTCGCCGTCCACGACCCCCTCATGGGCCAGGTGGGACCACTGGTGCGGGCAACGGGCCTCCGAGACGCACGGGACCCCGGACCCGGTCCGCCACACCACCAGGTCCTCGCCGGCCAGCGTGGCCTCCACGATGCCGCCGGGTGGAACCTCGACGTCGAGGAGCCGGACCCATCCTGGACCGGGCTGTCCAGCAGCGGCCCGGTCGGCCACGGCTCAGACGTCCGTGAAGCGCGTGACCGCCACCGCTGAACCGATCATCCCGACCAGTCCACCAATGACGAGCAGCCAGATGCTGGTGTCCCAGACGAACCCATCGGGCACGGCGAAGCCGCGGAACAACGGAACGGCATCCGACTCCTGGAAGTACGCCAGGACCTGGGAATCCACCACGTACAGGGCCGGGATGGCGAGGGCGGCACCCGCCAGGCCGTGGATCGTGCCCTCCAGCATGAAGGGGATCCGGATGAACCAGTTGGTGGCGCCGACCAGCTTCATCACCTCGATCTCCTGGCGGCGGGCCCCGATGGCGGTGAAGACCGTGTTCAGGATCAGCAGGGTGGACACGCCGACGAGGACGACGGCGGCAACCAGGAGTGCCTGGCTCACCCGGGTGGAGAAATCCTCGATCTGGCGGATGGCCTCGGTGGCCGTCGCAACCTCCTTCACGCCGGGTTGCTCCCCGAACTGGCGTGCCATCTCCGCCACGTTCCCGGCGTCCGGGTTGGCCGGCACGATCCGGTATGAGGGAGGCATCACGGCTGGCGTGACGCTCTCGATCAACTCCGGCTTGTCGGCGAAGAGGCGCTGGAACTCCTCGTAGGCGGCCGCCTTGTCCACGTAGGTGTAGCCGGACACCGCCGGGCTGGAGTCCAGGACGTTGCGTATGGCGGCGTCCTGTTCAGGCGAGGCATCGGCCACCATGAACACGATGAACTCCACGCCCTCCTGGAACTGCGCCGTGGCCCGGGCCGCCCCCTCGCGTATCAGCAGGGAGGCTCCCACCAGGGAGAGCGAGATCGCCACGGTGAGGATGGCGGCCAGCGTGAGGCTGAGGTTCCGCCAGAGGCTGACGAGCGTCTCGCGCACGTAGTACCAGAGTCGGTAGAGCACCTCAGGCCACCGGGCCTGTCACGTCCGGGCTCATTCGTAGACCCCGCGGGATTCGTCGCGCGTGATCACGCCTCGGTCCAGCTCGATCACACGTCGGCGCATGGTGTCCACCACGCCACGGTCGTGGGTGGCCATCACCACCGTCGTGCCGCTGCGGTTGATGCGGTCCAGGAGGCGCATGATGCCCACCGAGGTGCCGGGGTCCAGGTTCCCCGTGGGCTCGTCGGCCAGCAGGATCATGGGGCGGTTCACGAACGCCCTGGCGATGGAGACCCGCTGCTTCTCGCCGCCGGAGAGCTCGTCGGGTAGGCGCTCCGCCTTGCGGGCGAGGCCCACCAGTTCCAGGATCGCCGGAACCTGTTGGCGGATCACCTGACGCGGTCGACCGATCACCTCCAGCCCGAACGCCACGTTCTCGTAGACGGTCTTCTTCGGTAGGAGCTTGTAGTCCTGGAAGATGTAGCCGATGTTGCGACGGAGGTACGGAACCTTCCAGGAGCTCAGCGAGCTGAGGTCCTTGCCGGCGACCATGATCCGGCCCTCGTCGGCGACCTCCTCGCGGTTCAGGAGCCGGATGAAGGTGGACTTCCCGGAGCCCGACGGCCCGACCAGGAACACGAACTCGCCCCTCTGGATCTCGGCCGTGGCGTTCTTCAACGCCACCACGTCACCCTTGAAGATCTTGGAGACGCCCTCCAGCTTGATCACGTGGGAACCCCGGAACGCGACGCTTCGATCAGAACGGGTCGTGACGGCACGGCGCGGACGGTACCAGAAGGCCGTCAGCGGATCGCGGCGCCCCCGGCTGGTCGGTGACTACCGATACGGCCCGGGTCAGCCCTCGACCCGTGAACGGACCCACCGCAGGTAGGCCTCCATGAAGCCGTCCAGGTGACCGTCCAGCACGCTGGCCACGTCGCCGACCTCGTGCCCGGTCCGGAGGTCCTTCACCATCTGGTACGGCTGCAGCACGTAGGACCGGATCTGGCTGCCGAAGTCGACACCGCGCTGCTCCCCGCCCAGCTCGGCCAGCTCGTCGTCGCGCTTCTGGCGTTCCAGGTCCAGCAGGCGGGCGGCGAGCATCTGCATCGCCCTGTCCTTGTTCTGGTGCTGGCTGCGTTCGTTCTGGCAGGAGGTCACGATCCCGGTCGGCAGGTGGGTGATGCGGACCGCCGAGTCGGTGACGTTCACGTGCTGGCCTCCCGCCCCGGAGGACCTGTAGGTGTCGATCCTGAGGTCCCCCTCGTCGATCTCCACCTCGTCCACGATCGCGTCGAAGAATGGGACCACCTGGAGGGAGGCGAAGGCGGTCTGCCTCTTGGACTCCTTGTTGAACGGCGAGATCCTGACCAGGCGGTGGACGCCGCGTTCGCTCTGGAGGAGGCCGTAGGCGTAGCGGCCCCTGACCACGAACTCCACGGAGCTGATCCCCGCTTCGGTGCCCTCCGATACCGACTCCACCACCAGGTCGAAGCCCCGTCGGTCGGCCCACCGGCCGTACATGCGCAGCAGGATCTCCGCCCAGTCCTGGGCATCGGTGCCGCCGGCTCCGGACTGGACGTGGCAGACGGCATCGCCCTCGTCGTACTGGCCCGAGAACAGCGACCGGACCTCCAGTGCGTCCAGGCGCGTGGACAGGTCTGCGACAGCGTCCACGATCTCGCCATCCAGGCTCTCGTCGCCCTCCTCGGCCGCCATCTCCGCGAGGGTGTCGGCGTCCTCCAGGCGTTGCGCCAGGTCCGAATGGAAGTCCAGGTCCTCGACCACCCCGGAGAGGTCCTTCTGGACCCGTCGACCGCGGTCCTGGTCGTTCCAGAGTTCGGGGTCGGCCATCTCGATCTCCAGGGCCACCCTGCGTTCGAGTTGTTCGCTGATCCTGAGGTAGTTGAACGCCTCGTTCAGTCGTATCCGGAGGGCGGCCAGTTCGGCTGTGAAGTCCTGCATGTCAGCCCCCGTGGCACTGCTTGAACTTGCGACCAGAGCCGCACGGACACGGGGCGTTGCGCGACGTGTTCTCCCAATCGGTGTTCACCTTGGTGGCAGCCTTCACCGGCGTCGACTCCTCCACCCTGGCGGGCACCCCCGCTGCGGCTGCGGCACCCACCACCGGGCCCTCCGGGCCGCTGGTGGTCATATCGGAGGGCTGGCTGGACTCGTCGGCCCGGATGATCCGGATCCGCATCACATACCGGAGGAAGTCATTGCCGATGAGGTCGTCCAGTTGTCCGAACAGCTCGAACCCCTCACGCTTCCACTCGGTCGCCGGATCCCGTTGGCCCATCGCCCTGAGGTGGATCCCCTCACGCAGGTGGTCCATCTCGTAGAGGTGCTCGCGCCACCGCTGGTCGATGATCGAGAGCATCACCTGTCGCTCGACCTCGCGCATCGCCTCGCTACCGAGCTCCTCCTCCCGGCCGGCGTAGACCTCGAGGCCGTCGGCCACCAGGGTCTCGTAGAGGGATTCGGTACTGCGCTCGGCAGCCAGGGCCTCGGCATCCAGCCCCAGGGGCCAGTAGGTGTCCAGCTCGGCACGTAGGCCGTCGAGGTCCCACTCCTCGGGGAGGCCCGAGCCGCAGTGCGTCCGGACCGTGCCGTCCACGACCGAAGCCATCACCTCGCGGACCTCTTCGCCCAGATCGGCTCCGGTGAGCATCCGGTCCCGGCGTCGGTAGATGACGTTGCGCTGCTCGTTCATCACCTCGTCGTACTTGAGGACGTTCTTGCGTACCTCTGCGTTCTTCTGCTCGACGGTGGTCTGGGCGCGTTCGATCGCCTTCGTGACCATCTTGGACTCGATCGGCACGTCTTCCGGGAGCGCCCTGTCCATGACGCCCCTGATGGTGTCCGAGGCGAAGAGGCGCATCAGGTCGTCCTCCAGCGACAGGTAGAAGCGGCTCTCGCCCGGATCCCCCTGACGGCCGCTGCGGCCCCGCAGCTGGTTGTCGATCCGACGTGACTCGTGTCGCTCGGTGCCCAGCACGTACAGGCCACCGCTGGCCCGCACCTCGTCGCCCATGGCCAGGCACTCCGGTTCGAAGCGCTTCACCAGCTCTGCCAGGCGTTCCTCGCCCTCGGGTGTGGCTGGATCCAGGCCCGCCGACTTCAGCTCGCGTTGGGCCAGGTTGGCGGGGTTGCCCCCGAGCAGGATGTCCACCCCACGTCCCGCCATGTTGGTGGCGACGGTCACCGCCCCGGATCGACCGGCCTGGGCCACCACATCGGCCTCGCGGAAGTGCTGCTTGGCGTTCAGCACCTCGTGGTCGATGCCACGCTTCTCCAGCTCGCGCGAGAGCCGTTCCGAGTTCTCAACCGAGACCGTGCCGACCAGCACCGGTTGGCCGGCTTCGCGACGCTCCACGATGTCGTCGACCACGGCGTCGAACTTCCCCGCCTCCGACTTGAAGATGAGGTCGCTCCTGTCCAGGCGCACCAGCGGGCGGTTCGTGGGGATGGGCACCACCTGGAGACCGTAGATGCCGGCCAGCTCGGCGGCCTCGGTCTCGGCGGTTCCGGTCATGCCCGCCAACTTCTCGTAGAGGCGGAAGTAGTTCTGGAGCGTGATCGTGGCGAGCGTCTGGTTCTCCTCCTTGATCGACACCCCCTCCTTGGCCTCGACCGCCTGGTGGAGGCCGTCGGACCAGCGTCGACCCTCCAGCACCCTTCCGGTGAACACGTCGACGATCCGGACGTCGCCGTCCACGACGATGTAGTCCTTGTCCCGCTTGTAGAGCTCCTTGGCCTTCAGGGCGGCGTGGAACTGGTGGACCAGGTTCGCCGACACCTGGTCGTAGAGGTTGTCGATGCCCAGGGCCGCCTCGACGGCATGCACCCCCTCCTCGGTCGGGGCGACTATCCCCTTCTCCTCGTCCACGTCGTAGTGGTGGTCGGGTTCCAGGCCCCGGACGACTGCGGCGAACCGTTGGTAGAGGGCGGCGGCCTCGCTGAGTCGCCCGCTGATGATGAGCGGCGTGCGTGCCTCGTCGATGAGGATGGAGTCGACCTCGTCAACGATGCAGAAGGCGTGGCCCCGCTGGGACTTCTCCGCATCCGACATGGCCATGTTGTCACGCAGGTAGTCGAAGCCCAGCTCGTTGTTGGTGCCGTAGGTGATGTCGGAGGCATAGGCGGCCCGCTTCTGGACCCTGTCGCGGGCGTCGGGCACGACGAGGCCCACCGAGAGCCCCAGCCACCGGTGGATCTGGCCCATCCACTCGGCGTCCCGACTGGCCAGGTAGTCGTTGACGGTGCAGAGGTGGACTCCGCGTCCGGAGAGGCCGTTCAGGTATGCGGGCAGCGTCGAGACGAGGGTCTTGCCCTCCCCGGTGCGCATCTCGGCCACCCAGCCCAGGTGGAGGGCCATCCCGCCCATCATCTGGACGTCGTAGTGGCGCTGGCCGATGACGCGCCATGCTGCTTCGCGCACCACGGCGAAGGACTCGACCAGCAGGTCGTCGAGGTCCTCGCCGTTCTCGAGGCGTAGACGGAACTCGCCGGTCCTGGCGCGCAGGGCGTCGTCGTCGAGCGCGGCCGTGGCATCCGACAGGGCGTTGATGTCGGGCACGATCGCCTCGAGGGCCTTCACCTTGCGGCCCTCGCCGCTGCGCAGGACGCGCGAGAACAGACTCATGGTCCGGCTGAGGCTACCGGCCCGCGCCCGTGGCGATGGCGGCCGTGACGGGTGCCCCTGAGCCTCCCGGGCGGCCCTTCAGGAGGTGGTCGGCGGGCGGAGGAGGCCCATTCCGGCCAGTTCGCCCGGTGCGTCGTCCATGCTGGTTCCGAGGATGGCGGCCAGGGCCTGGAGGTCGTCGCCACGGATGGTGAGGACCCTTCCATTGAAGTCCTGTCTCTTCACCTGGATGATCTCCAGGTATCGGCGGATCAGGTCCACCTCGGGTCCCGACGCACCCGCCAGTCCGACCAGGTCGATGACCACCTTCTGGCCCGGGATCCATGCAGGGTCGTCGGGCTGCTCGATGCCGGCACCACCGTCGGCCCTCGGCAGGAGCTGGTCCACCGGGACGCTGTAGAAGCGGGCCAGGCGATGCAGTCGTGGCATCGAGACCGCCCGCTCGCCGCGTTCGTAGGCACCCAGCACCGATGCCTTGAACTCCGACTCCGACCTGGCCTCGACGTCCTGGAGGGAGAGTCGCTTCTGCCGGCGGATCAGGCGGATGCGTTCACCCAGCCGGTTGCTGTACTCGGCCTCGTCCCGGTCGGCGTAGCCGCGTGCATCCCTCACCACAGGAGGTGACCGTATCGACCGCGCTGCGTGGTCGACAACCGTGGCGCGGAAACCACCAGGGACCTCGGCAGCACGAACCGTCAGGAGACCGCTGATACCCGCCCGTCGCGCAGTGCCACCATGAGGGCGCCGGCGGTGATCGCCGCCGTCTCGGAGCGCAGCACGGTGGACCCGAGGCCCACGCGCCGTCGGTCGCCCAGCTCTTCGTCGGTCCACCCTCCCTCCGGCCCGATCAGGAGGAGGCCCACGTCACCGTCAAGACCCGGCCCTCCGGGCTCGGCCATGGCCACGGCCGGATCCTGCGCTGCCACGGCGACCGGCTGCAACGATTCCAATACCGGGAGGCGAACCCGACGGGACTGCATGCCGGACTCACGGACCACACGGGTGAGCCTCTCCATCTGGGCAGCGACCTTCCCGTCGTCCCACCTCACCACGGACCTCTCGGCCGCCAGCAGCAGGATCCGGTCCACCCCCAGCTCGGTGAGCTTCTGCACCACCAGCTCCGGCCTCCCCGACTTGATGAGGGCGAAGCCGACCGCCACCTCACGTACCGGCGGCGACACCTCGACCACGTCGCCTGATGGCTCCAGACGGTCACCGAACATGGTGGGCCGCCAACGACCCGCTGCATCGCACACGGTCATGGGGTCGCCATCCCTGAGGCGCAGGACCCTGGCCAGGTGATGGCGGTCGTCCGCGGAGAGGACCGGTTCCTCCACGTCGGCCACGAATGCATGGGGGCCACCCCGGCCGTCGGGCTCAACGCCGGTCGTCGCCACCGCTAGCGGAAGGCCGATCGGATCCGGGAGATCAGGCCGTCACCCGGCTCGCCCACCGCCTCATCGCGGTCGGCCGCCAGCGACCTGAGGAGCTCCTCGCCCTCGGCGCTCAGCCCTGTGGGGGTATCGACCACCACCTCGAGCACGATGTCGCCGCGACCCCTCCCCTGGAGGTGGGGCACGCCACTCCCCCGGAGGCGGAACACCTCGCCGGTCTGCGTGCCGGCGGGGATGTGCACATCGACCGTTCCGTCCAGGGTCTCATAGTCCAGATCGACGCCGAGGGCCGCCTGGGTGACCGGCACGTGCAGCCGGTGGTAGAGGTCCGCTCCGTGGCGTTCGAACACGGGATGAGGACGGACGCGTACATGGACGTAGAGGTCCCCGGTGGGTCCACCACGCGGGCCGACCGCTCCACGCCCGGTGAGACGCAGGGTCGTCCCCTCGTCGACTCCGGCCCGGACGTTGACGGTGAAGGCGGATTCCTCCACCCGCCGCCCCTCGCCCCGGCAGTCGACGCACGGATCCGAAATCACCTCGCCGCGGCCCGAACAGGTTGGACACGGAGCGCTGGTCACCATCTGGCCGAGCAGGGACTGCCTGACCTGCTGGACCTGGCCGCTCCCCCGGCAACCACCGCAACGCTCCGCTGAGGTTCCGGGGGTCAGGCCGGTCGCCTCACAGGTGGTGCACGCCACGGCGGTCCGGACCGTGATCTCCGACTCCGAGCCGAACACCGCCTCTTCGAAGTCCACGAGGATGGTCGTCTCGAGGTCCTCCCCCGGTCTGGGGCCCGACCTCCTACGGGTACCGCCACCGCCGAATCCCCCACCGCCGAAGAACGATTCGAAGATGTCGTTGATGCCACCGAACGGATCACCGGCCATGCCCACCGACGGCCCCTCGTGTCCGTATCGGTCGTAGGCCTGCCTGGCCTCGGGGTCCGAGAGGACCTTGTAGGAGGCAGCCACCGCCTTGAACTCCGCTTCGGCGACCTCGTCACCATCGTTGGCGTCCGGGTGGTGCTGGCGGGCCAGGCGCCGGTAGGCCGACTTCACGTCGGCAGCCGTCGCATCCCGGTCGACGCCTAGTACCTCGTAGTGGTCGCGCGGCACCGCTCAGCCCCCGACCGGGGCGCTGGGGGCGTCCGTCCAGCCCGACGCCACACCCTCGACCACCGGAACGTGACACCGCCACCGGGCGAGCCATCGCCATCCAGATCCACAGGTCATCGCCGCACAACGGTACCCGCAGGAGGCCCGGACCTCGTGGCTTGGAGAGGCCCGGCCGGGCCATCACCGGGCGGCCTTGGCCCGGGCAGGTTCAGGTCCTGAGCTGGTCGAACGGGACGACCTCTGCGACCAGCGGCTCCACGACGCCCTCGGGCAGGAAGAAGCGGAAGAAGAGGGTGCCGAAGGGATGGCCTTCGGTGTCGATCCAGTTGGGGACGCCGGGGTCGGCATGGGCCACGACCATGCGGAAGGAGCCATCGGCGTCGAGCGTCGTGGTGGCCCGGTTCCGGCTGACCGGCCGATTCACGTAGTCGAGGGTCTGCTGGAACCGGTTCCACGCACTTGCGCTGGCGAACCGGCATTCGGGCCACCGACCGGTGACGACCAACGCCTCGTCGGGCCCGAGCAGCCAGCGCCCCAGCGAATAGTGGGCGTCGGCAGCCGACAGGGCGAAGTCCCCCGGCGCCTGGGGAACCGGGAACTCGTTGGGGGTCTGGCCCACCCAGTCGGGCGGAGCGGGACGCTTCGTCGGGCTCGGACCGTCGATCGTCTTGCTCCGCACATGGGTGGTCACCCGCCCTATGGAGGCAGCCACGCCGGCGTCGTCCCATGGTGGCGGCGGCCCATCGGGTGGCTCCAGGTTGGAGATGGCCAGCGGCACGTGGGCCTCGGCTGCGGCGGGCGACACCTCCTCGAAGTAGTGGCGGCTGATGAGGCGACCTGCATCGGCCGACAGCCCCAACCAGTTCCGCTGGCGGGGCTCACCCCCGACGAATATCTCGTACGAGCCATCGGCTGCTATGTCGAACTGCGTGTCGTTCAGGACCCCGCCGGTGCGTTCCGTATAGGCGCCGTCGGAACCCCCGACCTCCACGGTGAACGCCGTGTACACCGCTCCGGCCAGGTTGCCGCTGACCCGGTAGGTGCGGTCGCCCCGGACGGGGGCCTCGAAGTAGACGCAGTCGCCATTGTCACCGCTGAACTTGCGGGTCGGCGTCACGATCCGGCGCCAGACCGGGCGCTCCGCGTCGAACTCGGCATGGCTGACCAGGCCCGACTGGAGGATGTGGGCAATGGTGCGATGGGCTTCGGCGACGTCGCGGTCACCGGCCACCATCCACTCCTCGCCGGCGAACCGCTCGCCTGCCTCGGCCAGCACCGCCAGCAGTTCGGCCCATGCGGCTCGCGTCTCGGACATCTGATTCCCTTCGATTCGGACCCCTGGAAACCGGTAGGAGCATGGTCCGCTACCCGGCGGGAGGCCTCACCAGACCGGATCAGCCCTCGGTCAGGCGGTCCCCCAGACGGCGACCCACCACCGCCACGGTTGCCAGCGCCTGCGAGTAGTCCATGCGCGTCGGCCCGAGCACCCCTATGGAACCGGCGGGCTGGCCCTCGATCTCGTACGGAGCCACCACCAGCGAACATCCGGCGAGGTTCGCGAGACCGGTCTCAGCGCCGATGGCCACGCTGAGGCCCCGGTCGATCACGTCCTTCACCAGTGCCACGACGACGAACTGCCGCTCAAGGACGTCCAGCACCCGACGAACCCGCTCGACCTCGTCGAACGCCCCCGCCACCTGGGCGGTTCCACCCACCCATGCCTGGTCCACGTGATCGGAACGCTCGGCCAGGACCATCTCGGCGGTGCGCAGAACGGCGTCGACGGAGGGTTCACCGGTCACGGGGACGGGCGACACGGCGCTCAACCGCCGACCGATGAGGGCTCCTGAGAGGTGTGCAGCCGCCACGGCCAGGGTGGCCTCGCTCGGCTCCGCTGCCTCGCCCACCAACTCCAGGGTGTGCTTCTCGACGGTGCCGTTGGCCATCACCAGGACCAGGAGGGCCAGGTCCGCCGTCAGGCCCACCACCTGGGCGGACCGGACCTCCAGCTGGTCCCGGTCCGGAGCCAGGACCACCGCAGCGCTGCCGGTGAGGTTGGCGAGCAGGTTGCTGGTGTCGGCGAGCATCTGCTCCATCTCGCGATGCGAGCGACTGAAGAAGGCCTGGACCTGCTCGCGGTCCGCCGAATCCAGCATCCCCGGAGAATCCAGGTGGTCCACGAAGAAGCGGTACGCCTTCTCGGTCGGCACCCGGCCCGCCGAGGTGTGCGGCTGCATCAGGTATCCCAGGTCCTCCAGGTTGGCCAGCTCGCTGCGGATCGTGGCCGAGGAGACCTCCACGGCGTGCGAGGCGGCGACCCGCTCCGACCCGACGGGCTGTGCCGTCTGGATGTACTCCTCCACGACAGCGCTCAGGATCGCGGCCTTCCGGTCCTCCAACACGAACCTGATGCTAGCGGTAGGCCCGATGGCGTCCGGCCGTACCGATCCGGGTCTAGAAGTTCAGTCGGACAACCTGAGGGCTGAGACGAAGGCCTCCTGGGGCACCTCGACCCGCCCGATGGACTTCATCTTCTTCTTGCCTTCCTTCTGCTTCTCGAGCAGCTTCCTCTTGCGGGTGATGTCGCCGCCGTAGAGCTTCGCCGTCACGTCCTTGCGGTACGCCCGCACGGTCTGGCGGGCGATGACCCTGCCTCCGATGGCGGCCTGGATGGGCACCTCGAACTGCTGGCGGGGTATGAGCTCCTTCAGCTTGGTGGTCATCTTCCGCCCGTATTCGTCGGCTGCCGTCCGGTGGATCACCATGGAGAAGGCATCCACCGGCTCGCCCTGGAGGAGGATGTCCACCCGGACCAGGTCCGAGTCCCGATAGCCCTCCGACTCGTAGTCGAGGCTGGCGTAACCCTGGGTGCGGCTCTTCATATGGTCGAAGAAGTCGATGACGACCTCGGCCAGCGGCAGGTGGTACTTCAACTCCACGCGTTCCGGAGAGAGGTAGGTGATTCCGTCCAGCTCGCCGCGGCGCTCCTGGCAGAGCTCCATGAGGGTGCCCGTGTAGGAGGACGGCGTGATGAGGGTCGCCAGCAGGAAGGGTTCCTCGATGCCGGCTATCTCGCCGGCCGGCGGGAGGTCGCACGGGTTGTCCACCTCGAGGGTCTCGCCGTTGGTCCTGGTCACCCGGTATTCCACCGACGGCGCCGTGGTGATGAGGCTGAGGCCGAACTCCCGCTCCAGGCGCTCCCTCACGATCTCCATGTGGAGGAGCCCCAGGAAGCCACACCGGAACCCGAAGCCGAGGGCTCCCGAGGTCTCCGGTTCGTACGTGAAGCTGGAATCGTTCAGGCGGAGCTTCTGGAGGGCGTCCCGAAGGTCGTTGAACTCATCGCCGTCGATCGGATACAGCCCTGAGAACACCATCGGCTTCGGTTCCCGATATCCCTCGAGGGCCACGTCGGAACCGTTCCGACTGGTGGTGACGGTCTCACCCGACCGTGCCTCGCCGACGTCCTTGATCCCTGCGAGCAGGTAGCCGACCTCTCCAGGGCCCAACTCGTCCACGGGTGTGAGGTCGGGCCGCCGCACCCCCACCTCGTCGACGAGGTGGACCGCTCCCGTCTGCATGAACCTGAGCGACGAGTTGGACCTGAGTCGACCGTTCATGATGCGGATCGAGGAGACCACGCCCCGGTACTGGTCGAAGTGGCTGTCGAACACGAGGGCCTGGAGCGGGGCATCGGCATCGCCGACCGGTGGCGGTGTCCGTTCCACGACCATGTCCAGGAGGGCGGCGACTCCCTCACCGGTCTTGGCGCTGATGTGGAGCACCTCCTCGGCCGGAATGCCCAGGACCTGCTCGATCTCCTCGGCGCAGCGTTCCGGCTCCGCAGCGGGCAGGTCGATCTTGTTCAGCACCGCCACGATCTCAAGGTCGTTCTCGAGCGCCAGGTAGCAGTTGGCCAGGGTCTGGGCCTCGATCCCCTGGGCGGCGTCGACCACCAGGATCACGCCCTCGCAGGCTGCCAGCGACCTGCTCACCTCATAGCTGAAGTCCACGTGACCGGGGGTGTCGATCAGGTTGATGACCGCGTCCTTCCAGTCCAGTCGCACGCTCTGGAGCTTGATGGTGATGCCCCGCTCCCGCTCCAGGTCCATGGTGTCGAGGTACTGGGCCCGCATATCCCGGGGGTCGACGGCACCACAGAGTTCGAGCATCCGATCGGCCAGCGTGGACTTGCCATGGTCGATGTGGGCGATGATCGACGTGTTGCGCAGCCGCGAGATGTCCATGTCCCCCGAAACGGTAGCGGCGGGCACGGATTCCCCAGTAGGTGCACTCGTCGATGGGACGGGCAGGCGTCACGTTCCCGGTCGAACCGTTCCAGCGGCGCCACCGGTAGGATCGTCACCCGTGCCGGTCGGCAATCAGACCGTGCCCCGCCCCTACGGGCGGACCAGTACCCACCGACAAACAGGGACCCCTCCCGTGGCGAACATCAAGAGCCAGATCAAGCGGAACCGTCAGACCGAGGTCCGGCGCGTCCGCAACCGCGCCGCGAGCACAGAACTGAAGACCCGCATCAAGAACGCCCTTCAGGCTGCCGAGGACGGAGAGAACGCTCCCGAGGCTGCCGCCATCGCCATGAGCCGCATCGACCGGGCCGGCAACCGTGGCCTGCTCCACCGCAAGACCGCCTCCCGTCGCAAGTCGAGGCTCCAGAAGCGCCTCAACGCCTCCTCGAACTAGACGCCCGGCCGGGTACTCCGGCCAGCGTCCGGCTAATGCCTGGCGAGGCTCGCCAGGCGGGCCACCAGCACCTCCACCACCAGTTCCGGCGGCCATGCCGACCTACCCCTGAGGTCCAGGTCGGCTGACGCCAGAAGGCGGATCGACCGGGCGGTCTTCTCGGGCCCCAGCCTGCGGCTGGCCTGTAGCGCCTTCCTGGCCGGAAAGCCCTTTATGCCCAGGGCGTCGGCCGATCCTGCCTCGTCCTTCACTCCGGAGCCGTCCAGCCTCAGCAGCCTCCCGAAGTGGGCGTTGAGTGATGCCATGACCGCCAGCGGATGTCGACCACCGGCGTCGAGCATCCTGGCGAGGCAGTCCAACGCTCCGGGAACGTCGCCCTTGTCGATCGCATCCGTGAGGTCCCAGGGGGCCACGTTGCCGCCTGAGCCCAGGAACGGCTCGACGTCGGCGACCCCCAACCCCGAGCCCGGCCCGAAGACCGCTTCGAGGGTCTCCAGCAGGGGCAGGACCTTTGCCCGGTCCTCACCCATCCGGCGGGCCACCAGGGCACGCGCCGGCCTGTCCAGGTCCACCGACGCATGGTCCAGTCGCTCGTCCAACCAGCGCTCGGCATCGCGGCCCCGGCCGGTACCCACCTTCCGGACCTCCCCGCCTGCGGCGGCCACCGCCGCCACCAGGTCCTTGGGGATCGGGTTCAGCTTCGGCTGGGTCGGTGTCCGGCCCTTCTCCCAGACCACGACGAGGGCTGTGGTCTCCAGCGGGGACTCCAGGTAGGCGACGAGCGGTGCGACCGCATCGCGGTTCGTGAATCGCCCAAGGTGCCGGCCCACCACCACCCTCCGTCCGGTCAGGAACGGTGGCGTCTGGGCGGCATCCACGAGTCGGGCGATCTCGAAGCCGTCGTCTGTGCGGTACTCCTCCTCGGTCAGTTCCTCGAGGGCGAGGCTGCGATCCTCGGTTCCGAGGGCCGCCTCGACGGCAGCCCTGACGGCCTCCGTCACGAGGCTCTCGTCGTCCCCGGAGATGATGGTGATCGGTGTTGTCATGTGGAGTCTCCGGATGCTGGGGATCCAGCGGCCAGAACTGCCGCCATGGCGTCGGCGACCCGGCGGCCGCCTCGGACGTCGTGCGCCCGGATGACCCGGCACCCGAGGGCGATCCCCAGGGCGTGAGCGGACCAGGAGGACTCCACCCTCCCATCGATCCCGGCGCCGGTGAGGTCACCCAGGAAACCCTTGTTGGACGCCGAGAGGAAGACCGGAAGACCGAGCGACACCAGGTCGTCGGTGCGACGCAGGAGGGACGCCGACATCCCGGGGGTCTTGCCGAGGTCCAGGCCGGCATCGACCATGATGCGCTCGTCGGGGATGCCGGCGGAGCGGGCCATCTCGACCCTCGCCACCAGGAACTCCCTCACGTCGGCGACGACGTCCGCGTAGCTGGGCGTCGGGTCCGGCACGCGGGGTCCGATCCTGACGTGCGTGGCCACCACGGCTGCCCCATGCCGGGCACATGCCGGCAGGAAGGTGGGGTCGGCGAAACCGCTTATGTCGTTGCCCACCGAGGCTCCGGCAGCGAATGCCTGGTCCGCCACGCCACCCCTGAAGGTGTCGACCGAGATCGGGAGCCCGAACCGGGAGCGGAGGGCCTCGATGGCGGGCAGCACCCGGTCCATCTCCTCGGCCTCGGTCACCTCCGGCCCGGGGCCGGCCTTCGAGCCACCCACGTCCAGGAAGTCGGCTCCGTCGGCGACGTGGCGGTCGGCGAGTCGGAGGAAGTCGTCGAAGTCCCAGAAGCGACCCCGGTCCCAGAAGGAATCAGGGGTCCGATTCAGGATCCCCATCACGAGTGTGCGGGTCGTGCAGTCGTAGCGGTGGCCGGATCCCAGCTCGACGATCACCCGACCGACGGTACACGCGGCTCCGCCTACGCCGGTGCGCGTCTCACCAGCAGGAGGCCACGCTCCAGGTGCACCACCCAGGTGGTTCCGTCCACCCTGAACCGGGTGCCACTGGCCGGTACCACGGCACCCACCGAGGCCGGCGGCCCCCAGCGTTGGTGGGTTCCGAAGCGCAGGTCCAGGGCATCGCCGACGCCGGCCGGAACCGGTTCGCGGAACACCAGCAGGGTGGGCTGGTCGACGCTGCGGCGCCTGAGGTCCGCTAGGAGCCGCCGGGTGGAGCTGAGTCGGTCCACCACGACCACCTCGCCCTGGCCGAGTACCCGGATGCCGGCATCCGCTCCGGTATCCGCCGAACCGGTGAGCGTGCTGCCGGCAACCGCCAGGAGGACGATGCCCACGCCCAGCAGCACCCCCCTCCCCTGCCCGACGCGCCCCCTGTGGGACAACCAGGCGGCCATGGCCACCGATCCGGCCACCGACGATCCCAGGACCGTTCCCATGTATCCCGTCGGGTGGCTTGCGGACCACGCCCCGACCGCTGCTATCCAACGCAGCCCCACGCCTGTCGGAGCATGGACCAACGCGTCCACCGGGGACCCGAGTATTCCTGCGACGAGACCACCGGTTATGCCCCAGACCATCAACGGGCCGGCGACCGGCGCAGCCAGCAGGTTGGCCGGCAGGGCGGCAACCGGAACGGGCCCGAAGCCGGCCAGGAGCAGCGGCGTCACGGCTGCCTGTGCGGCAAGGGTGACGCCTGCGGTCTCACGGAAGATCCGTGGACCGGGTAGGGAGTCGGCCAGGGGCCGGGCAGCCAGGAGGATGCCTGCGGAGGCGGCCACCGAGAGCCTGAAGGCGGCACGGTGCACGAGGAACGGATCCAGGACCACGAGGCCGGCCACGGTTGCGGCCAGGAGGCGTGCGCCTCCGGCCTGTCGACCCCTCGCCGCCGCCAGCGCACTACCGCCGGCCATGACGGTGGCGCGCAGCACCGACGGCTCGAACCTGGTCACGATTGCGAAGAATCCGAGGAGCAGCAGGGTGAGGGGCAGCCTCCAGCGGTACCTGAGTCGTCCCAGGCCCGGGGCGGCGGCAGCCAGGACGAACGCCACGTTCTGGCCCGATACGGCCAGGAGGTGGCCCAGTCCGGCCGCCCGGAAGTCGTCCGCTGTGGAGGCGGACTGGGCCCGGTCGTCGCCCAGCACCAGCCCCGCCAGGAGGGAGGCCTCCCGTTCGCCCAACGGGGCACTCCCCTTCCAGAGGAGGCGACGTAGCCCGTTGGCGGCCCGGTAGATCCGGCCGGCAGGTCCCGTGGCTCCCAGATGGTCCACCTCGATGGTTCCGGCCACATGGCGGAACCGTTGCCATCTACGCGCCGGACGGACGCTGCCGGCCGTGACCTGGATGGTGGTGCCTGCCAGGAGGTCGCCAACCTCGAGGTGGGCTCCCCCGAACTCCGCATCCAGTCGTCGGCCTTCATGACGGACCTCGACACGCCACCCCCCACCATCCATCGGAGTCGGGTCTCCGACCAGGCGGACCACGCCCTCGATCGGGCCCTGAGGTGGGTCTTCGGTGGCCCGCCAGGCGGCATCGGCGGTCATGGAGGTGAGGACTCCGACGACCAGGGCGGCCGACACCCACCATCGCAGGCCGGCGATCCGTAGGGCGACCGCTGCCATCACGATGGCTCCACCCAGGAGGCCCGGTGGGGTGGGCGCGAAGGCCCCGACCACGGCACCCACCGCCAGCGCCACGGCACCCACCGTGTCGGACCAACGGGGCACCGGTCAGAGGGCCACCCGGTCCAGGAGCCCGGCCAGCTTCGCCGGACCGATCCCCGGGACCTCCAGGAGGCCATCCAGCGAATCGAAGGAACCCATCCGATCCCTGTGGCGGACTATGGCCGCGGCCAGGGAGGGTCCTACGCCGGGTAGGGATTCCAGTTCGGCGGCCGTAGCCCGGTTCACGTCCACCAGGGCCGGTGCCGTGGATCCGTCGTGGATCGGTCCCGGATCGGTCATCTCGGAATCCGAGGGAACCCAGATCCTCGTGCCGTCGCGCAACGGTGCGGCGAGGTTCAGGAGGTCGGGTCGACCACCTTCGACAACCCCTCCTGCCGCTATGAGCAGGTCGGCGACCCGGTCCTCGGCCGGTCGGACGTACAGCCCCGGGCGCGCCACCGCCCCCGCCACGTGCACCACCACCTCGGCCGGCTGGGTCGTGGTCACCGGGGGCACCGTCACGAACGGCAGCCGGGACGGGTCGGAACCGTCCGATGGCCACCAGATGAGCGCTGCCAGCCCGATGCCGGCCAGGAGGAAAAGGCCGGCGACCGTGAGTCGTGCCGGGGTGGGAGGACGCTCGAAGAGGACGTCGTCTATTCGGCGGCGGATCTGTTCACCGGGCCCGGACATGGCCCACCCCCGGGGGGTCGCTGTGGTTCCGGGGAGGTGGTTGGTGCTCGTCGCCTACGGCCGCAGGGTCCGTGGACGCCCTACGAGCAGGTCAGGAGGTCTGGCAGATCAGAAGAGTGCCGAGGTGAGGCGGCGACGCCACCCCGCGGTTCGGGGATCCTCCGGACCCAGCAGCTCGAGGAGGTCGAGGAATCGTTGGCGGGAAGCCTCGTCGGCCTTCACCTCACCCAGGAGCTCGGTGAGGCTGGCGTCGATGTCGTCCACCGGCTCAGTGCGGGCCATCGCCGTGATCCGGCGGGTCTCCGGCGATTCGGGGATCCGTTCGAGGAGCTTCAGGGCCGCCTCCCGGTCACCGTCGCCCGCCCTTTCGACCAGCAGGAGGGCAAGTGCCGTCACTGCGGCCACGTTGTCGATCTCGAGCTCCAGGGCGGCGATGAGGGAAGCCTCGTCACCCAGCGCCACGAGGCGCTCGACCTCGGATACCTCCTCGCCGGGCAGGAGTCCCTCGACGAAGGTCCTCACGGCGTCCTCGCCCTGCGCACCCACGAAGCTGGCGGCCACCTGGCCGTCCACCATTCCGAATACGGCCGGTATGGACTGGACCTGGAAGGCCTGGGCGGCCCCGGGGTTCTTGTCGATGTCCAGCTTGGCCAGCACGACACGGCCGTTGGTCTCGGCGACGACCTTCTCAAGGATCGGCCCCAGGGTCTTGCAGGGCCCACACCACTCGGCCCACAGGTCGACCACCACGGGGACCTGGCGCGACCGGTCGATGACCTCTGCCTGGAATGTGGCGTCGGTTACGTCCATGGCGGTCAGGGTAGGGAGCCCGACCGGCCCCTCCACTACCGTCCACGCGCTATGGGAGACACAGCCGGAATCAACCACGACAACCTGGTCCGTTGGTTCGACGGGCAGGTCGGCGGAGTTGACGGCGGGTTGGAGTTCCACCTCATAACCGGGGGACGGTCCAACCTCACGTTCACCGTCTCGGATGGGCACGGACGCCGCTGGGTGCTGCGCAGGCCGCCCATGGGCCACGTCCTGGCGACCGCACACGACATGGCCCGGGAGCACCGGATCATCAGCGCACTGGCTGACAGCGGCGTGCCGGTCCCGTCGATTGTCGGCCTCTGCGAGGACGAGGAGGTGAACGGGGCCCCGTTCTACGTGATGGACTTCGTCCCCGGTCTCGTGGTCCGCGACGTCCCGGCCGCCGAGGCGCTGCCGGTCGAGGTCCGCAGGCGGATGGGCGAATCGCTGGTCGAGGTGCTGGCGCGCCTCCACGCCGTGGACCTGGATGTCGTGGGGCTGTCCGGGCTGGGCCGCCATGACGGTTACATCGAACGCCAGCTGAAGCGTTGGCGCACCCAGTTCGTGGACGCCACCACCCGGGAGATCCCGCGCGTCCTGGAGGTCCACGACCTGCTGGCCGCCAGGGTTCCCACCCAGCAGGGGGTGGGAATCGTGCACGGCGACTACCGCCTGGACAACTGCATGATGTCCGCCGACGGGGAGGTCGCTGCAGTCCTGGACTGGGAGCTGTGCACCCTCGGCGACGTGCTGGCGGACGTGGCGGGGATGGTCGCCTACGGAGACTCGAGGACCACCGGCGGTGTCCTGCCACCCACCTCGGTGGAGGGCTTCCCCACGACCGACGAGGTCCGGGAGCTCTACGCCCGTCACGGCACACGCGACCTCGCCGACCTGGACTTCTACGTGGCCTTCGCATACTGGCGAATCACCTGCATAGTGGAAGGGGTGTACTCGCGCTACGCGGCCGGCGTCATGGGCGACCAGGACGATCCTCGCCTCGTGGAGGCATTCGGACAGCGGGTCCTGGACCTCGCCGACCTGGCGTACGAGTCCGCTTCGCGGCTGCCGGCGGTGGGCTGAGGTGTCCGAGCGTCCGATGGTCGAGGTCTTCGAGACCCCCGTCCTTCTCGAGCCGGTTCTGGTGCTGGCCATGGATGGTTGGATCGATGCCGCAGGCGCGGCCAGGGACGCCCGCCTGCAACTCGTGGGCGGCGACCCGGGGCGGCGGATCGCCAGGTTCGACACGGACCGACTGCTGGACCACCGGGCCCGGCGACCCACCCTCCACCTCGTCGACGGGGTGAGCAGGCGCATCCAGTGGCCTTCCATCGAGCTCTTCCTGCTGGAGTCGACGTCCGACAGCGACCTCCTGGTCCTGCATGGTCCCGAACCCGACCATGAGTGGCGGGCGTTCTCCGACGCCGTCCTGGAGCTCTGCCACAGCCTCGACGTACAGATGGTCGTCGGCCTGGGCGCCTACCCGGCAGCCGTACCCCACACCCGACCCACCCGCCTCTCGTGCACGGCCGGTAGCCCGGAGATGACCCACAGGTTGGACTTCGTGACCGCCACCCTCGAGGTGCCGGCCGGTGTCCAGGCGGTGATCGAGATGGCGGCCAGCGGTGCCGGCATTCCCTCCATCGGACTCTGGGCCCAGGTCCCGCACTACCTGGCGGCCTCCTCCTACCCACCGGCCGCACTGGCCCTCCTGAAGGGCCTCGGCGAACTCACCGGGGTCTCGTTCGGGGATGGCCCACTGGCCGAGTCGGCACTGGCCACGCTGGCCCGCCTGGATGACCTCGTGACCCGCAACCCGGAGCACGTCACGATGCTGGAGAAGTTGGAGTCCGCCTACGACGACCTCCACGACATGAGGGGCCAGTTGCCCGACGGCGAGCAGCTGGCTGCCGAGCTGGAGCAGTACCTGCGCAGCCACGACGACAGCTGAGGCGCCCCGGTTGATGCCGGATGGGTACGGGCCGACGTGTCAGACGACGACGTTGACCAGCTTCGGTGCTCGGACGATCACCCTTCGGGGTGCGCCACCGGCCAGGGCGGCCAGCACCTTGTCCGATGCGAGCGCGAGGGCCTCGGCGGCGGCCTCGTCCAGGTCTGCCGGCACCTCCACGCGGTCCCGGACCTTGCCGTTCACCTGGATGACCATGGTGACGGTGTCGTCCACCAGCTTGGCCGGGTCCGCCTCGGGCCACGGCTCCAGGTGGACGTGACCGCCGCGTCGCATCTCCCAGAGTTCGGCGCAGAGGTGTGGGGCAGCCGGTGCCATGACCTGGAGGAGGGCGTCGATGGCCGCGTCCAGCGTGTCGGTGTGCGGTCCGTCGTCGACCTGGACGTAGCGGTAGAGGGTGTTCGTGAACTCCATGAAGCCGGCGATCGCCGTGTTGTAGGACCAGCGGTCGTACTCGTCGGTGATGCGGGCCACGAGGCGGTGGGTTGCCCTGTCGATGTCGGCATCGGCCCCGGTCGTGTCACCGGCACGGGCATCGGTCCACAGGTCGGAGCCGGGCGCGGCCAGGCGCCAGACCCGGGCCAGGAACTTGGCGCACCCGTCGATCCCGAAGTCCTCCCAGTCCACGTCCTCCTGCGGGGGCTTCACCTGCAGGTGGGCGAGTCGCAGGGCATCGGCCCCCTGACGGTCCAGGATCGGCTCGGGAGCGACGAGGTTGCCCTTCGACTTGGACATCTTCGTGCCACCCAGGCGGATCATGCCCTGGGTGAAGAGCCGCTGGAACGGTTCCCTCAGCCCGGGGGGCGCCACGCCCAGGTCGGCCAGGGCCTTGGTGAAGAACCGGGCGTACATGAGGTGGAGGATTGCGTGCTCCACCCCGCCGATGTACTGGTCCACGGGCAGCCAGCGGGCCGCAGAGTCTGGTGAGAACGGCGCCTCGTCGTTCCACGGGTCGGTGAACCGCAGGAAGTACCAGGAGGAGTCCACGAAGGTGTCCATCGTGTCGGTCTCGCGCCGCGCCGGGCCGTCACAGGACGGGCAGGTGGCGGTGAGGAAGCCGTCGTGCGTGGTCAGCGGGGATCGACCCGTCGGCATGAACTCCACGTCATCGGGTAGCTCCACCGGCAACTGGTCGACCGGTACCGGCTGTTCGCCGCAGGAGTCGCAGTAGATAATGGGAATGGGACAGCCCCAGTAGCGCTGGCGTGACAGCAGCCAGTCGCGGAGGCGGTAGTTGACCTTCCGGACGCCCAGGCCCTCGGCCTCCAGCCAGTCGGATGCCGCCGCCTTGGCCTCCCCCACGGCCATGCCGTCCAGGAAGCCACTGTTGATGGCCTGCCCGTCGCCGAGGTAGGCGTCGCCGTCGAAGTCGTCGGGCGGCTGGACGGTCCGGACGATGTCGCATCCGTGGGCCTTGGCGAAGTCCCAGTCCCGCTGGTCCTGCCCGGGCACCGCCATGATCGCACCGGTGCCGTAGGTCATCAGGACGTAGTCGGCCAGGAAGACGGGTATGGCCCGGCCCGTGAAGGGATTCACCACACGGCCGCCGGTGGCCACGCCGCGTTTGTCCAACGGCCCGGTGGTGGACATGCGGTCGATCTCGCTGCGGCCCGCCACCGAGGTGCGGAAGGCGTCCACGTCTGCTCTCCGGTCCTCGGTGGTCAACTCGTCGACTCGGGGGTGTTCCGGTGAGATGACGGCGAACGTGATGCCGAAGGAGGTGTCGGGACGCGTCGTGAACACCTTCAGCGGCTCGACGTCGCCGCGGGCGTTGCCGTCATCGTCGGCTACGGCCAGGCCGAACTCGGTGCCCTCGGAACGCCCGATCCAGTGGCGCTGCATGACCTTGACCTTCTCGGGCCAGTCAACGGTGTCCATGTCGTCGAGCAGCTGCTGGGCGTAGTCGGTGATCCGGTAGAACCACTGCTCCATGTCGTGGCGCTCGACCAGGTCGCCCGAACGTTCGCAGGTGCCGTCACCCAGCACCTGTTCGT
>Ga0257113_1000001_pt1 | contig 179871 bp, 193 predicted proteins | sample LP_taG_4_FD_191568 | JGI IMG/M metagenome (GOLD analysis project Ga0257113, IMG submission 191568) | Marine microbial communities from Northeast Subartic Pacific Ocean, Canada - LP_J_2015_P26_2000m | ecosystem: Environmental > Aquatic > Marine > Oceanic | place: Canada: Northeast Subartic... | reverse complement strand
TTGGCCTGGACGGCGTCGCCCATCCCGGGCGTGACCACCACCACCGCCGTGTCGGTCGCCGCCGTCACGTCCACCTCCACCTGTCCCACCCCGACCGTCTCGACGATGACGGGATCGAATCCGGCGATGTCCAGTACGCGCACCATTCCGGGCACGGCCAGGGCCAGGCCACCGGCATGACCGCGGGTGGCCATGGAGCGGATGAACACGCCGGCGGCGGTGGCGGCTGCCATCCGGACCCTGTCACCGAGGATGGCCCCACCGGTGAGTGGGGAGGACGGGTCCACGGCAAGCACCGCCGGTCTTCGACCCTCTTCGGCCAACTGGATCGTCCAGACGGCGGTGAGCGTCGACTTCCCCGACCCGGGTGGGCCGGTCAGGCCGATCACGTGGGCGTTGCCGACATGGCGGTGCGTCGCCTCGGCCACCTGCTCGGCCAGGTCCCCGCCGCGTTCCACGAAGGTCAGCAGGCGGGCGGTGGCCCGCAGCTCGCCGCCACGCGCCGCAGCGACGAGTTCCGGGACGGTCCGGTCGGCCACGGGTGCCATGGGGTGGCTCCGGTCAGCGTCCGCGGCCGGCCACGGCGGCCCGGACGCATGCCACGACGTCGGCGGCAGGCGAGCCGGGACCCAGCACCCCGGCAACACCGGCGGCTGCCAGCGTCGGGAGGTCCTCGTCCGGAACGATGCCGCCGATCACCACAGGCACGTCCAGGCCGGCATCGGCCAGGGCGTCGACCATGAGGGGGCCCAGCGTGAGGTGGCCGGCGTTCAGCATCGAGATCCCGACGACGTCGGCGTCCTCCTGCTCGACGGCGTCGATGATGCTTGACGTGGTCTGGCGCAACCCCAGGTAGATGACCTCCATGCCACCGTCCCGCAGCATCCTGGCAACCACCTTCAGGCCGCGGTCGTGTCCGTCCAGGCCCAGCTTGGCCAGCACCACCCGGACCGGCGTGGCGTCGGCCATCAGATGACCGCCTGCTCGACGTACGTACCGAACACGCCCTCCAGGGCCTCGACGATCTCCCCCACCGTCGTACGCACCCTGACTGAGTCCATGAGGGCCGGCATGAGGTTCGTGGTGGGGTCCCCAGCGTCGGCCACGATGCGGCGGAGCGAGTCGGCGACCGCACGGTCGTCCCGTGCCTGCTTCACGCCGGCGAGGCGCTTCAACTGGAGGTCCTCGGTGTCCTGGCCGATTCGCAGCAACTTCGCCCGTTCGGCGTCGTTCCCCTCCGTGAATGCGTTGACCCCGACGACGATCCGTTCTCCGGCGTTCACCTCGCGCTCGTAGCGGTAGGCGGCGTCGGCGATCTCGCCGGCGAACCAGCCGCTCTCGATCCCGGCGTAGACGCCCTCCAGGATGGATCCGCCTCCCAGGTCCTCCAGGTGGACGAACACGTCCGTGGCCCGCCGCTCCATCTCGTCGGTCATCCACTCCACGTAGTGCGAGCCGCCCAGCGGATCGGCCACGTGGGCCACCCCGGTCTCGTGGGCGATCACCTGCTGGGTGCGCAGGGCGATGCGGGCCGCCTCCTCGCTGGGGAGGGCCAGGGCCTCGTCGTGGCTGTCGGTGTGGAGGCTCTGGGTGCCACCCATCACGCCTGCCATGGCCTGCAGGGCCACGCGCGCGATGTTCACCTCGGGCTGCTGGGCGGTGAGCGAGACGCCGGCGGTCTGGGTGTGGAATCGCAGCTTCAGGCTCCGCTCGTCGGTGGCGCCGTAGCGGTCGCGCATCCAGGTGGCCCAGATGCGGCGGGCGGCCCGGAACTTGCCAACCTCCTCGAAGAAGTCGTTGTGGCTGTTGAAGAAGAAGCTCAGGCGGGGGGCGAAGTCGTCGACCGCAAGGCCGGCCGCCATGGCCGCCTCCACGTATGCGAAGCCGTTGGCCAGGGTGAAGGCCAGCTCGTGGGCGGCCGTGGAACCGGCCTCCCTGATGTGGTAGCCGGAGATGGACACAGGATTCCAGCGGGGCATCTCAGCGGTGGTGAACCGGATCACGTCGGTGACCAGGCGCACCGACGGGCGGGGCGGGAATACGTACTCCTTCTGGGCCTGGTACTCCTTCAGGATGTCGTTCTGGAGGGTGCCGGAGAGGCGGGCCCGTTCGACGCCGGCCTCTTCGGCCACCGCCACGTACATGGCCAGCAGGATCGGCGCCGGACCGTTGATGGTCATCGACGTGGAGACGGCCCCCAGGTCGATGCCGGCGAACAGGTCGACCATGTCCTCCACGGTGTCGACGGCCACACCGGCCCTACCGACCTCGCCCAATGCCCAGGAGTGGTCGGAGTCGCGGCCCATGAGGGTCGGCATGTCGAACGCTGTCGAAAGGCCTGTGCCTCCGGCACGGAGCAACTCGTGGAAGCGGGCGTTCGTGTCGCCGGCTGTCCCGAAGCCGGCGAACATCCGCATGGTCCAGAGGCGGGACCGGTACATCTCGGCATGCACGCCACGGGTGTAGGGGAACTCGCCGGGGAGCGGCCCGTCGCCGTAGACGCTGTCCACCGGTATCCCCGAGAGGGTTCGGAAGCCGGGTCCGGAGTCGGAGTCGGGCCGGGAGTCGGGGTTCGCCATTCCGCAAGATTACTCGGACTTCCGACTATTTGTCACCCTACCATTTGGTGGCCTACCCCTAGACTGTCGGCGTGCCACTTTCCTTCGATCCGATAGCCGAGGCCCGACGCAACTGGGAGGCACACGGCTGGATGGCCGCCGACCGGATGTCGGCGGCCACCTCGATCACGCGGGCCCACCAGATCCTCCTGCAGCGGATCGACGCCGCCCTCGAACCACACGGCCTGGTCTTCAGCCGCTTCGAGGCCCTCGCTCTCCTGTCCTTCAGCCGGACCGGCTCCCTCCCCCTCGGAAAGATCGGCGACCGGCTCCAGGTCCACCCGACCAGCGTCACCAACACCATCGACCGGCTGGAGGCCGACGGCCTGGTGGCCCGGGTACCCCACCCCACCGATCGACGCACCACCCTCGCCCAGTTGACCGACGCCGGACGGGCGGTGGTCACCGCTGCGGCCGCCACCCTGGCCGACATCGGCTACGGGCTGGACGGCATGTCCGACCTCGAGACCTCCCGGACCGACACCGCCCTCGTAGCGCTACGGCAGGCTGCAGGCGACTTTCCAGCGGGTCCAGCCGGCCGGACCACCGGCCCGCACTGAGGCCCGAAGACGGGGACGCTCCGGGGACCAGGCCGCCAGGATGCCGTGGAGAGGACCAGCCTGGCGGTGGGAACACCACCCATCAGGTCGGGTGCAGCAGCCCTAGGGTGCAGCCCATGCTCATAGCCACGCTCCTGGGCCTCGTCGCCCTCGTCGCCGGACTGGCCTTCGGATGGCCGGTGCTGGTGCTGCTGTCCATCATCTTCACCGCGGTGCAGATGATGATGCTGGCGGCCAAGACCGCAGTGGAGCGAAACGACGTGAAGATGTCCGCCAAGCTGGCCGCCAAGGAGGCCCGCCGCCGAGGCATGTGAGCCACTCCCAGGCGACATCAGCCCGAGAGGGCGACCAATTGGACCTCGGCCCCGACCATCGGACAGGCTGGACACGACCAGGCGCCCATTCCCCGGAGGATCCGTGTCCGACACCCCCACAACCAGACCCGGTGAGATATCCAGCTTCCCGAAGCTGAACATCCGGTACCGCACCGACCCGGCCAGGGTCGCCGCCCTGCTCCCACCCGGCATCAACCCGGTGGACAGCCCGTACGTGTACCTGGGCGTCTACTGCGTTCCGATCCGCAACGAGCCCGAGTACGGCGTCTCCACCAAGGTGGACGCCGAATGGAACGGCATCGTCGGCCAGTACTCCCTGGGCATCGGCATCGACCAGGAGGCGGCCATCTTCATCAGCGCCGAGACCAACGGGCAGCCCAAGTTCCCCTGCACGACCCGCTACTTCCGGCTCGGGGACCGCATCGAGGCCACCTGCACGCATCAGGGCTACACCTTCATGGAGTTCCGGGGGACGGTGACCGGCGAGGTGGAGCCAGACGGGGCCGACGTGGAGCACAACGAGTGGTGGACCAAGTACTCGCGGGCCATCGGGGGTGGCGAGCGGGAGTGGGACTTCCCGCCCCACGTGGTCCGGGTCCACCAGGTCAGCGAGCCGGTCCACATCGAGCTGCTGGACGGCGACCTGACCCTGAGGGACAGCCCCTGGGACCCCTACACCGAGCTGCTGCCCTGTGAGGAGCTCGTCGACGCCCGGCTGGTCACCTCACGCCACAAGGCACGGGAGATAACCAACGCCGGCCCGCTGGACCCAGAGGCATTCTGGCCGTTCGCCGACACCATCGGCGGCTCGCGCTGGCCCGGCGAACGAGGCGGACCGGCCCTCAGGCCCTGACCGACCGAACCATGGCCCACCCGACCCGGTAGCGCACAAGGACCCCCGACCCAGCAAGGAGCCACCACCCGTGCTCTCGAAGTTCGACGACTACCCGATCCACCAGACCCCCGACCCGCTGGCCACACCTGCATCCAGCGACAAGGACGTCTACGAGCGGTACTGGTTCAACTGCTACTCGACGGCCGGCGACATGTACCTGGGCATCGGCACGGCCCACTACCCGCACCTCGGAATCCGGGACTGCGGGATCAGCATCGCCATCGACGGCGTGCAGCACGCCTTCCACGCCTCGTGCAGGGCCGAGGGTGACCCCGCCGACCAGCAGGTCGGGCCGTTCCGTATCGAGATCCTGGAACCCATGCGCTCCTGTCGGATCGTGTTGGAGGAGAACGAGACCGACTTCTCCTGCGACCTGACCTTCGAGGGTCGGACCGGCAACGTCGAGGAACCCCGCCACTACTGGGGCGGTGACATCCGCAGGGTCATGGACACCACACGCTTCACGCAGCTGGGCCGGTGGTCCGGTTGGATCCAGTTCGACGGCCGGAGGATCCAGTTCGACCCGGCCACCACCCGGGGGACCAAGGACCGCTCGTGGGGCATCCGTCCCCTCGACGGAGGTGACAGGCGCGGAGCCCCGGCTCCCCCGGCCCGCAACTCCATGTTCTTCCTGTGGGCGCCGCTCAACTTCGACGACATCTGCGTGCACTACCAGCTGTTCGAGGACTCGCTGGGCCGACCGCTGTCCAGCGTCGGGGCGCTCCTACCCACCTACGACACCCTCGAGGACCTGCCCGGCATCGAGGACCCGGCCGCCCGGCACATGCGGTCCCACGAGCACCGCCTGCAGTTCGAGGACGGCAGCCGGATGGCGCACACGGCGGACATGTCCTTCGTCGCGGTGGACGACGGGACCCTCCACGAGTTCCACCTGGAGAAGATCTTCACCTTCAGGATGAAGGGCATCGGCTACCACCACCCCGAGTGGGGCCACGGGGCGTGGAAGGGCGACCTGGCCATGGCCAGCGAATCGTGGAACATGGACGAGGTCGACGACCAGGCCTACGAGAACCAGCACTGCCAGCACCTGGTCAGGGCCACCATGGGCGACCGGGTGGGGATCGGGGTCCTGGAACAGCTCTGCGTCGGCCCGTACAGGCCATATGGCATGGAGGGCTTCGTCGCCCGTACCGACTGATCCCGGTTCAACCGGCCGGGGCGTCCCGTCGGTTCCGCCGACCTGACCTGACCGGTCTGGGCCGGGGTGCGGACGAAGCGTCGAAGCGCCGGTACCAGGAGCGGAACCCGGGCAGGTCGCCGGTCGCAGCGGACGCAGGACGGTCAGAAGCCGTGGCGATGCCCGGCGACGGACCGGCGGAACGCACCAGCACCGCGAAGCCGTCGACCGGCGTCACGTACACCACGTCGGTGGTCCCGTTCGAGCGACGGTGCTCGACGGTGCCCGGACCGTGGACGACGACCGTGGCCCCGTCACCGGCCCTCGCCGACCACCTGTCGCCATCGGCCGTCCCGTCGGTGACCCCTGCGGCGAGCAGGAGGTCGACGACCACATCCTCGGGGTGGCCATCGCGGCCCCCCACCCGGTCCTCCCCGCCCCCGCCGGATGCCAGGTCCGGTGGGCCTGCGGCGGGCACCTCGCCGTCCCGACCGTTGAAGGCCAGCACGGTGCCACCGACCACCTCGGTGGGCCAGACACGGAGGCTGATGGCAGCCGGCAGCGGTTCGAAACCACTCGAGACGCAGGCCCCTGCGTGGCTGAAGCACCACTCGTGCAGCGGGCAGACCACCTGGCCGTCGTCGATTCGTCCTCCTGCGGCCAGGTCCGCTCCGAGGTGCGGGCAGACCGAGTCGGTGACCAGTGCCCGACCGCCCGGGGCGCTGCCCACCGCCAGGTCACGACCGAAGGCGGCCAGGGGCATGAGCGCCCCGACGGGTACCTCGTCCAGGGCGGCCACGGCGAACCATCCGATCGGGAACGGAGGCCGGTGGACAGTGCCCTCCGGGGCCGTCACTCCTCCTCGTCGTCGGGAAGGTTGTCGCCCTCCCACCCGTCGGCCGGTCCCGGGATGAGCGCCTCGGCGGCGACCATCGGGTTGGGGAACTCCTTCACGCCGCAGACCTTCCCGTCACGGAACCGCCAGAGGGCGATGTAGGCGTTGCGGTAGGGCTTGCCGGTGTGCGCCACGTGTCCGTCGCTCTCGTACTCGGCGACCAGCAGGTCCGGGTCGATGCACTCGTGAACCGCCGTCAGCGAGAGGGTGAAGACGAAGATCCCCAGCTTGGAAGCCAGGTAGTCCCGGACCTCGGAGCCGCCCTCCAGCCGGCGGGGCGGGTCGGAGAACGGCAGCTCCAGGACCCAGTCCGACGTGTAGCAGTCGGCCAGCTCGGCGGCCCGCTCGGTACCGAACAACGAGATGACGTGCTCCAGCAACGCCCGGTTGGCGACCCGGAGTTCGGCGTCGCCCTGAAGGTCAGCCACGGCCTGCTCCCGCGGCCCCGACGTCGCCCATGTCAGTCCCGGTATCCGGGGTCGTGGCGGTCCAGGAGTGCCTTCTGCTCGGCGAAGTGTGCAACGCCCTGGTCGGTGAACCGGGTCCACATCTCGGCGATGCTGGAGGCCAGGGAGTCGTCCATGACCCGCAGCGGCCTGCCCGTGCTGAGCGCCAGGACGACGCTACGGCAGGCCCGCTCCAGGTAGTACAGCTCCTCGAAGGCGTGGGCCACGGTCTCGCCCACCACCGTCACGCCGTGGTTGCCCATCATCATCACCGATTTGCCCACCATGGCATCGGCCACCCGGACGCCCTCAGCCGGATCGTCCGGTGGCCCACCGATCTCCAGGTCGTAGACGGTGCGACCCCAGAAGCGTGCCGTCGCCTGGTCGATCGGCGGAATCGTCGGATCAATCAGGCCGCACATCGCCGTGGCATAGGGCGGATGGCAGTGCAGCACGGCCCTCGCGGTGGGGATCCGTGCGTGGATGGCACCGTGGATGCACCAGGCGGACGGGTCCGGTGCATCCGGGCGATCCATCGTGGAGGGGTCGTCGACATCCAGCAGGAGCAGCTCGCTGGCCGTCACGAGGCTGAAGTGCCGCCACCTCGGGTTGCATAGGAACCGCCTGCCGTCGGACGAGACCGTGGCGCTGAAGTGGTTGGCCACCGACTCGTGGAGGTCCATGCGGGCGGCCAGGCGGAACGCCGCCGCAAGGTCGACGCGGACCTGGGCCTCGTCCAGTTCGGCGATGGTCGTATCGGTGGCGGTCATCGAATGCCTTCCGGTGGGGGAAATCCGGGCGAGCGCCCATTCTGCACCAGCACGCCTGTTGGCGACAGTGCTCCGACCCGACCGGTCAGTCGCCGTCGTCGAGGCCGCCGGCCTCCACCGAGCATGACCGGGCCGGGGCCTGTCAACGGAGCATCCGGCCACCGACAAGACTGTCCGGCGTGGTGACAGCCGCCCCATACCTCGTATTGGCCGCCGTGGGCGCGCCCGTCCTGGCCGGGCTGGCCACGATGCTCCTCCCGGCATCCCGAAGGCTCACCCGCCTGGCGCTGGCGACCGCAGGACCGGCCACCTCCGTGCTCCTCATGGCCATCCACCTGGGACGCAACGGCGTGAGCACCGCCGACACGCCTACCGGCACCATCGCGTGGGTGCCGAGCCTGAACCTGGACATCAGCTTCCTCGTCGACGGCCTGGGCGCTTTCTTCGCCCTCCTCATCGCCGGCATGGGCGTGGTGGTGGTGCTGTACGCACGCGCCTACTTCGGACACGACGCCGCATCGCTGGCCCGCTTCTTCCCCACCCTCGGGTTCTTCAGCAGCGCCATGCTGGGTGTGGTCCTGGCCGACCACCTCCTCCTGACCGTCCTGTTCTGGGAGATGACATCGGTCAGCTCCTTCCTCCTCATCGGGTGGGACCGGGACGACGCCGATGCCGGGAAGAGGGCCATGCAGGCGTTCTTCACCACGGGCCTGGGCGGCCTTGCCCTGCTCGGCGGGGTCCTCCTCTTCGGTGGCCACACCGGCATATGGCGTTGGAGCCACCTCATGGCCGAGGCGGCCACCATCAGCCACGACGGCACCGTGGTGGCGGCATTCGTGCTGATGTTCGTCGGGGCCGCCACCAAGAGCGCCCAGTGGCCCCTCCACGACTGGCTGCCGGGCGCCATGAAGGCGCCGACGCCGGTCTCGGCGTACCTGCACTCGGCCACCATGGTGAAGGCCGGAGTGTTCCTGCTGGGGCGCATGCTCCCGGCATTCGGTGCCCTGGCCCTCTGGCTGCCGCTGCTGGTGTCGATCGGCGCGGTCACGATGCTGCTCGGGGCGGTGCTGGCCCTCAACCAGGGCGACCTGAAGAAGATCTTCGCCTACACGACGGTGAGCCATCTCGGCCTGCTGGTCGCCATGTACGGCATGGGCGGAGCATCCACGACCGGAGGCCTCGGGGCGATCAGCTGGGACCTCACCCAGATCGCCAGCCACGCCCTCTACAAGGCTCCCCTGTTCCTCGTCGTCGGGGCGCTCGCACACCTGGTCGGGGCCAGGCGCCTCCCCCACCTGTTCGGGCTGTGGCACCGACCCGGCGCCGGGGCGAAGGCGGCGGCCGTGGTCCTGCTGCTCAGCGGCTACGCGCTGGCCGGTGGCCCGGGAACCGTCAGCTTCGTCGCCAAGGAACTCTTCTTCGCCGCCACCACCCGTGCCTCCGACCTGCATCCGGTCCTGGCCGTCGTGGGGGTGATGGCGATCGCCGCTGCGGCCTGCAACGTGGCCATATTCGTCAGGCTCACCACGACAGTGCTGGGCCACCGCTCCGGGGTGGGCGAGGCCGCCGATGCCCCGGTCGTCCCCGCCGGCCAGCCCGACCGGTGGGCGTTCATGCTCTGGGCTCCGGCAGCCGCCCTGATCGCACTCCAGTACCTGGGCGGCTTGGTTCCGTCTCTCTGGAACCGGACCTTCCGCGGGATCGAGGTGAACGTCCACGACGAGGCATTCGCCACGGGCATTCCGCTGGCCTGGGAGCCGTTCCTCCACCCGGGAATGCCGCTGCTCATGACGGCGATCGCCATCACCGCAGGGGTGGTGCTCGGGTTCTCGGGCTGGATGAGACGCGACATGGTCGACGTCCACTCCCGGATCTGGCCTGCCTCCTACCGGGGCATCCGGCGGGGCGGTCACCGCATCTTCCACTCGATCCAGACCGGCCATGTGCGCCACTACCTGGCGGTCGTCTTCTCGGTACTCACCCTCTGCATCGGTTGGGCCGCCTGGGCCGACCCGGCGATGCTGCGCCCACCGGCGGGCATGGACCCGTTCGAGTACCCGGCCGGGCTGCTCCTGGGGGCGGTGGTGTGCGCCGCCGCCATCGCCCTCCCGATGGTCACCGAACGCGTCGTGAGGGTGCTGGTGCTGGGAGCCAGCGGCTTCGCCGTGGTCGGCCTCTACCTCGTCTACCAGGCGCCGGACCTGGCCCTCACACAGCTCATGTTCGAGATCATCTCCGTGATCCTGTTCCTGCTGGTGCTGCGCCTCCTGCCACGGGCGGACCGCCGGCCCAGGATCCGGGTACTGCCGCGCCTGGCCCTGGCGTCCGTCGTCGGCATCTCGATCGGGTGGATGACCCTCCTGGCCGGGCACGCCGCCGACAACCGGGCAGATGACGCACCGACCCTCGGGAAGTTCTTCGAGGCGCACAGCCTCGAGGGTTCCGAGCTGACCGACGGCCGGGGCGGCGAGGGACGCAACGTGGTCAACGTGATCCTCGTGGACTTCCGCGGATTCGACACCCTCGGCGAGATCACGGTGCTGGCCACCGCCGCACTGGGCGTCTGGTCGATGCTCCCCGGTCGGCGACGGCATCGTGAGGAGGAGGACCTGGCGGTCGACACCGGCCAGGGGGTGCAGACATGAGGATGTCGTCCCTGATCCTGCGGACCGCTGTCCGGTTCATCCTCCCGCTGACCTTCCTCTACGCCGCCTATGCGGCGTTGAAGGGCCACAACGGGCCGGGCGGCGGCTTCATCGCAGGCCTCATCGCCTCTGTGGGCTTCTACACCTACCGGATGTCGTACGGCGACAGGGCGTTCCACCGCCTCCTGCCCCTCCACCCCCGGTGGCTGGTGTTCGTCGGCCTGGGCCTCGCCGGGGCGGTGGCCACCCTGCCGCTGGTGTTCGGCCAGCCACTCCTCCGCTCGGCCTCCACCACCCTGTACCTGGGTGGCAGCGAGGTCCATCTGGTGTCGGCCATGGCATTCGACCTGGGCGTGCTGCTCGTGGTCGTGGGGGTGGCCGTGGGGATGATCAGCCGGCTGGGCGAGGAGCTGGACCGGTGACCACCGTCCTGGCCGTCTGCGTGGCCGTCCTGGTGACGGTCAGCGTCTACCTGATGCTGTCACGCGAGCTGAAGTCGGTGGCCATGGGCGTGTTCGCCCTCGGCCATGGCGCCAACCTGTCCATCCTCGCCATGAGCGGGTCGCCGGTCCTGGCTGACGGCGGTTTGCGTAACCCCCCGATCCTGGGTGCGGTGAACCTCGTGGATCCGCTTCCCCAGGCGCTGATCCTGACGGCCATCGTCATCAACTTCGCCGTCATGGGATTCCTCCTGACCCTCCTGATCGTCACGGCCAGACGCACCGGGACGATCAATGTGGACGACCTGGCGGCCGAGGACCGCCCCGATGGCAGCCGCACCGGAGGCGACCGGTGACCAACAACCTGCTCGGCCTCTTCGTGGTGATCCCCCTGGCCACCAGCCTGGCGACCGGCGCCCTGGTCCGTAGGCCGGTCCCCCAGCGGATCCTGGGCCTGGTGAGCCTCTGCTCGATGCTGGTGCTGGCCCTGACATGGCTGGTCCGGATACGAGACGGCGAGGTGATGGTGTCGCAGATGGGCGCGTGGCCGGCGCCGTACGGGATCACGCTGGTCTTCGACAGCCTCTCGGGCCTGCTGCTGTGCGCCGGCCTGCTGGTCACGATCGCCTGCTACGTCCATGGCTTCTCCATGGTCGAGCCACTCACCGAACGGCGCTACTTCCATCCGTTGATGCAGCTCCTGATCGTCGGCGTGAACCAGAGCTTCCTGACCGGGGACCTGTTCAACCTGTTCGTGGCCTTCGAGATCATGCTGATGGCCTCCTACGGCCTGCTGGCCATAGGTCGGACCCGTAGGCAGATGACGCAGGCCTACAAGTACCTGCTGCTGAACCTGGTGGCCTCGACGGTGTTCGTGATCACCGCCGGCCTCGTCTACGGGATGACCGGCACCCTCAACATCGCCGACCTGGCCCGCTTCGTGGCCGACCGGTCCAACGCCGGGGTGCCCCTCCCGACGGGCTTCACCGGCCTGTCGGTCATGCTGCTCGTCGTCTTCGGCCTGAAGGGGGCGTTCTTCCCGCTCTGGTTCTGGCTGCCGGACACGTACCACACCTGCCCGATCTCCATCGCCGCACTGTTCAGCGGCCTGCTCACCAAGGTCGGCGTGTACGCCGTGCTGCGAACGTTCCCGCTGGTGTTCGCGGCAGGGGACGCCCGCGACGTGGTCCTGCCGATCCTCGCCGTGTCGGCCGGGGCGACCATGCTCCTGGGGGTGCTGGGTGCCGTGTCGCAGCACAACGTCCGGCGGATCCTGGCCATACACGTGATCAGCCAGGTGGGCTACATGGTGTTCGGCATCTCGATGATGACGACCGTCGGCCTGGCGGGCGCGTTGTACTACATGATCCAGCACATGGTGGTGAAGAGCTCCCTGTTCCTGTGCTGCGGGGTCATGGAACGCCACGCCGGATCGGACGACCTGGACGAGATGGGCGGCCTCCTGAAGCGCCACCGCTGGCTGGGGGCGGCGTTCTTCGTGGCGGCGCTGAGCCTGGCCGGGCTGCCGCCACTCAGCGGCTTCTTCGGCAAGCTGGTCATCATCAGGGAGGGCTGGACAGCGAGCTGGTGGCTCTCGGCCATCGGCCTTGTGACCGGAGGGTTGACGCTGCTGTCCATGCTGAAGATATGGACCCAGGGGTTCTGGTCACCTGAGTCAGGCCCGCGCTTGAACCGGGGCGGCGATGCCGGCGGGCGCGTCCGCGGCCTGCGTGCCGCCCACACGGGCATCGGGATCCTCGTGGTGGCCGCGGTGCTCATCGGCCTGGCCGCAGAGCCCATCTACGACATCGCATTCCACGCCGCGGAACAGCTCACCGATCCCTCCACCTACATCAGGGCCGTGAACCCGCAGGCTGGCGACTACGTGCTGAGCGCATCGGGAGGTGGAGGCTGATGATCCGCCGGCTGGGCTTCGACATGGCCCTGGCGGTGCTCTACCTGTCGTGGTCAGGGAACCACGCCTGGCCGGGCATCCTGGTCGGCCTGGTCCTCGGCTTCATCGTGGTCTCGGTCTACGACCTCGGCACGCAGCATCCGAACCACGGCCGACGGGCACTCCGCATGCTGCGGTTCGGGGTGTACTTCCTGGCCATCCTGGTCCGGTCCAACCTGCAGATCGCCCGTGAGATCATGACGCCGGGGTTCAGCCAGACACCGCGCATCCTGAGGTACCCGGTGGACGACCTGGACGACTTCCAGACGACCGTCCTGGCCAACTGCATCACCCTCACTCCCGGAACCCTGGTCGTGGACGTCTCCGACGACGGGCGCTGGCTGTACGTGCACTGCATGTACGCCCTGGACCGCTCCGAGGCCATCGCCGGCCTACGGCGACTCGACGAGCGGCTCCGACGGGAGGTCTTCTCGTGGTAGCGGTCGTCGTGCAGGCCGGCATCCTCGCCGTGGTCGTCGGCATCGGCATGACCATGTACCGCATGCTGAAGGGACCGCACATCGCCGACCGGGTGCTGGCCGGAGACGTCCTGTCGCTGCAGGTGGTGGCCCTCGTGATCCTCCTGGCCGTCGACCAGCGGCGTGCCGTATCGCTGGACGTGGCACTGATGGTGGCGATCGTCGGCTTCGCCTCCACGCTGGCCTTCGCCCAGTACATCGGAGCAGCCGGGGGCGACCTCCAGCCCCCGGACGAGGGAGAGGGGGGGTAGGTGGACGCGACACGCGAGATCGCGACGGTCCTCCTGCTGGTGTCGGGCCTCTCCTTCATGCTCATCGGCGCATGGGGCACCGTCCGACTGCCCGACGCGTACCACCGACTGCATGCGTCCTCCAAGTGCTCGACGCTGGGGCTGCTGGGGCTGCTGCTGGGCGCCGTCGTGCACATCGGTACCGCCGCCGCCCTCACCAAGGCGCTCCTGACGCTCGTGTTCACCTTCGTGGCCGCACCGGTCGGCTCCCACATCCTGGCCAGGAGCGCACACGCTGCCGGGCTGGAGCAGTGGGACAGGACGCTCTCCGACGAGCTGGCCGAGGACCAGGGGGACCACCCGGAGGATCAGTAGACGGAGTGCGTCGGACCGGCGCTACCGGCAGCACGCGGCACGCGGCACCACGAAGCCGCCGCTCAGAGCTCCAGGCGATAGACGTTGGTGGTCCGCTGCTCGAAGCCGAGACGGCGGTACAGGCGGTTGGCGGCCTCCCGCGACGGCCTCGACGTGAGGTCCACGGTCGTGGCGCCGGCTGCCCGGGCCCGAAGAATCGCAGCCCGATTCAGCGCCTCGCCGACACCGCGGCCACGGGCCGAGGCGTCCACCACCACGTCCTCGATCCAGGCCCGCAGGCCGGTCGGGATCCGGAAGACCACAAGCGTCATGCTCCCCAGGATGGCCGCCTGGCCGTCGACGGTCGGGTCCTCGGCCACCAGCAGGACCGAAGCCCCGGAGTCCACGATGGCCGCCAGCGAGTCGGCGTCGGGCGGCGGGCTGGAGCCGGACAGCTGTGGAATCAGGCGGGCCATCGCCGACACCAGGCGATCGTCCACCGCGACCACCTCACGGACGACGAACGTGGCATCCCGAGCGGCTCCATCCATGGTCGGTGAGCCTAGGACCCGACGGCATAGCCTCCCGGCGCGCGTGCGAACGCGTCTGGCTAGTCTCCGACAGCAATGGCCCCCGACCCAGCTCCGCACCTCATCTGGAACGTCGACGAGATGCCGACCGACCTGCGGTCGCCCATCCTCATTGCCGCATTCGAGGGCTGGAACGACGCCGGTGAGGCCAGCTCGACGGCAGCCCGCTACGTACGCGACCACTTCGAGGCCGAACACGTCGCCACCATCGATGCCGAGGACTTCTTCGACTTCACCGTGGCCCGACCCAACGTGTGCATCGACGACAACGACACCCGCCAGATCGTGTGGCCTTCCACCGGCATACACGTGGCCCGCGTGCCGGGCAGCGCCCACGACCTGGTGTGCGCCATCGGCCACGAGCCGCAACTCCGCTGGCGGACCTTCGTGGACCACCTGGCGATCACAGCCGAGGCCTTCGGTGCCTCCATGGTCTGCACGCTGGGGGCCCTGCTGACCGACGTACCCCACACCCGCCCCACCCAGGTCTACGGAGGAACCGACGACGAGAAACTGGCCCTGCGCCTGAACCTCTCGCCGTCCACCTACGAAGGACCGACCGGCATCGTGGGGGTGCTGGCGGCCGGCCTGCGCGACCGCGGGGTCACCACGGCCTCGTTCTGGGCCAGCGTTCCCGCCTACGTGTCCAACGTGCCATCGCCCAAGGCGGCCCTGGCCCTGGTGGAACGACTCTCCCAGTTGCTGGAGGTCGACGTGCCGTGCACCGACCTGGAGATCGCTGCGGCGGCCTACGAACGCCAGGTCACCGAGCTGGCCGCCGAGGACGACGGCACCATGGAGTACGTCGAACAGCTGGAAGCCGACTTCGACGAGGAGACCGCCGAGGACCCGGACAGCCTGGTCGCCGAGGTCGAGGACTTCCTCCGGAACCAGCCCGGCACCTGAGGGTTCAGGCGTCGGCTACCAGCCAGGGAGGATCCCGGGGCCGGTCGAAACGCACGTCGAGCTCCTCACCGCGTATCGCAGCGAAGGCCTCCGCCGCCCACTCCTCCGGCAGCGCCGAGCCCTCCGGCAGGCTGCCCTCGGCGAAGAACCCGACATCCGAGCATTCCAACGGGTGGGCGGAGAGCTCTCCTCCCGTCATCCGACAGTGGAACACCAGCGAGTAGAGCGGGATACCGGTGATGCCCAGCCGCATCCCGTCCAGGATGGCGATGGGACGCACCACCTCGCACTGGATGCCCGTCTCCTCCAGGACCTCCTTGACGACCACCTCGGCGGCCGAATAGCCCACGTCGGCCCAACCGGTCGGGTAGAGCCAGACGCCTGAGTCGGCCCTCTGCACCATCAGGAGCTCACCGGCGCTGTTGCCCACGACCGCCCCGATGGTCACCTTCGGCGTCACGTAACCGGGCACCCCCCGCCCCACCGATCCCAGCCAGTCAGCGACCAGGGTGTCCACGTCGAAGGATCCCCCGGAGAGGGCGTCTGCCCTGACCCTGATCTCCGCCGCCACCTGGAGGACCTCCTCGTAGCGTTCCTGCTCGTAGAGGGACTCCGTGAAGCCGAGGCCGGTCCGGGCCGAGCCGGCAAGGGCCTCGGCCCAGCGCAGGAGGTCCAGTTGGGAGGGAGGGCCCACGCCGTGATCTGACATGGCTGAACCGTAGGCGCTGAGGTCGCCCGGTCCTTCCCGCCGGGTCAGAAGTCGACGGCCACCCAACGCAGGATCGAGAGCTCGATCTCGGCCAGGTGGTCCTCGTCGGTGATCTTGCCGCCCGAGGCGTCCCGTATGTAGAAGGCGTCCACGACATCCGAACCCAGCGTCTGGACGTGCGCCCTCACGATGTCCAGGTCCAACTCCGCGAAGGCACGGGTGATCCGGTACAGGACGCCGACACCGTCCGGACAGGTCACCTCGATGACGGTGGCCGTCGCCGAGGTGAGGTTGTCCACCGTCATCCGTGGCCGGGCGGGCCTTGCGGAGAGTCGGACGGGCCGGTAGGTGCGTGACCTGTCCCCGAGGCGGGCGGACAGCGCCAGGCGACCCGCCAACGCCAACCGGATCTGATCGGCGATCCGCGTCCAGTCCGGGTCACCGTCCGGGGCCGAACCGACCCTGAACACCGACAACGCCCGGCCGTTCTCCGAATGGGCCGAAGCGCCCAGGACATCGGCACCGTTAAGCGACAGGACGCCGGCCACCTTGGAGAAGGTTCCGGTCCGGTCGGCGGCCACCACGGTCAGCGTCCGACCCTCACCGCGGACCAGGAACGAACCATCCTCCAGCAGCAACCGCTGTTCCGCATCCGGGAACGACCCCCCGACCACCTCGCCGACGTCGCCGCCGGCCAGCACGTGGGACACCCTGGAGACCAGCTCGTTGACCAGGCCGCCCTTCCAACTGCTCCACGCCGAGGGTCCCGTGGCGATCGAGTCGGCCTCGGTGAGGGCACCCAGCAGGTGGAGCAGCCGGCTGCTACCGACGGCATCGGCGACCGAGGCAATGGTGCCGTCATCGTCCAGGTCCCGACGGGTCGCCACGTCCGGGAGCAGCAGGTGGTGCTGGACCATCGCCACCAGGGTCTCGACGTCATCGGCGTCGAAGCCCATGCGGGTGGCGATCGTCTGCAGGAGGTCGACGCCCACCTCGGTGTGGTCACCCGGGTAGCCCTTCCCGATGTCATGGAACAGGGCTCCCACCAGCAGGAGGTCCGGCCTGTCCACCCGGTCGACGAGACGCGATGCCTCGGCGGCGGCCTCCATGAGGTGCCTGTCGACGGTGAAGCGGTGGTAGGCGTTGCGCTGGGGCCGGGATCGGCACGGCTCCCACTCGGGTACCAGTTGGACGAAGAGCCCCACGTGGTCGAGGTCCTCGATGATCGGTATGGCCGACGGCCCCGTGGCCAGCAACGCCACGAACATCTCACGGGCCTCGTCCGACCACGGGACCTCGAGGGTCGGAGCATTCTCGACCAGCCGCTCCAGGGACCCGCGTTGGAGGTATGCGCCGTGCTCGGCGGCGACCCTCGCGCACCTCAATGTGAGGAGCGGATCGGCCAGGTCGGCATTGGCGGTGAGCGCCAGGCGCCCGTCGTCGAGGACCAGGCCGGGCGCCACCTCCCGGCGACGCAGGTTGACGATGGCCCCAAGCGGCCCTCGCCGACGGGCGGCCCGTGTGGTGCGGCGGGCCGCTCCCTCCCCCGTCCAGGCGATCGTGCGCGCCGCGGCGGCGACTTCGGCCATCAGGACGTCGGCGTCAGCCAGGTCCAGTGCGGCCGCCACGTCGTCCTGGAGCTCCAGCAGGAGGCGATCGGCCCGCTGCCCTGTGAGGCGGTGGAGCTCGACGCGTACGGTCAGGAGAGTCTCGGCCGCGGCGGCCAGGCCCGCCGACTCGGACTCACGCAGGATCGGCACGGTGGCCTGCTCCACCCAGAGGAGGCTGTGCACGTCGCGGAGTCCTCCCCGGGACTCCTTCAGGTCGGGTTCCAGCAGGAAGGCGACCTCTCCGAACCTGGCATGGCGTTCGGCCACCGATGCCTGCAGGTCGTCGAGGTGGCGCCGTGACCTACCGGACCACTGTTGCAACGCTGCGGCGGCAAGTTCGTGGGCCACCGTCGCGTCGCCGGCCACCGGGCGGGCCGCCAGGAGGCTCGTGGCCGTGTCCAGGTGCTCGGTGGCCACCTGCAGGAGCTGGGGCAGCGTCCCCACCTGGTGACCGAGCTTCAGGCCCGCATCCCAGAGCGGGTACCAGACCCTCTCGGCGACCTCGGCCATGTCCAGACCCGGCCGGTGCACGAGCACCACGTCGACGTCACTGCCGGGGCACTGCTCCCGACGGCCGTATCCGCCGACCGCCACGAGAGCGGTACCCGCCGGCGGTTCGGCCGCCTCGAACACCTCGGCCAGGAACCCGTCGATCCGGTCGGACAGCGCCCGACAGAACCCGGGGCCCTGTAGCGACAGGTCCTCCAGGAGGTCGGTCGTGTCTAGGGGGGTCACCGGCCCGACGGTAGCGGCAACGTTCAGACCACCACGGACCCCTTCGGACCCTCGTTGTAGGCCGACTCGGCATGGAGGGCCTGGTCCAGGCCGACGATCTCAGTCTCCTCATCCACCCGCAGGCCGATCACGCGGTCGATCACCTTGACGATGGCGAAGGTGACCACGAACGAGAACACCACAACCGAACCTATGGCGACGGCCTGGTCCAGGAGCAGCTCGATCCCGCCACCGAAGAAGAGGCCGTGCCCAGAACACCACCGGTGCGGTGCTCATCAACATCCAGGACAGATCACCAGAATCCACGACAGGATTCCTCCGATTGGGCGGCGAGCACCCAGCCTGCCTCCCGGGGGTCACGGCATCGTCACACGAATGTTTCGGGATCGTGAACAAGCCCGGTCAGGCGGGCCCGACCGCGACCCTCAGCCGGCGGTGCCCCCGACATGTCGACGACGGTGCACCCAGGCCTTGGCGGCGCCCCACTCGAGTCCCGGAACGCGTAGGTCCGGATGCAGCTCGGCGAAGGACCCCGGAGAGAGGTCGTAGGCGTCATCTGGAAAGAGGCGCACCGCGTCGGCATCCCGCTGGACCGGAGCCGCCCCGGCGGCTGACAGCACAGATGCGGGGTACCTCACGGCTTCGCGCACCAGCGCCAGGGGTCCGGTCCGCTGCTCGTCGATGTCGGCAGCCAGCAGGTCCCGGACCAGCGGGCCCACCTCCCGGACGGCACGTCGGCCGGCGTCGGCGACCGCATCCTCGTCCAGCACCGCTCCCGTCGACCTGTCTGCCACGCAGCGGGCCACCCAGCCGGGCAGGGCCGCCACGATCCCGTCCGCAAGCCTGAGCGCCAACTCGGCCAGGCGGGCCTCGTCGTCGGCCAGCGGAGCGGTCGGCTCAGCCACTACCGGGCTTCCCGCCCTTCAGGGCCCGGTTCAGGTTGCCCGACCTGAGGCCCTCCAGGTCCAAGGTGACGTAGGCGTACCCGACGCCTGCCACGGCGGCCACGACCTCGGCTCGCTGCTCCAGGACGTCGGGCAGTCGGTCTATCGGGACCTCGATCCTGGCGGTGTCGTCCAGGTGTCGGACCCGTAGGTCGTCGAAGCCCAGGCGTCGTAGGGCGGCCTCCGCCCTGTCCACCGCGGTCAGGACGGCGACGGTCACCTCGGTTCCGTAGGGAACCCTCGAGGCGAGGCATGCCGCAGCGGGCTTGTCGGCCGTCCGGAGCCCCATCTCCCGGGAATGGTGGCGGACGTCGGCCTTGGTCAGGCCGGCTTCCACCATCGGAAAGCTGGCACCGCGCTCCGCGGCAACGGTCTGGCCCGGTCGGTGGTCGGCGAGGTCGTCGACGTTCACCCCGAGGACCACGGTGGCCGCCTCGGAATCCGCTATCGGGACCAGCACGTCCATGAGGGCGTCCTTGCAGCGACCACAGCGGTCGGGGTCGTTCACCCGGTACGCGGCGTCGGCCATCTCGTGGGTCTCCACCTCCGACCAGCGGAGCCCCCACTCGTCGGCGAGGGCGGCGGCATCGTCCCGCTCGTCACCGGCCAGGGAGGGCGACACGGCTGTCACCACGTGCACCCGGTCGGCACCGAGAGTGTCGTGGGCGACCCGGGCCAGGAAGGCCGAGTCGGCGCCCCCGGAGAAGGCCACCACGACCCGGCCAAGGTCGCGAAGGGAGCGACGCAGGCGGTCCATGCCGGGACCGGCCACCTCCGCCCCGGAGACCACGGTCAGCGCCGTCCGATCCCGGCCAGCACGGTGTCCAGGTCGGCCACCATCCCCGCATAGAACACGCCGAACTCGCCGTAGACGGCCGATGCATGGTCGTACCGCATGGTGTAGACGACGTCCTTCAGGTCGTCGGGACGCTGCCCGAAGAGGGTCACGCCCCACTCGAAGTCGTCGACGCCGGTGGACCCGGTCACGACCTGCAGGATCCGGCCGGCGAACTTCCGACCCGAGGTGCCGTGCTCCATCATCAGCTCGCGGCGGTCGTCGTAGGGCAGGGTGAACCAGTTGGCGTCCACGTTGCGACGCTTGGACATCGGGTAGAAGCACCACGCCGGCTTGCCCTCGGGGGGCAGCACCGGGTGGAGCCTGGCCCGTCGCATCTCATCGGGGAGGCCCTGGGAGTACTCGGAGAGTTCGGTCATCGACACGTAGCTGTCGACCACCTCGAGGCCTGCGTTGGCGATGCTGGTCTGGAAGCCCCGGAGGCGCCAGAGGTCCTCGCCCAGGACCATGAAGGCCAGGTCGGCCTTGTGGCCCAGGATCGCCACGGTGACCACCTGGTCTCCGGCGGTGGTGGCCGCCGTCACGGCGGCCCGCAGCTTCCGTCGGTTGACGGGCAGCGAGAACCTGGATCGTGGGATCCTGCAGAAGAGGTGGAGGACGCCGAGGCCGTCGGCTGGTGTCAGCGGATCGTTCATCGCACGGATCCTACGGAGCCATCCGGTCAGTCGCCGGTGTAGAGGTTGAACCGGTCACCACGGGCGAATCCGGCCAGCTGCAGGTTGGCGACACGGGCCGTCTCCACGGCGAGGGCCGACGGGCCGCTGACCGCGATCAGGCAGGCGAAGCCGGCGGCCCATGCCTTCTGGGCCATCTCGAAGGAGGCCCGACCGCTCACCCAGAGGCCCAGGTCGCCGGCCGGCAGCCTTCCGTCCATCTGCAGCCGGCCAACCACCTTGTCCACGGCATTGTGCCGACCGATGTCCTCCCGCAGCACCAGGGGTTCACCGGTCCGGTCGAAGGCGACCGCCGCGTGCACCGCCCCGGTGGTGGTGAAGAGGGCCTGCCCGTCGATCCGGTCGGCCATGAGAGCCAGCACCTCCACGTCGAACGGTGCCGCCTCCAGCGGCCGTAGCCGCTCCAGCAGGTCGCCTATGGCGACGGTCCCACAGACGCCGCATGAGGAGGAGGCCGGACCCAGGCGTGGTGTGGGCGTGGGGGCCAGGCCCCCGGTATCGACCGTCACGTCGTTGAACTCGGACTCGGCGGCGGGGCCCTGCCCGCAGTAGCGGACGCTTCGCACCGGGACGTCGTGCAGGACTCCCTCCGTCACGCAGAAGCCGACGGCCAGCTCGAAGTCGTCACCGGGGGTCCGCATCGTCGTGGCGATCAGCTCGCCGTCCAGGCGGATCGACATCGGCTCCTCGACGATCAGCTCGTCGGGCGCCCGTCGGTTGCCGTCGGCGTCGAAACGTCGGGTCATCACCCTCGCCGTCCTGCCCCGGCTCACGGGTGTGCCCCTACCTCAGCGCTTACGTCCACGGGCTCCAGTGAACACCCGTATCCGGTCAGACCGGTCACCTGACGCGCAACGGGCGCCCCGAAGGGCGCCCGTCGGTTCAGCGTCCGCTCCGATCCGTGGATCGGCGGGCGTCTGGAGTTCCTAGAAGTCCATGCCCCCCATGCCGCCCATGCCGCCATCGGCGCCACCGCTCGGGGCGTCGGCGATGACCACATCGGTGGTGAGGAACAGTGCCGCGATCGAACCGGCGTTCTGGAGCGCCGAGCGGGTGACCTTGGCGGCATCGATGATGCCGGCGGCGATCAGGTCCTCGTACTCCTCGGTTTCGGCGTTCAGGCCGTTGGAACCCTTCAGGCTGCGAACCTTCTCGACGACCACGCCGCCATCCAGGCCGGCGTTGACCGCGATCTGGTGGAGAGGAGCCTCGAGCGCCTTGGCCACGATGCGTGCACCGGTGGCCTCGTCGGCGGAGAGACCGTCACCGGCCGCCCGGGCAGCCACCTGGGCACGCAGCAGGGTGACGCCACCACCGGCGACGACACCTTCCTCGATGGCCGCCTTCGTGGTGCTCACGGCGTCCTCGATGCGGTGCTTCTTCTCCTTCAGCTCCACCTCGGTGGCAGCTCCGACCTTCAGGACGGCTACGCCACCGGAGAGCTTCGCCAGGCGCTCCTGGAGCTTCTCGCGGTCGTAGTCGGAATCGGTGTTCTCGATCTCGCCCTTGATCTGGGCGATGCGGCCCGAGATTTCGGCGTCGTCGCCGGCGCCCTCGATGATGGTGGTCTCGTCCTTGCTGACCACGATCTTGCGGGCCTCGCCCAGCATGTCGAGCGTGACGGCGTCGACCTTGAGGCCGACCTCCTCGGAGATGACCTGGCCACCGGTGAGGATCGCCATGTCCTGCAGCATCGCCTTGCGACGATCACCGAAGCCGGGGGCCTTGATGGCCACCGACGTGAAGGTGCCGCGGATCTTGTTGACCACCAGGGTGGCGAGGGCCTCGCCCTCGACGTCCTCGGAGATGATGACCAGCGGACGGCTGGTCTGCATGACCTTCTCGAGTGCCGGGACCAGGTCGCGCACGGCGGTGATCTTGGAACCCACGAACAGCACGTAGGGGTCCTCCAGGACGGTCTCCATGCGGTCGGGATCGGTCACGAAGTAGGGCGAGATGTAGCCCTTGTCGAAGCGCATGCCCTCGACCAGGTCCATCTCCATACCGAAGGTCTGACCCTCCTCGACGGTGATGACGCCGTCCTTGCCCACCTTGTCGATGGCCTCGGAGATCATCTCACCGATCTCCGTGTCGCCCGCCGAGATGGCGGCCACGTTGGCGATCTGGCCCTTGTCGCTGGACACGTCCTGGGCTGAGCCCCGGATGGCGTCGACGGCGGCGGCCACCGCTGCCTCGATGCCCTTCTTGAGAGACATCGGGTTGGCACCGGCGGCAACGTTGCGAAGGCCCTCACGGACCATCGCCCATGCCAGCACGGTCGCTGTGGTGGTGCCGTCACCGGCCACGTCGTCGGTCTTCTTGGCGACCTCCTTGACCAGCTCGGCGCCGATGCGCTCGAAGGGGTCCTCGAGGTCGATCTCCTTGGCGATGGACACGCCGTCGTTGGTGATGGTGGGAGCGCCCCACTTCTTCTCCAGGACGACGTTGCGACCCTTGGGACCGAGCGTGATCCGAACGGCGTCAGCCAGCTGGTTCATGCCCTTTTCGAGCGACCGGCGGGCCGTCTCGTCGAACGTGATGATCTTTGCCATCAGTGGCAACCTCTCAGTGATCGGTGGACCGGTGGAGCGCGGGCGCGACCACTGGCACTCTCTTCATGCGAGTGCCAATCCAATCAGCGGATCGGCTGTTTTCCAACGTCCGGAGGCGCCTGAGAGCGGGTCCTGAGCCGTCTCCGGGACGTCCTCGGAACCGTGGTACGCAGGCCCGGGACGTGCGTCCCGGTGGGGACTCAGCCCCCGGCGACGGCGGGCACGATGGCGATGGTGGCACCCTCCGGGACGGCGGTGTCCAGGCCGTCCAGGAAGCGCACGTCGTCATCGCTGACGAACACGTTCACGAAGCGGCGCAACGCGCCCGACTCGTCCAGGATCCGGCTGGTGAAGCCCGGATGGGCGGCGTCCAGGGCCGCTATCGCCTCGCCGACCGTGCCGGCCTCGACCTCCACCTCGGGCTGCCCAGCGGTCAGCGGTCGGAGCGTCGTCGGAATGCGGATGATCACGGCCATGGAAAAACCCTACCCACCCGGTCGGGGATCACCCACTCCTGCCGGGTGCTCCGGGCTCGTCGGATCGTCCGACCGGGAACCGGTCAGAGGTCGTCCAGTCGCTCCGCCACGACCTCGGTGATGCACGCCATCGTCTCGGCGAGGGCCCTCTCGGCGCCGAACCGGTCCACCAGCGACACGACGTCGGCGCGCACCGCCGCATCCTCGTCGGCTCCCCCCACCACGACCAGCATGGGCACGCCGGCCGCAGCGGCATAGGCAGCCACCCCGCCCACGACCTTTCCCTGGAACGAGGTGGCATCCAGCCAACCCTCGCCGGTCACCACCAGGTCGGCACCGGCCACGAGCTCGTCCAGGCGAACCTCCTCGGCCACCAGGTCCACGCCGTCAATCAGCTCGGCACCCATCGCAGCCAGGCCGCCCGCCAGGCCACCGGCGGCCCCGGCGCGGTCCAGGGACGAGACATCCGACCCGAAGCGTTCCAGGTACACCTGCACGAGTCGCTCCAGGCGGCCCGTCAGGAGGCGGACCTGGGCATCGCTGGCGCCCTTCTGGGGACCGAACACCTCGGCGGCCTCCGTGAACCGGGTCCGGACGTCACACGCCACCAGCATCTCGACACCCCGGTAACGCGCCATCGGACCCATCGCGTCCAGGGCAGCCAGACCCCCATCGGTGGTCGCCGAACCGCCCATGCCCACGATGACGCGCCGCGCCCCCAGCTCGACTGTGTGGCGGAGGAGCTCCCCGACGCCAGCGGTGGTGGCGTCCAGTGGGCGATTTCCCTCGATGCCGCCCGCCAGCACCAGACCCGAGGCCCGGGCCATCTCGACCACCGCAGTGCCACCCGAGAGCCTCCAGCCGGCCCGAACCGGAGAACCCAGCGGGCCGGTCACCTCGGTGGTGTGGTCCGGGCCTCCCAACACGTCCAGGAGGCCCTCACCGCCGTCGGCCATGGGCACCTCGATGGCGGTTCCGCCCCGGGAGACGACGGCCCTGGCTATCGCCGATGCCGCATCTGCCGCAGACACCGTGCCCCGGAACTTGTCCGGTGCGGCAACCACCCGCACCGGCCGACCTCAGTTGGACTGGATGCGCTGGTCGGAACCCAGGATCACCACGATGTGGGCGTTGGCCACACGGTCCTCGGCCTTGCTCGGAACCCCCAGCCCGCCCGTCGGCATCTTCTCCAGGAGGGAGGGAATCTCGCCGAAGTGCTCCACGATCTTCCTGGCATCGGCGTGGTACTCGGTGCGGTAGTAGACGCGGGTGGTGCCGGTCTTGTCGGCGTTGGCCGGTGACTCCATCGTCCAGCCCAGCGGGCTGAGCATGTCGGTCACCTTGCCGGCGGCACCGGACACGCCGGAGCCGTTCGCCACCAGGACCTTCACCTCGTTGGGATCATGCGTCGGCGTCGTCGGGAAGAGGGCCTCGGTGGTGGTCGGCGCTGCCGAGGTGGGCGTCACGACATCCGCATCGGCCGGCTCTCCCCCGACGGGTTCGGTCGTCACGACAGCCGGGTCGGCCCCTCCGGTCCCGGAATCGGCACCAGCCACGTCATCGGTGAGGGCGGGAGCCTGCCTGTCGGCTGCTAGGGGCGAGTCGTCCAGTCCCTTCCAGAGCATGAGCAGGCCGATCGCCACGGCGACTCCGACCAGGAGGGCAGCGCGCGGCATGGCTGCAGCGTTGCTGGGTGCCAGCCCCCCGCCCCTGGCGCCGGCGTTCATCGGCCGCCGTCGTCCTCGACCACCCGGGGTTCAAGGCGCGCCCTGCGACGACGATCGCGCTGGCGCTGGAGTCGACGGACCACCAGCGGGTCGTAGGACATGGACTCGCCGTCCTCGAGCAACTCGGCCAGCAACTGGTAGTAGCGGGTCGCCGAGAGCTCGAACCGCTCACGGATCTGGACGTCCTTCGGCGAGGTGGCCGTCCACCACGAGCGTTCGAAGTCCAGGATGTCACGGTCTCGCTGCGTCAGTGCCACGGCCAGATGATCCTCCACCGCGCGCCTTGGTTCAAGTACCCCCACCCCGGCTCCGTCACGGGTAGGAGCATCGATGGCCTACAGGACCCTGCGAGACCGATCGGATTGCCATTCGTCACACGCGAAGAGTGGAGGTCCAGACCGTGGTCCGATCAACTGCAGCGATGATCCTGACGGTGTCCATGCTGGCCGCAGCCTGATTCCAACAAGGGACCGTACCGACGGTGACCTCACCTCACGGTTCGCAGGATTGCAGCACCGCTGACGGCCACGCCACTCGCCTCACGGGCATTGGAGCCTCCCCTCTGGACGCTCCCATGGACAGTGTTCAAGTCACCGGGTGGCCTCACACACCCTGCTGGACCGTCTCAGTAGCCTTGGGACCACAGCGATCCCGACCCGTGGCCATTTCGCGCCACGGATCGTGCCATCCCGCCCGAGTAGCTCAGTTGGCCAGAGCAGGCGCCTTGTAAGCGTCAGGTCGTCGGTTCGAATCCGACCTCGGGCTCCGATTCCGACCGCCGGCGCCACCGACGGCAACGGGTTCAGGAACGGCGCCGGGCCACCTCGAAGAGGGCGATGGCCGCCGCTGCCGACACGTTCAGGGAGCCCAGCACCCCGCCCAGGGGAATGTAGGCAATGGTGTCGCAGCGTTCCCGCACCAGACGCGAGAGGCCCGAACCCTCGGCTCCCAACACCAGGGCCACGGGCTGGTCGGCAACCGTCAGTTCGTGGATCGCAGCGTCGCCGCCGACATCCAGGCCGACCGTCCAGACGCCCGCGTCGGCCAGCCGCGCCATGGCCTTGGGCAGGCCGGCCACCCTCGTCATCCGGAGGTGCTCGATGGCCCCGGCCGCCGACTTGGCGACAGCCGCGGTCACCCCCGCAGCCCGGTGTCGCGGCAGGACCACGCCGGTCACGCCGGCGCACTCGGCCGACCTCAGGATCGCCCCCAGGTTGCCCGGGTCGGTCACACCATCCAGGAGGAGCAGGAACGGATCACGTCCCTGGGCATCAGCCCGCAGGAGGTCCTCCAGATCGTGCTCGTAGAGGGGCTGTGCCATGGCCAGCACGCCCTGAGGAGCGTGGGTATGGGCCATCGACTCGAACTTGGAGCGGGAGACCTCGCGGATCGTGACCTTCGCCTCGTCGGCCAGGTCGATGATGTCGTCCAGGATCGGCGCCGGATCCAGGTCTCCGGCCAGGAGCACCTCGCGGGTCCGACGGGTACCCGCCAACAGCAGCTCCCTGACCGCCTGCCGGCCCTCCACCTGGTCGCCGCCCAGGCCCTTCGCAGCGGCGTCGGACCGGTTTCCCATCGGGGTGCTCCCCCGCTGGCCCGGGCCCCTCGCACCGGGTCGGCCCCGGGCACCACCACGCCCGGGTGGACCGGAGCGCCCCCCACCACCGGCCCTACCGGAGCGGCCGCCGTCCCTGGGGCCACCCGGACCGCCCGGACCGCCACGCTTCTGGCCCTTCTGACCCTTCGGACCACCGAGGCCGCCGCGCTTCTGACCCTTCGGGCCGCCCTGCCCACCACGCCCCGGCGTCCTCGAACCGCTCATGACCGGGTCCCTTCGCGTTGCAGGAGGGCTACGGCGAAGCAGGCCACGCCCTCCCGACGGCCAATGGCACCAAGGCCCTCCGCCCGCCGTCCCTTGACCGACACCGGTGCCCCGACCGCCTCGGCGAGGGCATCCTGCATATCGTCACGACGCGGCGCCAGCCTCGGCGCCTCGAGCACCACCGTGCAGTCCACGTTGGCCACCGCCCAGCCCTCGGCCACCACGGCGGCGACCGTGTCGACCAGGAGCGCCATGCTGTCGGCGCCGGCGTGCGCAGGATCGGTGTCCGGGTAGCGCTGCCCGATGTCTCCGAGGCCGGCCGCACCCAGCAGGGCGTCGATTACCGCATGGGCCACCGCGTCGGCGTCACTGTGCCCGACCAGGCCCGGGCCGTCGAACGAGACCCCGGCCAGCACCATGAGCCGGTCCGGGTCGTCGCTGAACGGATGGATGTCGAACCCCTGGCCGACTCGGATCTCAGGCATTCGACGAGCCTGCCACGATTCGTTCCAACTCCAGCCGTGCCAGGTCCAGATCGCCGGGGCGGGTGATCTTCAGGTTCGCCGGTTCGCCCTCCACCACCACCACCGTGCCACCGGATGCCTCAACGAGCGTGGCGTCGTCCGAGGCCTCGCCGCCATCGGCGTGGGCCGCCCGGAGGCTCCCGGCACTGAAACCCTGCGGGGTCTGGACGGCTATCACGCCATCGCGTGCCACGACCATTCCGTCGGCGGTACGTAGGGAATCGGCCACGGGAACCCCGGGGACCACGGCGTCGGCACCCGCCAGCACCGCGTCCACGACCCGCCTGAACAACTCGGGCGTGGCCAGGGGACGTGCTCCGTCGTGGACGAGCACCACCCCGGCGTCGTCTGGCACCGCTGCCAGGCCGCAGCGCACCGACTCGGAGCGGGTCGCCCCACCGTCGACGATCGCCTCCACCTGGTCCAGTCCGGACAGCACCCCTGAGACCTCGCGCCGACGCCCGGCTGACACGACCACGACCACGCCGTCGGAGACCGTGGCCGCCGAGACGACCGACCGGGCCAGGACCGTCATCCCGGACAGGTCCACCAACTGCTTGTCGCCTCCGAAGCGCGTCCCGCTCCCGGCGGCGACCACCACCGTCCAGGTGCTCACCGGCCGCTCCCGGTCTGGCCAGTTAGGCAACCTGCTTCGGGTCGCGCTGGCGTCGATGACGGCGGAGGATGCCACATCTCACTAGCATGGCGATTCGACATGCCGGACACCACACTCATGAGCGAGACCATCCTTTTCGCCGGACTGGACGACGACGCCCTGGCGAAGGTCGTGGAAGCCGGCAGGGACCTAGAGATGCTCCGGGGCGACGTGCTGTTCAGGGAAGGCGACGACCCCGACGAACTCTTCGTGGTCGTGTCCGGCCGCATCGCCATCGCCAACAAGTCGATCGATGGCCGGGAGTCGATGGTGGCCCTCATGGAGGAGGGCGACCTGTTCGGTGAGATGGGCCTGTTCGACGGCCGGGGTCGATCGGCAGAGGCCAGGGCGCTCGAAACCTCAGTGGTCACGGCCGTGCCCTACGCCCCGGTACGCAGCCTCTACGAGGACGACCCCGCCCTCCTCTGGCGGGTCGTGGCCATGCTGGCCGGCCGGCTCCGCACCATGGACACGGCCCTGGCCGATTCGGTGTTCCTGGACGTGACCGGCCGGACGGCCAAGCGGCTGCTGGACCTGGCCGGTGAGGAGGACGAGTTCTCCCTTCCGATCACGCAGGAGGAGTTGGCCGGCATGGTCGGCGCCTCGCGGGAGAGGGTCAACAAGGCGATCGCATCGTTCATCCGCCTGGGCTGGATCGAACAGATCGACCGGACCTACCGCATCACGAACCGCGAACAGCTGACCATCCGGGCCCGCTGAGGCGACCGGAGTCGGCCGGGCGGGCTCAGGCCCCCGGTCAGCCTGGACAGGCTCAGGCCTCCAGCCAGGCAACCACCCGACGCCAGGCGTCGGCAGCGTCCTCGGCCCGGTGGGCCGGACGGCTCGGATCATGCACGAAGCCGTGGTCCGCACCCGCGTAGCGCAGCACCGTTGCGCCGGTGGCCTCCAGCTCGTCGACGTGGTCGGGAGGCGTCCAGGCGTCCTCCGCTCCGATCACGGCCAGGACGGACGCCGCTGCACCGGCGGCTAGCGCATCCAGGGGCTCGCCCTGGCCCGCACCCCGCCACTGCTCAGGGACCCGGATCATCCCGTAGAAGGGGCAGTGGGAATCGAAGCGTCCGGTGGCCACGGCCTTCAGGACGTACATGCCGCCCATGCAGAAGCCGAGGATGCCGACCGTTTCGGCACCGGTCAGGTCCGCAGCGGCAACCGCATCGCCGAGCACCCTGTCGTCCTCCAGCGACGAGCCGGCGGCCAGGCGATCGGACACCTCCAAGTCCTCGCGTCCGGGAAAGAGCTCGAAGGCAGCCACCGACCAGCCCTGCTGGATGGCCAGGCGTGCCACCAGGTCGTCGAACAACGGGCGCATCCCCATGATGTCAGGGACCACCACCAGCCCCCTGGGCGATGGCCCTGCGGATGGATGGACCAGCTCGGCGGCGGTACCGGACGGAAGTTCTGTACGCATGCCCCCTGCCTAGCGCACGGGTCACGTACCAGGGGGCATCAGGCCGGTGGCCAGGACCGCCTCCGAGAGCGTCCCGACCCGCATGACCTCCAGGCCGGGCGGAGGCTCAGGCGCCGACGTCGGGATGACAGCCCTCCTGAACCCGAGACGGTGGGACTCCTGGAGGCGTCGCTCCATGCCGGCCACCTGGCGGACCTCGCCACCCAGGCCGACCTCTCCGACGACCACGATGTCCTCCCCGAGGTGTCGGCCGGTGGTCGCCGAGACCACGGCGAGGGCCAACGGCAGGTCAGCGGCCGGCTCGGTCACGTGAACGCCGCCCACCACCGTGGCGTACACGTCCAGGGCCCCGAGGTCGACGCCTGCGCGACGCTCCAGCACGGCCAGCAGCAGGGCCAGCCGACGGGGATCCAGGCCGCGCGGCGACCGGCGCGGGTGCTGCGTCGTGGCCCTCACCACCAACGCCTGGATCTCCACCAGCAGCGGACGGTGGCCCTCCAGGGTCGGCAGCACCACCGAGCCGGCCACATCGGTAGCACGGTCGGCCAGGAACAGCCGGCTGGGGTCGTCCACCGACCACAACCCGTCGCCCCCCATCTCGAACAGGCCGACCTCGTCGGTGGGGCCGAACCTGTGCTTGACCACCCGCAGCATCCGCAGGGCGTGGTGGCGATCACCCGTCAACTCCAGGACCGTGTCCACGACGTGCTCCAGGAGCTTCGGTCCAGCCAGGGAACCATCCTTCGTGACGTGGCCGACCAGCAGGGTCGCCATGCCCCGGGCCTTCGCCTCGACCACCAGGCGCTGGGCGCAGCCACGGACCTGGCTGGCCGAGCCCGGCGATCCGGAATCGGCCTCCAGGTGAACCGTCTGTACGGAGTCCACGATGAGGAGGTCGGGCTGCAGACGATCGGCGTGGGCCAGGATCGCCTCCACCGATGCGTCGCCGGCCAACCAGAGGTCGTCCAGCACGGCATCCAGTCGATCCGCCCGGAGCCGGACCTGGGAGGCCGACTCCTCGGCGCTGACCAGCAGGACGCGTCCGCCGGAGCGAACCCGGGCGGCGGCCAGTTGCAGGGTGAAGGTCGACTTGCCGATCCCGGGCTCGCCACCCAGAAGCGTCACCGAGCCCGGGACCAGGCCACCGCCGAGGCAGCGGTCGGCCTCGGCCATGCCGGTGGGCACGGTGCTCGCCGCTCCGGGATCCAGTGCCGTCATCGGCTGCACGTCGCCCAACTGCGCCACCCCGGCGACCGACGCACGGGTCTCGAGCAGCGAGTTCCAGGCTGAACACGAGGTACAGCGGCCCACCCACTTCGCATGGGATGCGGCACACGATCCGCAGGTGTACGGGTGGGTGCGGGTGGATGTCCGTGTCGGCATGGGCCGAACGCTATGGACGGGGTGTGACAGGAGCTGGCGGTCAGGCTTCCCTGATGCGGAACAGGTCGGCGAAGCCGTCTATCACCGGGTGGCCGAAGTCGGCCGGAACCAGCGCCGTGCCACGCAGCAGGACCGTCGACATCCCGAGGCCACGGGCCGCCTCCAGCGTCGAGGGATCCGAGTCGATCAGCAGCATGTCGCCGAACGGCACCCCGGACATGCGACGCAGGGCCTCGAACATGGCCTGGCTGGGCTTGCGTGCCCCGACCCCTCCGGAGGCGACCCACGGCTCGATCCTGCCCTCCAGGGCGAACCTCCGCCGCAGCAGCTCCGACCAGGCCAGCACCGCGTTGGTGAGGCACGCCACGGGCATCGACCGCTGTTCCATCCGATCCAGGAACGGCAGCACGTCGGCGCGCATCCTGACCCTGGAGAGGTAGGCGGCATCGAGGGCCTCGACGGAACCGGAGACCCCGACCGATGCCCAGAAGTCCTCGCTGGACATCTGGCCCAGGCTGGCCGCCCGGTAGCGATCGGCCACCTCGCCGGGATCCACGACACCGCCCTGCTCCCTCACGAACGGCACGAGGAGCCCCTCCGGATCGCCACCGGCATCCCAGACCACGCCGATCCCGCCGAGGACCACCAGGCGCAACTCCCTACGGGGTGCCCCGGCCGGGTCCGGCAGCTCCTCGACTATCTCGGCCGACCGTCGGGCCACCGGCGCACGGCGCTTCGCGCCGGCCCGGGTGCGCCGCCGGGTCCTGAACAGGCGCAGTGCCTGGAAGACCACCACCAGGACGAGCAGGCCGCCGGCTATCACCGAGATGGTCAGCCACGTCCTGGGCACCTGGTCCTCGAGGACCCCGGTGGCATGGAAGAGGGTCGGCGACCGGTCCCCCAGGGTCACGGTCCAACGGTCGACCATGCCCTCGGCACCGGACCCGTCGTCGATCCGGGTGGTGGGCATGGTCGCCACCAGCACGAGGCTGAAGGAGTCGGCCACGTCGCACGGGGTCTCCCCGCACCCGACCAGCAGGGCCAGCTCGGCCTCCGTGCGGGCGAAGGGCAGGCCGTCCAGCACCTCGGAGAGCGCCGGGTCGGCCAGCAGGTCGAGGCCCTCGGACACGTCCACGATTCCGGTGAGGCGCCAGGTCGTCCGGGCGAACGACCGCTCCCGCACCAGGGACACATCACGGAATGCCGTCGGGCCGGCCACCTCGGCCAGGACCCCGGCCAGGCGTCCAGGGGAGTCGAACCGCTTCGCCGCCGACATGCGGCCCACGCCCCAGCCGTCGGTGGTGGGTCCGACCACATCCCAGCCGGCAGCCTCGAGGTCGTCGACGCGCACCCGGTCGTCGAAGCCACCCAGGGCATCCACGGCCGCAGCGTCCAACTCCACGGCTACGGCAACGGTTCCCGAACCGTCCTCGGACACCTCGACGGTGACCGTGGCCTCCACGCGACAGGCCGACGACACGACCACCAGGGCGGCCAGCAGGAGCAGCCGTCCGGGCACACGACCAACCATCGACTTCACGACCGACTCCCTGACGTCCGGCGGGACCCGGAACCGGGCGGTCTGACTACTCGACGCTCTCGACCGCCAACTCGACGGTCGGCGGCTCGAAGCCAGCTTCGGCGCGGAACACGATGGTCCTACCATCGGGAGCGTCCGGATCGTCCGGGGTCTCCTCCACGTCCACGACCACGATGTCGCCAGCCGTGAACTCCTTCTGGAGCAGGAGCTCCGAGAGCGGGTCCTCGATCAGCCTCTGGATGGCACGCCGCAACGGACGTGCACCCATCGTCGGGTCGTAGCCCTGCGTTGCCAGGTGGGTCTTGGTGGCATCCGTGAGCTCGAAGCCCATGCCCTGACCGGCCAACTGGACGCCCAACCGGGCGGTCATGAGGTCCACGATGCGGGTCACCTCGGGCACCGAGAGCTCGTGGAAGACAATCGTATCGTCGATCCTGTTCAGGAACTCGGGCCTGAAGTGGACCTTCAGGGCATCCTGGATCTTCGCCTTCATGCGCTCGTAGCTGACGGCCTCGTCAGCCTTGGTGAACCCCAGGTTCGCCTTCCGCAGGTCGGCCGTGCCCAGGTTCGACGTCATGATCAGGACCGTGTTGCGGAAGTCCACGCTGCGGCCCTGGGCGTCGGTGAGGCGCCCCTCCTCCAGGATCTGGAGCAGGATGTTGAAGACGTCGGGGTGGGCCTTCTCGACCTCGTCGAAGAGCACGACCGAAAACGGCTTGCGACGGACCGCCTCGGTCAACTGACCACCCTCCTCGTACCCCACGTAGCCGGGAGGAGAACCCACGAGTCGGCTGACCGTGTGCTTCTCCATGTACTCGGACATGTCCAGGGCGATGAGGGCGTCGGCGTCGCCGAACAGGAACTCGGCGAGGGTCTTGGACAGCTCCGTCTTGCCCACCCCGGAAGGGCCGAGGAAGATGAACGATCCCGACGGACGCTTCGGATCCTTGAGGCCTGCCCGGGTGCGACGGATGGCCTGGCTGACCGCCCTGACGGCGTCCTCCTGGCCGATGACCCGCTTGTGCAGCTCGTCCTCCATCTTGAGGAGCTTCTGGGTCTCCTCCTCGGTCAGCTTGAAGACGGGGATGCCCGTCCAGAGCGAGAGGACCTCGGCAATGGCCTCCTCGTCGACCTCGTCGAACAGGTCCACGCCGGCGGAACGGATCTCGGACTCCTTGGTCTCCTTGCGAACCAGGAGTTCCTTCTCGGTGTCGCGCAGGCGGCCGGCCTCCTCGAAGTCCTGTGCCTCGACGGCCGCCTTCTTGCGCTGGACCACCTCGGACAGGTCGGTCTCGACCTCGCGGAGGTCCTCCGGCGTGTGCATACGCTTGATGCGCAGGCGGGAGCCGGCCTCGTCGATGAGGTCGATGGCCTTGTCCGGCAGGAACCGGTCCGAGATGTAGCGGTCGGCGAGGTTGGCGGCGGCCACCAGGGCCTGGTCGGTGATGGTCACCCGGTGGTGGCTCTCGTAGCGCTCCCGGAGCCCCTTCAGGATCTCGATCGTGTGGGGAACCGTGGGCTCCTCCACCTTGACCGGCTGGAAGCGTCGCTCCAGGGCGGCGTCCTTCTCGAAGTGCTTGCGGTACTCGTCCAGCGTGGTCGCCCCGATGGTCTGCAACTCGCCACGAGCCAGCATCGGCTTCAGGATCGAAGCGGCGTCTATGGCCCCCTCGGCGGCACCCGCACCCACCAGGGTGTGGATCTCGTCGATGAACAGGATGATGTCGCCGCGGGTCCTGATCTCCTTCAGGACCTTCTTGAGCCGCTCCTCGAAGTCGCCGCGGTAGCGACTGCCGGCGACCAGGGCACCCATGTCCAGCGTGTAGAGCTGCTTGCCGTGGATGGTCTCGGGGACCTCGTCGTTGGCGATCATCTGGGCGAGGCCCTCGACGATGGCGGTCTTGCCCACGCCCGGCTCGCCGATGAGCACCGGGTTGTTCTTGGTGCGGCGCGACAGGATCTGCATGACCCGTTCGGTCTCCCGGGACCGGCCGATCACCGGATCCAGCTTCTTCTCGCGGGCGGCCTGCGTGAGGTTGCGGCCGAACTGGTCCAGGACGAGGGACCCCGAAGCGGAGTCACCGCCGCTGCCACCCGTGGTCGCACCGGCCTTCTCCTGGGAGCCCGGGGAACCCTGGCCCGACCCTGCATAGCCGGAGAGCAGCTGGATGACCTGCTGGCGGACCCTGGAGAGGTCGGCGCCCAACTTCACCAGGACCTGGGCTGCGACGCCCTCGCCCTCCCGGATGAGGCCCAGGAGGATGTGCTCCGTGCCTATGTAGTTGTGGCCCAACTGCAGCGCCTCGCGCAGCGAGAGCTCCAGGACCTTCTTGGCCCGTGGGGTGAACGGAATGTGCCCGCTGGGGGAACTGGCACCGTGGCCGATGAGCTCCTCGACCTGGCTGCGTACGGCCTCCAGCGAGATGCCGAGGGACTCCAGGCCCTTGGCGGCCACGCCCTCACCCTCGTGGATCAGCCCGAGCAGGATGTGCTCCGTGCCGATGTAGTTGTGGTTGAGCAGCCGCGCCTCTTCCTGGGCGAGTACCACGACCCTCCGGGCCCTGTCGGTGAACCGCTCGAACAACGGGCTGCCTCCTAGTTATCGACGTCCCCCGTCGGCCCCAAGTGTACCCGTGGCCCGTGACGGGCCATCGGCGTGGGGAGATGCTCCCGCCGACGCCGCCACCCGCCGTTTCGACCACCCGGCCAGTGGTCGTATCCTCGCCGGGTGGCGAACCCCACCCTCCTCCACGATCTTCCCGGCATGGCCGACGACCTGACGCGCACCGAAGCCGAGCTGCGACGGGTCGTCGAATCCGATGACCCGTTCCTGACCGAGGTGGCGCGCCACCTCATCGATGCAGGCGGCAAGCGGGTCCGACCCGCCCTGGCCATCGCCTCCTCCATGGTCCTGGACCGCAACGCCGGCACCGCCACGCCCGACGTGATCCGGGGAGGCGTCGCCGTGGAACTGGTACACCAGGGATCGCTGTACCACGACGACGTCATGGACGAGGCCGAGACCCGCCGGAGGGTCCAGAGCGTGAACGCCCGCTGGGGCAACCTTGAGGCCATCCTGGCCGGCGACTACCTGCTGGCACGGGCCTCCGAGATAGCCGCCGACCTCGGCAACCAGGTGGCCGGCCTCCTGGCGTCCACCATCGCCTCACTCTGCGAGGGCCAGATCAGAGAGCTCCGCCACGCCTTCGACGTGGATCGGACCGAGGAGTCCTACCTGACCTCGATCGCAGGCAAGACGGCCTCGCTGCTGGCCACCGCGGCACGCATCGGTGCCATCGTGGCGGGCCACCCCGACGACATCGTGGACGCCGTCACCGACTTCGGCCACAACTACGGAATGGCGTTCCAGCTGGTGGACGACCTCCTGGACGTGACCGCCACTGACGAGCAGCTGGGCAAGCCGGCCGGCAACGACCTGGTCGAGGGCACCTACACACTCCCGGTGATACGGACCCTCGCCGGACCTACCGGGGCCGAGCTACGCGACCTCCTGGGAGGCCCGATCGACGCCGCCACCAGGGACCGGGCACGCAACCTGATTCGCACAGATGCCGCCATCGCCGCAACCAGGGAGACGGCGATGGGCTACCTCTCCACCGCGCGCTCATCGCTGGACGTGCTCCCCGCCAATCCAGCCGTGACGGCCATGGGTTCGACCTGCGACCTGCTCCTGGGACGTCTGGAGCCGACGGGCTGAGCCGGCGAAGTCACCGACCCGTCAGGACCTACTGCTCGGGACGCAGCGTCGGGAAGAGGATCACGTCCCTGATGGTGGTGGTTCCGGTGAGGAGCATCACGAGTCGGTCCATGCCGATCCCCAGCCCACCGGTCGGGGGAAGGCCGTACTCCAGCGCCCGCAGGTAGTCCTCGTCGATGACCATGGCCTCAGCGTCACCGGCCGCCTTCCCCACCTCCTGGGCCTCGAACCGGGCCCGCTGCTCGTCCGGGTCGACCAGCTCGGTGAAGGCGTTGCAGAGCTCGCGGCCCGCCACGATCCCCTCGAAGCGCTCCACCCAGCCCGGATGCTCCCGGTGGTCGCGCGACAGCGGCGAGACCTCCTTCGGGTAGTCGGTCACGAACACCGGCCCCCACAGCTCCGGCTCCGCCAGCTTCTCGTACAACTCCAAGATGAGCTTCCCTGGGCCGTAGTGGTCCTCCACCGGGATGCCGCGCTCCGTGCAGAGGCCGACCAGCACGTCCATGTCGGTGTCCAGGTCCACGACGATCCCGCCGTGCTCCTCCAGCAGCTCCAACATGGTGGCCCGACGCCACGGCACCGACAGGTCCAGCTCACGACCGTCGTAGGACAGCTTCGTGGTCCCATGGAGGTCCATGGCCAGGTGGGCCACGAGTTCCTCGACGAGGACCATGATGTCGGAGTAGTCGGCATAGGCCTGGTACAGCTCGAGCATCGTGAACTCGGGATTGTGACGGGGCGAGATGCCTTCGTTCCGGAACACCCTGGCGATCTCGAACACCCGCTCGAAACCACCCACGGTGAGGCGTTTCAGGTACAGCTCCGGAGCGATCCGGAGGTAGAGCTCCAGGTCCAGGGCGTTGTGGTGGGTGGTGAACGGCCGGGCCAGGGCACCGCCCGGGATGGGATGGAACACCGGCGTCTCCACCTCCAGGAAGCCACGCTCCTCCAGCCAGCGACGGGTCGCCGAGAAGATGCGACTACGGGCCACGAAGGTCTCCCTGGCCCCATCGGAGACCCACAGGTCCACGTAGCGCTGCCGGTACCGGACGTCCACGTCGGTGATCCCGTGCCACTTGTCGGGGAACGACCGTCGGGCCTCGGCAAGGCGGACCCACGAATCGACCCGCACGCTGAGCTCCCCCCGACGGGTCCGGATCACCTCGCCGGTCACGCCGATCCAGTCACCCAGGTGGAGGCCGGTGAAGCCCTCGAAGTCGGTGGTCGACTTCTGCATCGCGAACAACTGGACCCGACCGGTGGAGTCCTGAAGGTCGCCGAACGCCAACCTGCCCTGGTCCCGACGCAGCATGAGGCGACCGGCCACGGTGACGACGACCCCGGTCTCCTCGCCGTCGGCGATGCCTGAATGCCGGGCGACTATGCCGGCAGCCGTGGTCGTCGGCTCGAAGCGGTACGGGATGCCGGGGCGATCCCCGCCGGACCCGGCCGCGTCCCCTTCGGGTGACCCGTCCACCTCGCTCACCGGTTCAGCTCGTGCACGAGACGCAGCCCGTGGAGGGTCAGGAAGGGCTCGACATGCTGGATGGTGGACGACACCGGTGCGATCACGTCGACCAGGCCACCGGTGGCCACCACCGTGCAGCCACCCAGCTCGGCCCGGAAGCGCTCGACCATGCCGTCGACCTGGGCTGCGAACCCGTAGACCGCACCGGACTGCAGCGAGGCCACCGTGCTCTTGCCGATGACGCTGGGGGGCTCGACGAGCTCCACGGACCCGAGGGCGGCCGCCCGGCCGAACAGTGCATCGAGGCTCACCTCGATGCCCGGGGCAATGGCCCCACCCAGGAACTCGCCGTTCTCCGAGATGACGTCGAAGTTGTTGCCCGTACCGAAGTCCACGACGACCGTGGGCCCGCCGTAGAGGTCGTAGGCACCCACGGCGTTGGCGATGCGGTCGGCACCCACCTCACGTGGGTTGTCGTACAGGATCGGCATGCCGGTCTTCACGCCGGGCTCGATGACCACCACCTCGAAGTCGACGTAGCGGTCGATCATCTGGCGGAGGCTGGCCAGGACGCGCGGCACCCCGGCACAGATGGCAACCCCCGTGACCGCGCTCTCGAGGCCGTGGCCCGACTGGCGAAGAAGGCTGCGGACCAGCACCGCATGCTCGTCAGAGGTGCGCTCGTGGTCGGTCCCGATCCTCCAGTGGTCGACCAGGCCGGCCTCGGCCGAGGACCTGGAGGCGCCGTCCTCGTAGAGGCCCAGCACCGTCTGGGTATTGCCCACGTCGATGGTCAGCAGCATGCCGGCTCCGGATCAGAGAGGTCGAGGCCCAGGTCTAGGGCCGGTGCGGAGCTTGTGAGGGCACCGCTGGAGATGCAGTCGACGCCCGTGGCCGCATAGTCGGCGACCGCCGCCAGCGTTATTCCACCGGAGGCCTCCAGGAGGGGACGGACACCGTGACGGGACGCGTGCCCACGGACCTCGGCCACGCATGCGGTGATCCGGGCAGGGGTCATGTTGTCGAGCAGTAGCGCATCGGCGCCAGCCTCCAGCGATTCACGGACCTGTTCGAGAGTCTCGCACTCGACATGCACGGTACGCCCCGGCCAGCGTCTTCGGGAAGTCGCCACCGCCCCGGCGATGTCGGTGCCCGTGAGGTGGTTGTCCTTCAGCATCACCCAGTGGCTGAGGTTCAACCGGTGGTTCAGACCCCCTCCGGACCGCACCGCGGCCTTCTCCAGGACCCGCAGGCCGGGCGTGGTCTTGCGGGTGTCCCAGATCCGTGCGCCTCCGCCCGCCGCCGCCACCCAGCGGGAGGTCTCGGTGGCGATCCCCGAGAGGCGGCAGAGGAAGTTGAGGGCTGTGCGTTCGGCGGTCAGAACCGGCGCCAGCGGGCCCCGCACCTCAGCCACCACGTCGCCGGGGTGGAGACGCCCACCATCGGAGCGGTGCCACGTCACCCGGATGGACGGGTCCACCTGCCGGAAGGCCTCCTCGGCACACGCCGAGCCGGCCAGGACGCCTCCGGAGCGCGCCACGATGGCACCCACCGCCAGCGCCCCTACCGGCAGGAGGGCGGCACTCAGGTCGCCATCCGGCTCCAGGTCCTCCCGGAGTGCCCGACCAACGGCATCGGCCACCGCTGCGGCTGGTGGCGTGACAGCACCGACCTGGCTGGCCAGGTGTGCTGCCATGACCGGCACGAGGTCGTCCGGGATGGGGATGGTCATGAGCCCGAAGCCTGCCCCGGTGGGACGAGGATCCGTCGTGACAGCGTCACGTCGGTGGCGAACCAGCGCTCCAGGAGCACCGCGGCAGTCGCACGCACCGCCGCCACCAGGGCACGCTCGATCTCGACGCCGGCGGCCAGCGTGTCAGCCAGGTGCAGGTCGGTGGAGTCGGGATCGCCACCCAGCACCGCTGCCATGCCGCCCTGGGCCCAGCGGGTGGTGGACTGCTCGAGGTGGCCCTTCGTGAGGACACCGACCACCAGGCCCCGGTCAGCGGCACGCACGGCGGCTGAGAGACCGGCCACCCCGCTGCCGATGACCAGGAGGTCCAGGGGCGCCTCGGGCTGCGTCACCCCGCCACCACCCCGAGGTTGTCGATCAGGCGGGCCCGACCGAACCTGCATGCCACCAGGACCCGGAGGTCCCGACCGGACGTCGGATGGTCGGCGGGCAGAAGCGTGTCCGGGTCCACGACCACCGCGTACTCCGGCGATGCAGCCGGCTCCCCGGCCAGCATGTCGACCATCATCGCCTCGACCTCCGCCCGGTCCCATCCCGGGACGGCCACCGCCGCAGCCGCAGCCTGCAGGGCCCGGTGCAGAACCGGAGCGGCGGCCCGCTCCGCTCCGGTGAGGTAGGCGTTGCGGCTGGACCTGGCCAGCCCGTCGTGCTCACGACTCGTCGGACAACCCACGACATCCACGGGAAGCCCCAGGTCCACGACCATCCGACGCACCACCTGGAGCTGCTGGAAGTCCTTCTGTCCGAAGAACGCCCGGCAGGGTCCCACCGCACGCAGCAACCGGGCCACCACCTCGGCCACCCCGGCGAAGTGCCCCGGACGCCTCTCCCCCTCCAACGGAAGGGCCACGTCGGCGAGCGGCACGGCCGGCTGGACCGGGCCCTCCGGGTAGACCTCTTCCACCCCGGGGTGGAAGAGGAGCGAAGCCCCCCTCGACCCGCACAGATCCAGGTCGGCGTCGAGGTCCCTCGGATAGGAGTCCAGGTCCTCACCGGCGGCGAACTGGAGGGGGTTCACGAACACCGACACGACGGTCAGGTCGCTGCAGGCCACCGATGCGTCCACCAGCGACCCGTGGCCCTCGTGCAGGTAGCCCATGGTGGGTACGAAGCCGACGGACGCTCCCGAGGAACGCACCGCGTCCAGTCGCTCGGCCAGGAGGGCACGTGTGGCCACCACCTGGATGCTCACATTCCGGCTCCGGGTTCGGGACGACCCGCCAGACGGCGGGCCTCGGTGGCCAGGGCCCGGTAGGTGGCACGTTCGTCGGCAGGCAGGGCCGCCAGGTGGGCAGCCACCGTCTCCTCGTCGCCACGCGCCGCCGGGCCGGTCAACGCTGCGGACGGACCGACACCACGCACGTTGTCCAGCGAACCGGCAGCCAGGTCCAGGTAGGCCTCCAGCGGCACGCCCACCGCATCGGCCAGTCGGGCCACCTGACCCATCAGCGCCACCAGGTGGTTGGAGGCCACCACCGCGGCGGCGTGATAGGTGGCCCGGTCCACATCGGCCACCGGGAAGGAACGGCCTCCCAGGTCATCCACCAGGCGCTGCACGAGGCCCATGGCGGCCGGCTCGGCGGCCACCGCGAACCAGGCCCCCACCAGGCGCCGCGCCCCGACCTCGGCGTCCGGCAGCGACACCAACGGGTGCAGCGATGCGCGCAGGACGTGGGGATCCAGGACCTCGAGGCCGGTGGCCCCGGAGAGGTGCGCCACCACGGTCGTGGGGAGCGGCCGCACCCGGGCCGCCACCTCTCCTATGACCGCATCGGGGGTAGCCAGCACCAGCAGGTCGACGCCGCTGGCCGCCGCTACGGGGTCGTCGTCGCGGCCCAGCAGCCCCGCCGACTCCCAACCCACCATGGAGAGCGCTGCGGCCAGCGACCTGCCGGCCCGCCCCGGACCCACGACCCTGAACAACGGCACCCCTCAGTCCCCCCGGGTCCCGGTCGCCGGATCCAACGAACCCACCGCGAGGATCGCCCCCTGGTCGTCCGGGACCTCCCCGACGAGGTCGGGGGCGACGTCGCCCAGCGGCACCAGGACGAAGGCACGCTCGAACATCCTGGGATGCGGCACCTCGAGGTCGGGTTCCCGGACCGTCTCACCGTCGATCCAGAGGACGTCCACGTCCAGCGTCCGCGGCCCCCAGCGAACGCCGCTACGACGGATCGCAGCGCGTTCGCGCTCGTGAGCGGCATCCAGCAGGGCGCGCGCGTCCAGGTCGGTCTCCAGCCGGACCACGCAGTTCAGGTAGGGCCCCTGGTCCGGTCCCCCGACCGGCGCCGTCTCGTATACCCGGGACACCGCCACCACGTCCGGGAGCCCGGCGACGGCACCGCCCAGGTTCGCCCACCGATCACCCAGGTTCGAGCCCAACGCCAGGAGGGCCCGGTGACTCATGTCGTGCGGTGGATCCGAACCGCGCTGGTGGCGAGGTCCTCCGGCACCGGGGGTCGCAGCTTGCGTACCACCACCGTCACCGCATCGACCCCGGGAACGGCCAGGACGTCTTCGGCCACCCGACCGGCGAACCGCTCCAGCAGGTCGAAGGCCTCTGTGTCGGCGATACCGGCCACCAACGCACACAGGGCGCCGTAGTCGACAGTGTCGGCCAGGTCATCGCTGAGCGATGCCGCACCCAGGTCGGCATGCACGTCCATGTCCACCTCGAACGGCTGCCGACGCGCCTTCTCCTCGGGCAGCACCCCGCAGGTCGCCGTTACCCGCAGGCCACGCAGCTCGATCCTGTCGCTCAACCGGAGACCTCTTCGTCGGGTGGGGCCACGAGCCCCACGATCGCCCTGCCGGGGGACCCCAGCGGCCTACCGGTCAGCTGTTCGGCGATCGACATGGCCGTGGGCCCAGTCGGCGCCAGGCCGGCCCTCAGCAGGTATGCACCCATCAGGCCGCACACCACGTCGTTCAGCTCCTCGCGGTGGACCAGGACCCGACGCCCGTCCGCCGTCAGCTCGTCGATCCGACGGAGGACCTCCTCGAGGCGCTGGACTCCATCGCCGGCACCACCGAACGAAATGTGGGACCAGGCCATGTCCAGCTCGTCGTAGTTGTGCAGGTTGTGGTCGCTGGCCAGCAACGAGAGCACCGTGTCGAAGCCGTTCTCACGGATCCAGATGATCTCCTCCTGGCGCCGGACCCGTCGGTGCACCTCCCCGCAGCCGCCGGGACGCTCGCTGACCGCTATGCGGTCCTTGATGATCCAGATGAACGACCGGGGCACGATCCCCCTGGCCCACTTGCCCCTCACGGGCCCTCCTCCAGGCTCCGACCGCCGTGGTTCTCTCGCACGGTCGTCATCGTGCCCGAGATCCGGGTGATCCGACCACCCTTGCCGCCTGGAAAGTCGACCGCACATCGTGGGCACGGACCACCGAGACGCCCAGGTGGAACGCCCACGTGGCGAGCGCCACGGATGCCTCCCGCCGATCGTCCGGTGGGGTGGGGTCCAGATGGCCTTCGACGGGGGTCGCCGCGGTCCCCAGGTCGCTCCGGGCAGTCAGGTCCCCCAGGAACCTCTTGCGGCTCACGCCGAGGACGACCGGCCAACCGGTATCCACCAGCTCGTCCAGGCGGCCCATGATCTCCAGGTTGTGGGCCGTGGTCTTGCCGAACCCGATTCCCGGGTCGATCCACACCTCGGTGACACCCAGCTGGACCGCCCTCGCGGCCCGTTGGACGAGGAAGTCGCGCACCTCGGACACCACGTCGTCATACGAGGGCTGCTCCTGCATGGTCCGCGGATCGCCCTGCATGTGCATGGCCACCCAACCCACCCCGAGCTCGGCGGCGACACCGTCCAGCGTGGAGCTGACGTCGTTGATGATGTCAGCCCCGGCAGCCACGGCACGGCGCGCCACCTCCGCATGGCGGGTGTCGATGGAGATCCGGACCGACCCGTCCTGGACCTCCGGCAGGTCGGCGAGACCCTCGAGCACAGGAACCACCCTCGCCAGCTCCTCGTCCACCCCCACGGGCTCGGCGCCCGGGCGCGTCGACTCCCCGCCCACGTCCAGGATGGCCGCCCCCTCGGCGATCATGCTCCGACCGTGCGCAACGGCCGCGACGGGATCCAGGAAGCACCCACCGTCGGAGAAGGAGTCGGGTGTGACGTTCAGGACGCCCATCACCAGGCCACCGGGACGTTCCAGAGTCGGGGCGACCGGACCGGGGCCGGAGGTCAGGACGGACATGCGACCGACCCTAGTGGCGACCGGAAACCACCGATCCAAGGATCCGCAGGATCAGCTACGACGACCTTCGATGAACCGCATGGCCTCGAGGCGTGTGGACACCTCGTCGCGGAACACGCCGTGGACGGCGGAGGTGACCGTGACCGCCCCGGGCTTGCGGACCCCCCGCATCGACATGCAGAGGTGCTCGGCCTCGATCACCACCAGCGTGCCCTGCGGATCGAGGGTGTCCTGGATGGCACCCGCCACCTGCGAGGTCAGCCGCTCCTGGATCTGGGGACGCCGGGAGAAGCCGTCGACGAGGCGGGTCAACTTGGAGAGCCCGGTGATCATCCCGCCCCTCCGGGGGATGTAGGACACGTGGGCGACTCCGAAGAACGGCAGCAGGTGGTGCTCGCAGAGGGAGTAGAGGGGGATGTCGCGGACCATGACCATCTCGTCGTGGTCCACGTCGAAGGTCTTGATGAGGTGGGCGGCGGGGTCCTCGTGGATGCCGCTGCACACCTCGGCGTACATGCGGGCCACCCGTGCCGGGGTCTCCTGCAGGCCTTCACGGGTGGGGTCCTCGCCGATGGCCACCAGGATCTCAGCGACGGCGGCCTCGATGCGGCCCAGGTCGACCTTGAAGCCCCCGGCATCGGGCGACGCGACGTCGCTCACGCCACCCCGCCGTCGTTCGCCGCGTCGGAGGCGGCGGTGACCACCCGGATGTCGGACAGGTTCCGGAACCGCTCGTTGACGTCCAGCCCGTAGCCCACCAGGAAGTCTGACGGGACCCTGAAGCCCTCGTACCGCAGGATCGCCGCGTCCACCCGGTGGTTCTCGCGGACCAGCAGGGCACACACCTCGAGGCTCGCCGGGTTGCGGGCGAGCAGGTTGCGACGCAGGTAGTTGAGCGTCAGGCCGCTGTCGATGATGTCCTCGACGATGATGACATCCCGATCGGCGAGGTCGATGTCCAGGTCCTTCACGATGCGGACCACCCCTGACGAGCGCGTGGAGTGGCCGTAGGACGACACCGCCATGAAGTCGAACTCCACCGGAAGGTCGATGGCCCGGGAAAGGTCGCTCATGAACATGAAGGCACCCTTCAGCACCCCCACCAGCAACGGGGCCCGACCGGCGTAATCGGAGGTGATCTCCTCGCCGAGGGCCCGGATCCTGGCCTGCAGGTCCTCCTCGGAGATGAGGAGTCGGCCGACGGTGTACCCGCCCGCGGAGAGGAACGCCCCTTGATCGCTGGCCATGGCCGCGACCCTACAGGTGCCCATGGGAGAGACGACCTGCCGAGCGGACCACCCTGTGGCCGCCGACCACCTGCGTTGCCCGGATCCGGCCCCGCACCACGTCCAGCACCCTGTCGACCGAGGCCGAGTCCGGTGGAAGGCCATCGGCCCCCCGTGTCAACCAGGCGCGCAGCGCCAGTCGGACGAGGTCGTCGGGCAGTTCTGCCAACGCCCGGACGTCGGTCGGATCCACATCGGCCACCAGGCCGGAGAGCAGGTGGGTGGCCTCGGCGGCACGCATCGCATGGCGCGCCAGGAGCGGGACGGGGTCGCGTCCCGACACGTCGGCCAGGAGCGGAAGCACCTCGTGCCGGATGCGGTTGCGGACGAACCTCGGGTCGTCATTCATCGGATCCGCCAGGGTCTGGAGGCCAAGGGCCTCACAGAGGGCCCGGGTCTCATGGCGACGCAGCGCCAGCAGCGGCCGCCGCTCCGGCGAACCGATGCCGGCGGCTCCCGGGACGCCTGCCCCCCTCAGCAGGTTCAGGAGCACGGTCTCAGCCTGGTCATCAGCGGTATGCCCCGTGAGGATGCCGGACGGCCACGCGGCCCGGCGGGCGTCACGGGCACGCGCCTCCAGGTTCGGCCCGTCGTCCACCGGTGCCTCCACGCACCGTGAGGAAGCACCCAGGCCGGTCGCCAGCCGGGCGACCATGCCACCCTCGGCCGAGGACCCGGACCTGAGGCCGTGGTCGACGTGCCAGGCGGTGACCACCAGGTCCGCCTCGACGGCCAGCACGAGCAGCGCCGTGGAATCCGGTCCACCTGAGACGGCACAGTCCACCTCCGTGCCGGGAGGGGGGAAGCTGCACCGCTCCAACAGTTCGGCGACCGACATGTCGCCCATGGCTGGTGTCCGGTCCGATGCGACCACGGCTGCGGTCAACCCACCGGGGGCTCGACCGGGAGGGACGCCATCCGCTCGATCCAGAGGCCGGGCTGGCGGATCTCGACCAGGTCCGGCAGGTGCTCGGGATCTTCCCAGACCCTGTCCAGGAGGACCGTGCCACCGTGTGCCTCCACGGCGGCGATGAAGGCCTCGCCCTGCGCGTACTGGGCCAGCTTGGCCTCCAGCCCGACCAGGCGTTGGAAGAGCCTCCTCGGACCAGAGGCGGAGCGCCGACGGTCCGACATCACCCTGGCGAACCGGTCGGCACCGGTGACCACGCCGATGCCGGCCCTGTCCATGGTCACGTCCCCGTGACCCTCCAACAGGCTCATGAGACCGCCGATCCGATCCATGGTGGCCTGCTGCCCGGGAGTCGAGATGGCACCCAGCACGCCACCGTCCGGGTTCGCCGTGCCCGCCCGACGCCTGTCGAGGGTGGAGCGCAGGGCGGCCACCAGGTCGAACGACTCGGCGTCTGCACCATCCAGGAGCGAACCGACCAGGCCCAGGTAGTGCTCCCGCATCCACGGCACGCCCATGAACTGGGCCCTGTGCGTCACCTCGTGGAGTGCCAACCAGAGGTGGAAGTCCGGTGCGTGGAAGGCGTAGCGACGTTCCAGGGCCACCAGGTTGGGACCCACGTAGTAGACGATGTCCTGGTCCTCGGCGGCCTCGTCCTCCAGCACCAGCAGGTCGTACTGGCCCAGCACCCGGGTCGACATCCAGCCCAGCATCGCCCCCAGCTCAAGTGCGCCGAGGCGTGCCGAGACCGCCGAAGGCTCGTCATCGGGGTCGTCGGCCATCCTTGCGAAGAGCGGACGGAGCAGTCGTTGCAGGGACGCCAGATTGGCCCGGATCCAGTCGGCCCGGCCCACGACACGCGCACGGGCATCACCGGAGAGCGCACGGAGGCCCGTGGTGGCCTGGACCAGGTCCTCGGCACGGGCCGTGTGGTCGTCGAACTCGGCCGTCAGGCCGTCCAGGTGGTGGGAACCGCCGAACGGCGCCCGATCCGCCACCCGGATGGCTACACGCTCAGCCAGGTCCCAGTCGACGAAGGCAGCGGTCGGCTTGGACATCAGCGGTACGCCGGATCACCGGATCCTGCCGGCGACGGGCTCAGCGCTTCGGGTAACGCGTCGAGGAGACATTCTGGAAGTAGCCGACCACGGTGGAGACGGTGAGGGCGATGCCACCCGCTGCCAGGGGTACGGCCATCCAGTAGTGCCAGATGACGCCTGCGAGCACGTTCATGGGGAGGATCCTAGGGGGTCGGTCGCCCCACGTCGGCATGCAGCCGGGTGGAACGGGTCTTCTCTGGACGAGCCCGCGCGGGGAATCGAACCCCGGACCTATTCATTACGAGTGAATCGCTCTTCCGACTGAGCTACACGGGCCGGTACCGGCCCGGAGGGGCCGGCCACCGTCGAAGCGTAACGGCCACGACTGGCCCAGCGGGCCGCCGAAGTGGCCCGTCAGCCGCCTTCCGGACGCTCCAGCGGAGCCCAGGCCAGGAGCAGCCTCTTGTCGCCCCTGCCGGCGAAACGAACCACCGCCTCGGCCCTGTCACCCTCGCCGGAAACCGACAACACGACGCCATCGCCCCATGCCCGGTGGACCACGTCGTCACCGACCGCCAGGCCCAGCTCATGGGCCATCGTGGAGGACGGACCCGGGTCCCGGGCAGGGTCACCTCGACCGCCGCCGAACACCAGGCCCTCCGGCTCGGCCCCGGCCTCACCACGCCCGCCATGGCGCGGCGGCACCGGGTCGAACCAGCCCCGTCCACCCGACCCTCCGTCCGGGGAGCGGGGTGCGCCGCCTCCGCCACCCCTGGCGCCGGCCCTGCGGCTGCCCTCGGCCTCGACCATGAGGTCAGCCGGGATCTCGTCCAGGAAGCGACTGGGTGGGTTGTACTGGGTCTGCCCGTGCAGCATCCGGCTCCAGGCGTGGCTGAGGAACAGGCGCTGGCGTGCCCGGGTGATGCCCACGTAGGCCAGCCGTCGCTCCTCGGCCAGCTCGTCGGGGTCGCCGAGGGCGCGCAGGTGGGGGAATACGCCGTCCTCCATCCCGACCACGAACACCACCGGGTACTCGAGGCCCTTCGCCGCATGCATCGTCATGAGGAGGACCTGGCCGGCATCGTCCTCCTCGTCGGGCAGGTCGTCGGTGTCCGCCACCAGGCCCACCCGCTCCAGGAAGTCGTCCACCGAATCGAAGCCGGAGGCGGCCCCCACCAGCTCGGCCAGGTTCTCCAGGCGCCCCTCGGATTCGATCGTGTGCTCGGCCCGCAGCTCGTCCAGGTAGCCGGAACGGTCCAGGGCGGCCGAGAGCACCGTCGCCGGGCCGTCCTCGACCTTCTCCGAGAGGTGGTCCAGCAGGCCCAGGAAGCCCCCGATCCCCGTTGCGGCCCTACCGGAGACCCCGGCGGCGACTGCCTCCCGGAGGGCGGCCACGAAACCGATCCCGTCGGCCGCGGCGAGGGCATCGACCCTTGCCACCGAGGTGTCGCCGACACCGCGCCTGGGAATGTTCAGGACACGCCTGGCCGCCACCTCGTCGACCGGATTGGCTGCCAACTTCAGGTAGGCCATGGCATCCCGGACCTCACGACGGTCGTAGAAGCGGGTGCCACCCACCACCTTGTACGGAACGCCGAGGTTGACCATCTGCTCCTCGATGGCCCGGCTCTGAGCGTTGGTCCGGTAGAAGACGGCCATGTCCGGCCACCTCCGGCCCTCGCCGTGCAGGGACCGGAGACGGCCGACGACCCACCGTGCCTCGTCCACCTCGTCGTCGGCGCGGTAGCGGACGATGCGGTCACCCGGGCCGGCATCGGTCCAGAGGTGCTTCGGCTGGCGATCCGGGTTCCTCGTGATGACGGCGTTGGCCGCATCCAGGATCGTCTGGGACGACCGGTAGTTCTGGTCCAGCACGACGACCGTGGCATCGGGGAAGGCCCGCTCGAACTCCAGGATGTTGCGGATGTCGGCACCCCGGAACCGGTAGATGGACTGGTCGCTGTCGCCGACCACGCAGACGTTCCGGTGGGCCGAGCCCAGCAGCATCACCAGGTCGTTCTGCACCTGGTTGGTGTCCTGGTACTCGTCCACGAGGATGTGCTGGAAGCGCTCCCGGTAGCGCTCCAGCACGTCGGGCTGGCTCCGCAGGAGGCGGACGGCGTTGCCGAGCAGGTCGTCGAAGTCCATCGCCCCGGCCTTCAGCAGCCGGGCCTGGTACTCGGTGAAGACCTCGCCGAGGCGGCGCTCGTACGGCCCCGTGGCGTGCTCCACGTAGTCGGATGCCGATCGCCCCTCGTTCTTGGCAGCCGATATGGCGGAATACACGGCCCTGGCCGGGTACCGCTTGACGTCGAGGCCAAGGTCACGGACCACGTAGCCGGTCAGGCGGACGGCGTCGCCCTGGTCGTAGATGCTGAACCGGGAGGGGTAGCCCAGGAGCCCGGCATCGCGGCGCAGGATCCGCACGCAGGCCGAGTGGAAGGTGGATACCCACATGTCGTGCGCGACGGGGCCGACGAGCGCAGCCACCCGCTCCTTCATCTCGCCTGCAGCCTTGTTGGTGAAGGTGATCGCCAGGATGGCGAACGGCGACACCCCCCGCTGGACCACGAGGTGGGCGATCCGTCGGGTCAGGACACGGGTCTTGCCAGACCCGGCCCCGGCCACCACCAGGAGCGGACCGGCAGGGTGGGTCACGGCATCCACCTGGGCGGGATTCAGGCCGTCCTCCAGGCCTCCGATCGCCTCGCCGGGCACGGAATCCGGGTCGCTGGAGGCCATCGGGCGCACCCTACCGGTGGCCGGCGACAGGCCCGGCTGCACACTCCGACCGGGCCTCCGGAGTGGCCTATGGTGGCCGACCATGCTCCGTTCCTTCCGCTTCAGCGTGCAGGCCTCCGCACCCCGTCTGGCTGCCGAATGGCGTGAGCTGGGCAGGCGGGCAGAGGACCTCGGCTACTCCGCCCTCTCGGTCTCGGACCACCTGGATGCCGAGATGGCCCCCCTCATCGCCCTGGCCGTCACCGCCGAGGCCACCCGCGACCTGCGCCTCACCACCCTCGTGCTGGGAAACGACTTCCGGCATCCGCTCTTCCTGGCGAAACAGGCCGCGACGCTGGACCTGCTCTCCGACGGTCGCCTGGAGCTGGGGCTGGGAGCCGGCTGGAAGACCACCGACTACGAGCAGTCGGGCATAGACCTCGACCGGCCGAGCGTCCGCATAGCCCGACTGGCCGAGTCGGTCGAGATCCTGAAGCGGTGCTTCGACGAGGGTCCGTTCGACTTCGACGGCGAGCACTACACGGTGCGCGGCCACGACGGGCAGCCCACCTGCGTCCAGTCCCCCCACCCACCCTTCCTGCTGGCCGGCGGAGGCCGCAAGATGCTCACGTTGGCGGCGAGCGTGGCTGACATCGTCGGGTTGAACGCCAACATGGCCGCCGGCGTGATCGACCAGCGGGCGGGCGCCTCGGCCACCGTCGAGGCCACGGACGAGAAGCTGGGGTGGATCCGCGACGCCGCCGGCGACCGGTTCGCCGACATCGAGCTCCAGACACGGGTCCACATATCCCAGATCACCGACGACCCGGAGGGCCTGGCGGAGCTCATGGCACCGGCACTGGGCCTCGACGCCGAGGCCGCCCTGGCCTCGCCGCACGTCCTGATCGGCTCGATCGGGCAGTGCGTCGAGACCCTCCTGGCCTGGCGGGAGCGGTGGGGCCTGACCTACATCGGCCTGAACGAGGACTCGATGGTCGAGTTCGCCCCCGTCGTCGAGGCACTGGCCGGCGTCTGACCGACGTTCGGCACCCGACCGGGGAGCTCGGACCTACCAGAGTTCGTCGGCGTACCGGTCGGTACCCACCACCGTGCGGAAGAACGGCGCTGCCGAGGTGACCCGACCCAGGCCCGAGGCATCCAGCCGCCCGGCGTAGCCCACGAACCGCTCCCAGCAGGACCGGGGGTCGTCCTCCAGGAAGAAGACCTGGAGCGTGGCGTCCGGACCGATCGGCGGCGAGCCCAGGTCCATCGGCGCGTTGCTGGTCATGTCGTCCCTCGGGACCGCACTCCAGCTACTGCACGAGGCCACCGGCCCATCGGCGAAGACGGGAGGCAGTCCCTCGTCGCGGATCCATGTGGCCAGGGCATCGGTCGACACGCCATCGGTGGGCTCCACGACCACGGAGGCGATCCCCGCGTAGTGGTGGTCCAGGGCCAGCTCCACGGGCACCGGGTCCACATCGCGGTAGTGGTCGTCCTTGCGGCGGTACAGCACCGTGTGGGCGTGCCGGCGTTCCTGGAACCCCCGACCGGCCTTGTAGAGCCTCACCACCTGCTCGGCCCCCCAGGCGAAGTGGTCGTCGTGGTGACCGTCCTCCACCCAGTAGATGGCGAGGTAGGAGCCACGGTCGGCCGGGTCGCTGACCGAGTTGGCCTGCGTGGGGAACCGGAGGTCCTTCAGCTCCCGGGTGGCCACCCAGCGGCTGCCCGCCAGGCACCACGGTCCAGACATGCAGCCGCCGTAGAAGTGGTCCCGCTCGTACCACCGGTTGTAGGCCACCTCGCGACCATGGTCCGGGTCGACGAGGGTGTACAGCATGCTGCCGACCCGTATCGGATGGCTCGGGTTCTGGTCGTCGGGCTGGGCCACGTGGAACTCCTCGGCTGGGAACTGGACACCAGCGTGGGGCGACCGGCCGCCGGGTGCAAACCGGGGCGCTGCGTCAGCGGGGCTCGATGAGGATGCTGGCCGTGGCCCGGCCGACCCGGCCCCCGAGGTCGTAGAGCACGGCCTCGGAGAGGCCTATGCCATCGCCGTCGTTCTTGTGGAGGCCCCGGATTCCGATCCAGTCGCCGACGGGATCCCGGAACGCGGTCACGTTCAGGTCGGCGTTGATGGTGGTCCACTCCTGGTGGTCCAGGTACTGGGCGGCCATCGACGTCATGTCGGCCATCGTGGACAGGCGCACGAACTGAGAGGTGTCGTGTCCGGCGACCATCGTGTTGTGCATGCGCATCCAGACCAACCCGGGTGCACAGCTCCGGAACTCTCCCTCGCGGCGGAACTCGACGGCACGCAGGAAGGCCGGAACGCCGACGTCGGTCATGGGCAGCATCGACGGCTGGGCCGGCATCGGGTGGGGCTCGTCCTCGGGGTGCGCTGTGCGGACCGGGTCCAACGGGTTCACCGCCTCGGACACGCGCATGCGGAGGCTGGTCGAGCGTGCCACCTCGACGGCACCGTCGAAGAGCGACGCCCGCACGACCTGGATACGCCGTCCCGCCCGGAGCACGTCCACCTCCGGGCGGAGCGGGGACATCGGAACGCCGCGCATCATGTCGACCGTGTGGCGGCAGATTCGCACCGGGGACGGGGACGGCACCGACTCCACCAGGTGGGCCAGGAGGCCGGCGACCGGGCCACCGTGCAGGAGGCCGGAATCCCACGGGCCCCCGGTGACTGGTTGCGGCACGAACATGGCGTCGGCCTCGACGAAGAACGGGCCCGTCTCGTAGGCCATGGCGTGGGCCGGTTCGGTCATGGCGTCCTGCCCAGGAAGGACAGCAGCCGTACCCCGGGAGACGCCCCCTCGGGCGGCATCACCGGAGCGTCGAAGTGGGCAGCCATGCCGTCGGATCCGGCCAGCGGCAGCCAGAAGTCGAGGCAGAGGTCGGCCAGCCCGTCGGGCAGCTCCACGTCGGTTCCACAGGCCGTGGCGAGGTCCCAGCCGTGGACCAGGTTGTCGGTCACCCGGAAGCCGACGATCACCCCACCGGGCAGGTCGCCAGCGGCGTGGGGGTGGATGGCGTCCAGCACCCCGGCTCCGGATGCGGCGTCCAGGGCAGCCAGGGCGGTGCCGCGCCAGGAGGCCATCGGGTTGAGGCCCAGGACGGAGGGATCCACGGCGGCGTCCCACGAGCCGCCGCCACTGAGTACCTGTGCGACCAGGGCCTCACCGGTGACGACATGGGCCACCAGCGTGCGGACGTCCCAACCCTCACACGGCGTGGGCCTCTCCCAGTCCAGGTCCGTGACCGTGGCCAGGCGCTCGCCGAAGAACGCACAGGCCGAGGTGTACGCCGCGATCGTGTCGGCGTTGTCACCCGGGGACATGGGCCCCGGGGTCACTCCCACTCGATGGTTCCCGGTGGCTTGGACGTGATGTCGTACGCCACCCGGTTGACACCGTCCACCTCGTTGATGATGCGGCTGGACATCTTCTCCAGGAGGTCGTAGGGGAGGCGCGCCCAGTCGGCCGTCATGGCGTCCTCGCTGGTGACCGCCCGGATGATGATCGGTCGGGCATAGGTGCGCTCGTCGCCCATCACCCCCACCGACCGGATGTCGGGCAGCACCGCGAAGGCCTGCCAGATCTCGCGCTCCAGGCCCGCGGCGCTGATCTCCTCCCGGACGATGCTGTCCGCTGCCTGGAGCACCGACACGGTCTCCGGGGTGACCTCGCCGATGATGCGCACTCCCAGCCCCGGTCCCGGGAACGGCTGGCGCCAGACGATCTCGTCGGGCAGGCCCAACTCCGAACCCACGGACCTGACCTCGTCCTTGAAGAGGTTCCGGAGCGGCTCCACCAGGAGGAAGTCCATGTCCTCGGGCAACCCACCCACGTTGTGGTGGCTCTTGATCTTCGCCGCGTCCTTCGTTCCCGACTCGATGACGTCCGGGTAGAGGGTGCCCTGCACCAGGAAGTGGGCGTCTGCGATGCCGGCGGCGGCGTCCTCGAAGATGCGGATGAACAGCTCGCCGATGGCCTTCCGCTTCTCCTCCGGATCGGTCACCCCGACCAGCTTCTGGAAGAAGCGCTCCGCGGCCTGCACGTGGATGAGCTCGATGCCCTGGGTCTTCTGGAAGGCCTCCACCACCTGCTCGCCCTCGCCGGAGCGCATCAGGCCCGTGTCAACGAACACGCAGGTCAACTGGTCGCCGATGGCCTCGTGTACGAGGGCCGCCGCCACCGCCGAGTCGACACCGCCCGACAGGCCACAGATGGCACGGCCGTCGCCCACCTGTTCGCGAATGGCGGCCACCGACGACTCGATCACCGATGACATGGTCCAGTCGCCGGCACAGCCGCAGACGTCCAGGACGAAGCGCCTGAGGAGGTCCTGGCCGCACGGTGTGTGGTGCACCTCGGGATGGAACTGCACGGCGTAGAGGCCGGCCTCGGCCGACTCGAATGCCGCCACGGGGGCATCCGGCGAGGATGCCGTGACGGTCGCCCCGGCCGGTGCGTCGGTGATGGCGTCGAAGTGGCTCATCCAGACCGGATGGGTACCGCTACCGGCGTCAGCCAGGAGGGTGCCTGCATCGCCCACGGTCAACTCGGTGCGGCCGTACTCGCCGCGCTCGTTGCGACCCACGACGCCACCCCGCTGGTGGGCAATCAGCTGGGCGCCGTAGCAGATGCCCAGGATGGGCACGCCCAGGTCGTAGACACCCGGGTCGATCCGGGGGGCACCATCCACGTGGACCGAAGCCGGGCCACCGCTGAAGATGATTCCGGTGGGCCTGCGGGCGGCGTACTCGTCGGCCGTCAGGTCATGCGGGACTATCTCGCTGAATACGTTCGCCTCGCGCACCCGCCGGGCGATGAGCTGGGCGTACTGGGCCCCGAAGTCGACGACCAGGATGCGGTCGGTGGCGCGGGCGCTGCCGCCCGGAGTGTCGGTCATCAGAGGAACAGGGTCGGCGGGGCTAGTGCCCCATCCCCACTCCCTGTGACTTCTGCAGCGACTTGCCCTCGGTCATCAGCGCCGGGGCGACCATCACCTCTGCCTTCTGGAACTCCTTGACGTCCACGTAGCCACAGGTGGCCATCGACGTACGGAGCCCTCCGAACAGGTTCAGCTTGCCGTCGTTCTCGTTGGCCGGGCCCAGCAGGACCTCCTCCAGCGTGCCCCTGGTGGGCGTCTGGACGCGTGCGCCGCGGGGCAGGGTCGGGTGGAAGGTGGCCATTCCCCAGTGGTAGCCGCGACCGGGTGCCTCCGCCGCGGCGGCCAGCGGTGAACCGATCATCACGGCATCGGCACCGCAGACGATGGCCTTGGATATGTCGCCACCGGTTGCCATGCCGCCATCGGCGATGACGTGGCAGTAGACGCCCGTCTCGTCCAGGTGCCGCATCCGGGCCGCCCGCACGTCGGCGATGGCCGTCGCCTGGGGCACGCCCAGGCCCAGGACGCCGCGGGTGGTGCAGGCATGGCCGGGACCGACGCCCACGAGCACGCCGGCAGCGCCGGTACGCATCAGGTGGAGGGCCGCCTTGTTGGTGGCGCAACCACCCACGATCACCGGGATGTCCAGCTGCCTGATGAACGTCTTCAGGTTCAGCGGCTCGATGGTCTTGGAGACGTGCTCTGCGGAGACCACGGTGCCCTGGATCACCAGCATGTCCAGTTCGCCGGCCAGGATGTGGTCCAGCAGGGCAGCGGTGCGCTGCGGTGTGACCGAGGCACACGACACCACGTCGGCATCGTTGATCTCGCGGATCCGCTCGGTCACCAGGCCCGGGATGATGGGCTGCTGGTAGAGCTCCTGCATACGCCTGGTGGCCTTCTCGACCGGCAGTTCGGCGATCTCGGCCAGGACCGAGTCGGCGTCCTCGTAGCGGGTCCAGAGGCCCTCCAGGTTCAGCACGCCCACACCGCCGAGGCGGCCGATCTGGATGGCGGTGGCCGGGCTGACCACGCCGTCCATGGCCGAGGCCATGAACGGCAGCTCGAAGCGGTAGGCGTCGATCTGCCAGCTGATGTCGACGTCCTCGGGGTCCCGGGTGCGTCGGCTGGGAACTATCGCGATGTCGTCGAACCCGTAGGCGCGGCGACCGCTCTTGCCCAGCCCGATCTCGATCTCGGCCATGTCGACTCCCCGCCGGCACCAACGCCGGCTCCGCCCGGTCGGGCCTCGGCGCCGGCCCCCGGAGAAGGGTCGATTGTAGCCACTGGCGCCCGGCTGCCGCGGCCAGCCCGACTTGCGGATTCGGCAACCCCCGGACGCCCGGGTGGCGGATCCCCGTGGGGCTCAGGCCAGGTCGTCGAACAGGTCGGCCAACCGGTCCACGTGGACCGCCGTCGTCCACGTGCCACCCACGGCGACCCGCAGCACGAAGCGGTCGTCCAGCTTCGTATGCGTCAGGAACGCCTCACCGGTGGAGTTGACATCCGCCAGGAGCCGCTCCGACGCCTCGTCGCCATCCACGTGGCGCAGGCACACCAGTCCCAGGGAGAGCGGCGCCGCCATCTCCAGACGGGGGTTGGCCCGCACCCGATCGGCGAGGGTGGCCGCCGCTGCGACATGTGCCCGGATGTGGGCCCTCAGCCCGTCGGTGCCATAGGAGCGCATCACGAACCAGAGTTTCAGGGCCCGGAAGCGACGACCCAGGGGCACCTGCCAGTCCCGGTAGTCGACCACCTCGCCGGAGTCGCTGGCAGCGTTGCGCAGGTACTCCGGGACGATGGACAGGGAGGCCGCCAGCGGAGCGGCATCGGCTACGTAGAACGCCGAACAGTCGAAGTTGGTGAGCAGCCACTTGTGGGGGTTGAAGGCGTAGCTGTCCACCCGGTCCAGGCCGTCCAGGAGGTCGCGGTGTTCCGGGCAGACGGTGGCCGAACCGGCCCATGCCGAGTCCACGTGCACCCATGCCCCGACGCTGCAGGCCACCTCGGCGATGCGGGCCACCGGGTCGACGGCTCCCGACGAGGTGGTGCCGACCGTGGCAACCACGAGGCATGGGACCAGGCCCTCGGAGACGTCGGCGGCGACCATCGAGGCCAGGGCGTCGGCGTCCATGGCGTAGTCGCCGTCCACCGGCACGACCCGCAGCTGGTGACGACCGAAGCCGGCCACAAGGACGTCCTTCTCGATCGAGGAGTGGGCCTGGCTGGAGGTGTACACACGCAGGTCGGGGAGTACGTCGGACCCCCCGGACCGGTCCCGGGCGGCCAGCACGGCACACAACGACGCCGACGAAGCCGAATCCTGGATGACGCCGCCACCCGGCCCGTCGGACCGGAACCTCTCGGGAAGGCCACATGCCTCTGCCAGCCAGTCCAGGACGTGCGTCTCCAACTCGGTACAGGCCGGGCTGGTGGACCAGAGCATTCCCTGTACGCCCAGGCCCGCCGACACCAGCTCCCCGAGCACGGCGGGAGGCGACGAATTGGCAGGGAAGTAGCCGTAGAACCCGGGGTGCTGCCACTGGGTGACGGCAGGGGCGATGAGGCTGTCCACGTCGGCCAGCAGGGCATCGAAGGGCTCGCCCACCGGCGGGGGCGACGGCGGCAACGAGGCCCGCACGTCCCCGGGTGCCACGTCGGGCATTATCGGCCGATCGGCCACGCCGGCCAGGAAGTCGGCTATCCAGTCCACGGTTGCATGGCCGGCGGCCCGGAACTCGTCCGGGGTCATGTGGACGGGGCCGCTGGGCACCTCAGGAATCATCGGATCGGTCACGGATCAACACGGTAGTTACGCCGGTCGTCGACTCCCAACGAGAGGGCCAGGAGTTGGCGGAGCATCGCCGCGGTGGCCCCCCATACGGTGTCGCCCTCCAGCTCGAAGAAGGTGATGATCCACGGCACCTCGAACCGGGCCCACTCCTCCTCCCGGTAGACCTCGTCCAGCAGCAGCTCGGCCAACGGCACGAGCAGGACGGCCTCCACCTCAGCCGGGTTGGGAACCAGCTCCGGCGGTCCGGGGAGCACCGCCACGAACGGGTGGATGAGGCTCCTGGAACCCACCGTCACCAGGGGGTCCAGACACCCCACCAGGCGGGGCACATCAGGGTCCAGGCCGATCTCCTCGGTCGCCTCGCGCAGTGCAGTTGCCCACAGGTCCGGGTCGCCGGGGTCACGGCGACCACCGGGAAAGCTCACCTCGTGCGAGTGGGAGGCCAGCCGCGGCGACCGCCGGGTGAGCACCACGTGCGGGCCACCACCGGCAGGATCCTCATAGAGGGCCACGAGCACGCCGGCCTCGCGTTCATCACCCCTGGGCCGTCCACGGATGCCCACCGGACGGCGACCGTCCAGGACTCCGAGGATCCCGTCGAGGGTGAGGACACGGTCCTCCAGCGCAGCCCATGGCGAAGGCTCGCCGGGCAACCAGCCATCAGGTCGGGGGATCTCCTGGGGCCCGCCGCGCGCCGGGGCCCCGACCGGGGTCATTCCCCTCCCTGGGCCACGTCCCCGAGGTCGAGCAGGAACTGCGAGAGATCACCGTCGCGTAGGCCCTCGGCCACCGCCAGCGGCAGCGTCGTGCCCCGCTCCCAGCCGTTCCATGTCTCAGCCAGGGTCTCCGCCGGCTTCCCGCCCGACCCGGCGACGGCGGCGTCCAGCAGCTCGGGCAGCCGTCCGGTCTTGAGGTTGGCCAGCATCCGACCCACCAGCGTCTCGCCGCTGATCCACTCCTCGAACTGACCTGCCAACTTCTTCGGATCCGCTTCCGGACGATCTCCCATCATGGGGTCACCGTACCGGCCGCAGGCCGACGGCCCCGCTCCGGAAACCGATACCTGATGGTCCAAAACGGCGGAAGCCGGGCTCTCGCCCGGCTTCCGACTGCGATCCGTGGGGATCGTTACATCATGCCGCCCATGCCACCCATCGGGTCCATGCCGCCACCCGGCATCGCCGACTCGGGCTCGGGCTTGTCAGCCACGAGCACCTCGGTGGTCAGGAGCAGGGCTGCGATGGAAGCAGCGTTCTGCAGCGCAGCGCGGGTCACCTTGGCCGGATCGATGACGCCGGCCTCCACCAGGTCGACCATCTCACCGGTCGCGGCGTTGAGGCCCGTGGAGCCTGTGGCCGACTCGATCTCGCGGACCATGACGGCACCCTCGAAGCCGGCGTTGTCGGCGATGAGCCGTGCCGGGGCCTCCAGCGCGGCGTACACGATGCGGGCGCCGGTCTCGACGTCGCCGTCGAGACCCTCGATCACGCTGGCCACGGCGGGACGGGCACGCAGCAGGGCGGTGCCGCCACCAGCGACCACGCCCTCCTCGATGGCTGCCCGGGTCGCCGAGAGGGCGTCCTCGATGCGGTGCTTCTTCTCCTTCAGCTCCACCTCGGTGGCCGCACCCACCTGGACGACGGCGACGCCGCCGGCCAGCTTGGCAAGGCGCTCCTGGAGCTTCTCACGGTCCCAGTCGGAATCGGTCTCGTCGATCTCGCGCTTGATCTGCGAGATGCGACCCTCGACCTCCGAGGACTCGCCGGCACCCTCGATGATGGTGGTCTCGTCCTTGGTGACCACGACCTTGCGGGCCGAACCCATCATCTCGAGGCTCACGCCGTCCAGCTGCAGGCCGACCTCTTCGGCAATGACCTGACCGCCGGTGAGGATCGCCATGTCCTGGAGCATCGCCTTGCGACGCTCGCCGAAGCCCGGGGCCTTCACGGCAACCGAGCTGAACGTGCCACGGATCTTGTTCACGACCAGGGTGGCAAGGGCTTCGCCCTCGACATCCTCGGAGATGATCAGCAGCGGACGACCCGACTGCATGACCTTCTCCAGGACCGGGAGCATGTCCTGGACGGAGCTGATCTTGCCCTGGTTCAACAGGATGTAGGGCTCCTCCAGGACCGCCTCCTGGCGCTCCGGGTCGGAGACGAAGTACGGCGACAGGTAGCCCTTGTCGAACTGCATGCCCTCCACGAACTCGAGGTCCATGCCGAAGGTGTTGGACTCCTCGACGGTCACCACGCCGTCCTTGCCCACCTTCTCGATGGCGTCGGCCAGAACCTGCCCGATCGTGGGGTCGGCGGCGGAAATGCCGGCGACGTTGGCGATCTGCTCCTTGGAGTCGTCGACCTGGACCGCCTGGTCGGCGATGGAGTCGACAGCGGCCGCTACGGCTGCCTCGATGCCCCTCTTGAGGCCCATCGGGTTGGCGCCGGCGGCCACGTTGCGGAGGCCCTCGCGGACCAGGGCCTGGGCCAGCACGGTGGCGGTGGTGGTTCCGTCACCAGCGACGTCGTTGGTCTTGGTGGCCACCTCCTTCACCAGCTGGGCGCCCATGTTCTCGAAGGGGTCCTCCAACTCCACCTCACGGGCGATGGAGACACCGTCGTTGGTGATGGTGGGGGCGCCGAACTTCTTGTCCAGGACCACGTTGCGGCCCTTCGGGCCGAGGGTCACCTTCACGGCGTCGGCCAGCTTGTTCACGCCGGCCTCGAGGCCGCGACGGGCCTCTTCGTTGAACTTCAGGATCTTTGCCATGTCGCGCTACTTGACGATCGCGAGGACGTCACGGGCGTTCAGGATCAGGAGATCCTCGCCCTCGACGGTGATCTCGGTGCCGCCGTACTTGGAGTAGACGACGGTGTCGCCCTCGGCGACGTCCATCGGCACGAGGTCACCGGTCTGCTCTGAACGACGGCCCGGGCCGACGGCCAGGACGTCGCCCTGCTGGGGCTTTTCCTTTGCCGTGTCCGGGATGACCAGGCCGCTGGCCGTGGTCGACTCGAAGTCACTGGGTCGGACCACGATGCGGTCCTCGAGGGGCTGGAGGTTCATGGAACGCTTCCCTTTCGGCGATGGCAAGGGGCCGTCCGGCCCCGTCTACCTGTTGGCAGTCTCATTGGACGAGTGCCAACGATAGGGGTAACACCCTGTCGGTCCAACGTGGAGACCGTCTGAATCCGCCGCCTCCGAAGAGCGACGACGCTGGCCACCGTCAGGGCAGCAGCGGCAGGCCCAGGTTCGGATCGGCGCCCGTGTCCAGCGGGCTGGGACCGTCGGACCGCAGCCTCCACCAACCGGCGGCAGCCACCATCGCAGCGTTGTCGGTACACATCGCACGCGACGGCAGGAAGGCCCTCACACCGGTCTCCGTGCAGACATCCAGGAACCGCTCGCGTAGACGCGAGTTGGCCGCCACCCCACCGCCCAGACAGGCACCCCTGGCACCGGTGGCCTGGATGGCCCATCGGGTCTTGGTGACCAGCGCATCCACCACCGCCTCCTGGAAGGAGGCCGCCACATCGGCGGTGGCCACCCCCGGATCGGATCGGACATGGTTCACGACTGCGGTCTTGAGGCCGCTGAAGGAGAAGGCGTAGCGGCGGCCCTCCGGCAGGGTGTCCGGATTCTCCTGGACCATGGAACGGGGATAGGCGAAGGCCGCCGGGTCTCCCTCCACCGAGAGGGCATCGATGGCCGGGCCACCCGGATAGCCCAGGCCCAGGTAGCGGGCCACCTTGTCGAACGCCTCGCCGGCGGCATCATCCAGCGTGGATCCCAGCAGCCGGTACTGGCCGTGGCCCTCCATCAGCACCAGCATGGTGTGACCCCCCGAGACCAGCAGCACCACCAACGGCAGCTCCAGGTCGGGCTCCTCCAGGAAGGAGGCGTAGAGGTGGGCCTCGAGGTGGTTGACCGCCACGAACGGAACGTCCCACACGAGGGAGAGTGCCTTGGCGGCGCTCACGCCGACCAGGAGGGAGCCCACCAGTCCCGGACCGGTGGTGGCTGCCACCGCATCGATGTCACCACCGGACACCCCCGCCTCGGCGAGCGCATCGGCCAGCACCGGCACCAGCTCCTGGACGTGGGCCCGTCCGGCGATCTCGGGGACCACGCCGCCGAAGACGGCGTGCTGCTGGACCTGGCTGGACACGATCGAGGACCGCACGATCGTGGCCCGCTCGACCACGGCCGCCGCCGTCTCGTCGCACGACGTCTCGATGCCCAGGATCAGGTCACCCATGGCCGGCCGCCTCGTCCACCCGGGCCTTGAAGCCGGGTTTCCCGACGTCGTGTATCCACATGATCAGGGCGTCCTCCCCGTCGTCGGCGTAATAGCCGGGGCGAACCCCGGAGGGGGCGAACCCGAACCGCCGGTAGAGGGCGATGGCCGCCGCGTTGGAGACCCTCACCTCGAGGGTCATGGCGCCCAGGCCACGGTGCTCGGCGTCACTGCAGAGCGCCGCCAGCAGGACCCTACCGATCCCCATCCGCTGCTGGTCCGGGGCGACGGCCACCGAGGTGACGTGCCCCTCGTCGGCCACCACGAGGAGAGCGGCGTGGCCGACCAGGTCGCCGCGCAGTTCCGCCACCAGGTTCGTCCGGGAGTCCGGAAGGCCCAGCTGGGAACGCATGAAATCCGGCGACCACGTGGTCGGATGGACGAGGGCGTCCAGCGCCAGCACCGCGTCCACATCGGCGTCCACCATTGGCCGCAGCAGCACCGGTGAGCCCACCGCCGGCACGGTCCTCACGCCCCACCCTCACGGGTCGACCAGTTGATCTGGGCATCCGGCAGGCGGAGGTAGACCGGCTCCAGCTCCCAGGGCTGCACGAACTCCTCGCGCATGGCCCTGGCGTGGGCCAGCTGCACCAGGTATCGGGCACTCGGGTTGGCCAGCCCCTGCTCGGCCATCTCCGCGCCCCTCAGGCCGGCGAACGAATCCACATAGCGGAGCGCCCCGTCCCCGATGAAGAGGGTCGGCTCGTCGAGCGCCTGGATCTCCGCCGAGAGTTCCTGCGGAGTGCGCACGGCGGCATCCCGGACCCGTTGGACGCCGCCCGGGACCTTGCGGAACAGGGCGGTGAAGAGCTCACCCCTGCGGGCGTCCAGGGCGACCACGATGAGGCGATTGGACCAACGGGCCGGAAAGGCCATCAGGTCCAGGCTGGGCACCGGGATCATCGGCACGCCCAGCCCGTAGGCCATGGCCACCGCCGTGGCGATGCCGACCCGGAGGCCGGTGAACAGGCCCGGACCGACGTCCACGGCTACCGCCGCGATCTCCGAGATCTCTATGCCGGCCTGGCGACGCACGAAGTCGATCTGGGGGGCCAGCGCCTCTGCGTGGCGACGACCACGGCCGGAATGGGCCGACGCCAGCACACCCTCGTGGCCCCCCACGGCGCAACCCACCTGGGTACCGGCGCTCTCGATGCCGAGGATCAGCACCCATCGCCTCCAGCGGTCAGGGCCAGCAGGCCAGCCTCACGGTCCGACCATTCGGAACCGACGATCCGGAAGTCCAGCAGCCGGTCATCGGGTCCGGTGCCGAGGCTGATCCGAACCTCCAGGTAGCCACCCGGCAACGCACCTGCGATCGCATCGCCCCACTCCACGAGCGTCACCGAGCAGCTGTCCACCAGCTCGTGGAGGCCCAGGTCACGGACCTCGTCGATGTGGTTCAGGCGGTAGACGTCGAGGTGGTTGAGGGTCAGGCCGGCGCCGGGATAGCGGTTGGCCAGCGTAAACGTCGGCGAGGTGATCGGCTCCGTGACGCCCAGCGCCCGACCGAAGCCCTGCGTGAAGGCCGTCTTGCCGGCCCCCAGGTCGCCACACAGCACCACCAGGTCACCCTCCCTGGCCAACCCGGCCAGGGACGCAGCCACCTCCATGGTGCCCTCCACCGAGGTGGTGCCCATGGTGGGCAGTGGGGCCGCCACGCTCACCCGGCCTCCACGAGCATCCCGGCCAGCGCCAGGTCGGCCCGCATCCGGGCCAGCACGTCCGCGCCGCCGCGCAGGGCCGCCGCCGGATGGAAGGTCGGGACCAGGTGCCGTTCAGGCTCGCCGAACCGGTACGCCTGCCCCCGCAGCTTCGTGATGCCCACGTCGGTCCCCAGGAGCAGCTTCGAGGAGAAGTTGCCCAGCGTCACGACGACGGTGGGATCCACGAGGTCCAGCTGGCGTTCCAGGTACGGCCGACAGGCCGCTATCTCGTCGGGCCGTGGATCCCGGTTCCCCGGCGGACGGCACTTGACCACGTTGGCGATATAGCAGTCCGACCGGTCCAGGCCCAACTCCTCGGCCAGGAGGCGGTCCAGGAGCTGGCCGGACCTGCCCACGAAAGGGACGCCCTGCTCGTCCTCACGGGCACCGGGAGCCTCGCCCACGAACATCAGGTCCGCCGTTGGAGATCCCGAACCGAAGACCACGGTCGTGCGCCCGGCAGCCAGCCCGCATCCGGTGCAGGTGGAAGCCTCCTCGGCCAGGGCTTGCAGGGCGGTCGTCACCCCGCCACGTTAGCGACGCGCTACCGCCCGGATGGCGTGCCCGACCAAGGTGCGGACCCGTCGTCGCCGCCCGGCCCACACGCCGTCGTGACGGCCCGCTCCACCGCTGCCACCGTCATGGCCCTCAGCACGTCCAGGTCGACGTCCGAGGTGGGCAGCACCCCGGTCGCGGCTGCAACCAGGGCATCGCCATCGGAACGGGTGTGGGGCGGGAAGACCGCCCGGGCAAGGCCGTCATGGGCCGAACCCGCCATCAGGAGGCAACCCTCCCGGCCCACGGAGGCATTGCTGACGACCATCCCGATCGTCGTGTTGCCACGTGCGTCGAAGAGCTCGCCGCCGGGTTCAGGCCAGTCCACGAAGGTGCCGTCGGCTATCGCCTCCGAGATACCGGAGCGCCCCACGTCACCCGCTGCGTTCACGGCGAGGAGCGCCACCACCACCAGGTCCCCGCGGCGCACCACGGCCATCCCGATGCCGCCGGGACGCGCCCTCCCACGGCCGCGCCAGGTACCGACCATGGCGCCGGTCCCAGCGCCCACCTGGCCGACCGGCACCTCCACGGAGGCCACCTCGCAGGCCGCCCGACCCTCGGCCGGACCCGGCCTCACCGAGCCATCGCCCTCCAGCAGGTCGAACAGGGAGAGTCCCACGACGATGGGGACCGGACCTGCCCCTGTCGGATAGCCCACGCCAGCCGCCTCCAGATGGGCCATCACGCCATCGGCCGCCGCCAGGCCGAAGGCCGAACCACCGGAGAGCACCAGGGCGTCGATGCGGTCCACCGTGCGCCCCGGGGCGAGCAGGTCGAACTCCCGCGTGGCAGGTGCACCACCACGCACCTCGCCGGAAGCCACCGTGCCATCCGGGAACAGCACCACGGTGCAGCCCGTCCGGGCGGCGGCATCAGTCCAGTGGCCCACCCGTACGCCGTCGATCTGGAACCTCACGAACAGCGACGCTAGTGCGCGCTCCGGGAAGGTCCGGCGGTCGCCAGGCGCTCCAGGCGCTCGTCGTATTCCGACACCACGGTCCGCCAGTCGAACCGGCGGATGGACCCGTCCAGACCGGCGGCCCCGGCACGCCAGGCCGGCAGGTCCAGCAGCACCTCGCGTAGGCGGTCGGTGAGGCCGCCTTCCGGGTAGAGGGCCACATCGGCCCAGGCCCCCACCAGACCCGGGTAGCTCTGGTCGTCCGGAAGCACAGGCACGCAACCGGCGGCCATGGCCTCCACCACGGCGATGCCGAAGAACTCGTGGTGGGCTGCGCTCACCACCACGTCGGCACGACCCAGCAGGTCCACGTACTCCTCCCTGTCCACGAAGCCGAACTGCACCACCCTGTCGCCGAGGCGCTCCCGGGCAACGCTGAACTCCCGGGGATCCACCCGCTCGTTCTCGCCCACCACGGCGACGCTGAACGCCACACCCTCGTCGGCGAGGCGCCCGAGTGCATCGAATACCGCCGACGGGTTCTTGTCGTGGTCCCACCGCTGGTTCCAGAGCACCAACGGCACCCCCGAGGTCGCTCTCCCAGTGGCACGCACAGGTACGTCGACCAGGTCCACCCCGACGGGCACGACGTGGCAGCGGTCGGCCACCGCCGGGAGGAACCCCGTGTGTGGCCGGTCGGGTGCCCGATCCAGCAACGCCGGCAGGGCACCCAGGAGGCCGTCCAACTGGAACGAGGAATTGCACCACACCTCGTCGGCGGCCGCCATCGACATCCAGTTCCCCAGCGGGAACTCGTCATCGGCCTTCTGGTTCGGACTCAACGGATACGCCAACTGGTTCTCGTGCAGGTACAACACGACCGCCGGATCGCCCAGGAACCGGCGGGTGAAGCCCAGCCACCGTGCCAGGTCAACCATCCCGGACATCAGGACCACGTCGGGCGGCCCGTGCTCCTGGACCGCCTCGCCGGCGGCATGGGCCAGCGTCAGGGCGGCCCCCCGCATCCGCCAACGCCAGAAGGCCCCCGGATGCGAAACGGCAACCACGTCGTGGCGGCTGTGGGCGACCAGCCCCTCGGCCCACGCACCGTGGGACCCGCCGTGGAACGGCTCGACGAGGAGGATCCGTGCCATCGGTGGCCTCCTACGGGTAGAGCCTGGGCGGGCGCCGGCCCAGGCGGCTGAGAACCTCCCACGGGATCAGGCCCAGCCTCTCGGCGACCTCCGCCATCCCGATCTCCCCATCGCCCTGGGAACCCAGTAGCACCACCTCGTCGCCGATCGCCACGCCCTCGTCGACCTCCAGCACCAACGAGTCCATGGAGACGACACCGCGCAGCGGTCGACGCCTACCCCCCACCAGCGCAGTGCCTCCGAGACCCCACTCACGGGTCAGGCCGTCGGCGTAGCCGATCGGCACCGTGGCCAGGCGCGTGTCCTCCACGCTCCTCCAGCGGTGCCCGTAGCCGACCCCCTCGCCGGCAGCGACGTCGAGCAGGTGGGTGACCCTCGAGTGGATCGACAGGACCGGTCGCAGGCCCACCGACAGACACCTTTCGACCAGCTCCGGACCCGGGGACACGCCGTAGGCGCCGAGGCCGATCCTGACCATCGAATGTGCCGCCTCGGGTCGACTCAGGGCGGCCGCAGTGTTGGCCATGTGGACGATGGGAGGTCGGATCCCGGCAGCGGCCAGGTCGGCCAGGACGGCGTCGAACCTCTGCAGCTGGAGCGCGGTCAACGGGTCCCCCGGCTCGTCGGCCATCGCACAGTGGGAGAAGACCCCCTCCAGGTCCAGGCCCGAGTCCAGGATCAGGCGGGCCACGGCCACCGCATCGTCCATCCTGGCCCCCACCCGGTGCATCCCCGTGTCGACCTTCAGGTGGACCGGTGTACCGGCACCGGCCACCAGGGCGAAGGCATCCACGCCGGCAGCGGAGTAGAGGGTCGGGCGGACCCCGCCCAGCCCCACCACGTCGGCCATCTCGTCGGGGCGCGGCTCGGAGAGCACGAGGATCGGGGCGGTCAGCCCGGAGTCACGCAATGTCGCCGCCTCCTCCACGAGGGCGACGGCCAGCCAGGTGGCGCCAGCCTCCAGCGCAGCTGCGGCGACGGCCGGAGCGCCATGGCCGTAGCCGTCCGCCTTCACGACCATGCAGACCTCGGCCGGTGCCGCCAGGCCACGGAAGGCCCGGACGTTGTGGGCCACCGCATCGAGGTCGACCGAAAACCAGGTGGGGCGCATCAGGCCGGCCCCCCGGCATCCACGCCCAGGCCCACCAGCACCTCGACGAGGACCGACGACAGGTCGCCGGCGACCACCCCGGTCGGCGGGAGGAGCGAACAGAGACGCCCATGCACATGGGCGGCGGCGGCGGCCGCGTCGAACGGATCGGCACCCCTGGTGAGGAACGCCCCGATGATGCCGGCCAGCACGTCTCCGGTACCGGCGGTGGCCAGGCGCCGGTCTCCAGCCGAGGCGAGGCGTACCCGCCCGTCCGGCGACGCCACGACGGTGGTCGGCCCCTTGCAGAGGACCACCGCACCGGTGCTCTGAGCCAGCGACCGGACCGATGAGATCCGATCCGCCCCGGGCCTTGCGCCGGCCAGGCGCTCGAACTCGCCGTCATGGGGGGTGAGCACGACCGGCACCGACCGCCCCCGGCAGATCCCCGCCACGTCACCGGCAGCCAGCGCCGTGAGGCCATCACCGTCAACAACCAGCGGACGGTCGAGGTCAGCCACCAGGCGGCGCACACCGGCGGCCGTGCGTCCGTCGCTGCCCAGGCCGGGTCCCACCACGAAGGCGGCGAAGCGACCCGCATCGGCGGAATCCAGCGTCAGGTCCGGACCGAGGGGATGCTGCACCACCTCCACCGCAGCGGGGGCGGTGGCACCATCCGGAACGGACAGGCGCACGTATCCCGCTCCGGCCCGTAGGGCCGCCTCGGCGACCAGCGTCGCCGCCCCCACCATGGGTGCCGAACCGGCCAGCACCCAGCAGGCGCCACGCCACTTGTGGGCGTCCCCGCGACGGGCGGGAACCAGGTCGGCGACATCGGCGTCCACGAGGAGCTGCACGGTCGCACCCGACACGTCGAGGCCGATGCCCGCCACCTCCACGTGACCGGCCAGGGCGGGACCATCGGCGAACAGCAGACCGGGCTTGAGGGCTCCGAAGGTGACCGTGCGCGCCGCTACCGACGGGCTGCCGCACGCCACGCCCGTGAGGCCGTCCAGTCCTGACGGCAGGTCCACGGCCAGCACCGGGACGCTGCCGGTGGGTGCCACGTACGGGCGACCCAGGCCGGTGCCGTATGCGGCATCCACCACCAGGTGGATGGGCGGCATGCCGTCGGCCGGCAGCGAGGCGGGCGCCTCGGTGGCGTCCAGCACGATGGTCCGGACGCCCCGACGCCTCAGGCGTGCAGCCGCCACACGTCCGTCGGCACCGTTGGAACCCCTACCGGCCACCACGACGACCCGCCGTCCGTAGGTCCCGCCCAGGAGGTCGATGGCGCTGCGCGCCACGGCGCCACCCGCCCTCTCCACCAGCACCTCGAACGGCTCAGGGGCAGCTTCGTCGACGACAGCCATCTCCTCGGGCGTGACGATCGGGATCATCGGAGTGTGACCCGTCCACGCCTCACAGCGCCACGACCGTGGCCTGGGCCAGGGTCGAGGTGTGGCTCATGGTCACCAGCCAACGCCGCACCCCGGCCTCTCTGGCGACCTCGGCCGCCGCACCGTGGAGTACCAGCCGGGGCGGGCCCAGGCCATCGCGCACCACCTCGATGTCGTACATGGGCATGCCACCCAGACCCAGGCCGAGTGCCTTCAGGGCGGCCTCCTTGGCGGCGAAGCGCACTGCATAGCGGCCGGCCGGGTCCACGTGGGAATCGGAGTAGGACCGTTCATCGGGACGGAACAGCCGGTCCCGCAGCGACGGCGTACGCGACAACGACCGGCGGAAACGGTCGATGTCGACCAGGTCCACCCCGATCCCGATCATCCACCAGGTCCCGTCATCCGCCCGTCAGCCCCGCAACCTGTCAGCAATGGTCTGCACCGGTTCGGTCAACAGGTCGACGATTCTCAGCTCCGCAAGGAGGTCGTCGCTCAGGTCGGGCTCCGTCTCGCACACCGCGTCCCGCACGGCTCCGTAGCGGTTGTCGTAACCCTGCAGAACGCCACGCAGGACGTCGGGCGACAGCCTGTCCCGCAGGACCACGTGCAGCAGCGTGATGCCCACGGACTCCCGGTCCTTGACCTCGGGGACCAGCACGATCGTCCGGCCGTCCCGGGCGCCCCGGGTGACCAGCACCTCGCGCTCCACGGCGACCCGGTGCTTGGTGCCGCGCAGCGTGGGATCCCGGTCGGTGCGCGACGGGATCCCGACGGACACGCCACCGCGATCCACGATCGCCACCGTGGGAACCTGGCCGTTCGGCCCGTCCACCCGGTAGCGGGTGAAGCCCACCACCTCGGCCACGGCCGGGTCCAGGGCCACCAGGACCCGCAGGGTGCGATAGCTGAGGGAGTCCCGCGGGGCACCCGATGCCAGCACCTCACGGGCCAGACGGGCCTCGAAGAGGGTCTCGTCGGTGCGCGAGATGCCCACGGTGACTGTCTTGGCCTGGTGCTTGATGGCATCGATCGGACGTGTCAACTCCTCGATGGCCACCGTCAGCGACGCTGCCAGGCCATCCAGGACCAGTGCCGGCGTGCCGACGCGGCCGAACTCCAACTGGTACGACTCCAGGGGCACGTCGCCCAGGGCGAACCGGAAGTGGGTGGAGAGGCGAACGGCGGTGGAGGCCTCGAGGTGGCCGTTCAGGCGGCCGCTCCGGAGCTCGTCGGCGAAGGCACCGGCGGCGGCCCTGAGGTCCACGTACAGCGGACCGTCAACGGGCGCATCGGCTCCCGTGGTGCCGGACTGGCGCCGCTGCGCCTCCCCCTCGATGGCTGCATGAGCCATCCGGAGGGGACGAGCCTGGGCATCGATGGCCCGGGCCGCCTCGTACCCGAACAGGTGGCCGACCATCGTGGAGAGCACGAAGGAGAGGCCGGGATGCACACGCGGAACGGTGATCACGTCCAGGGCATCCGTGAACCGTGAGGAACCGGCGTCCGCTATGACCACGGGCGCAGCCTTGTGCGCACGGTAGATGGCCACCTCCTTGGAGATGTCGTCAGCCGTGGAGCCCACCAGGCCGGTGGCGCAGACCAGGATCATCGGCTCGGCCGACAGGTCGATGTGCTTCTTGTCCTCGGTGGCATCCGCCGGTATCGACTTGTAGCAGAGCTCCGAGAGCTTGATCCGGACCTCCCGGGCCGCGACCAGGTTCGGACCGCTGCCCACGACGGCCCAGTACCTGCGCGACGGGGCGTGCCTGTCGGCGATCTCGGCGATCCGGTCGCGCATGGCCAACACCTCGACCATGGCGTCGGGCAGGTCCACCAGGCCCGCCAGCAGCCCGGACCGGTCGGGCGACCCCGGCAGCCCGGCTGCGTCCGCCACCGCCACGGCCAGGAGCATCCCGGCCACCACCTGGGCGTAGAAGGCCTTGGTCGAGGCGACGCTCATCTCCACGTCCCGCCCATCGGACGTGTACAGGACGCCATCGGAACGATCCACCAGGTCGCTGTTGCGGCGGTTCACGATCGCAATCACACGGGCGCCGCGGGACCGCACCAGGTCCACGGTCCGGTTCGTGTCCGTGGTGGTCCCCGACTGGCTGATCGCCACGACCAGGACGTCGGACATGTCCGGCGAGAGCCCGGACCCGGACAGCTCGGTGGCCGGCACGGCCTCCACCACCATGGGCGACCCGACCAGCTCCGCCCTCAGAGACCCGGCAACCGCCTGCGCCGCCACGGCTGCGGTCCCCTGGCCGATCACCAGCAAGCTACGTACGACTCCCGATGCGAGATCGGCCCGTAGCCCGGCGCCGAGGGCCGCCTCGCCCAACCGGACCTGGAACCCTGCATCCACGTCGCCCGAGAGGCGCCCCCGGAGGGTCGACCGGACCGACCCGGGCGACTCCCCGATCTCCTTCAGGAGGAAGTGGGGGTGATCGCCCCTGTCGATGTCACGTGTGGTGATCTCGGCCCGGATCAGGTCGTCCGCCCCGACCGGAAGGTCGCGGCCGTCATAGGAGTACCGGCTGATCCCCTCCACGGTTCCAGCCAGGGCGGAGTCCAACTCCACGATCTGTCCCCTGCTGGCTCCCGGATCGTCGGGATCGGCAGGCGTCTCGCCATCCATCCTGAGGAAGTCGCTGGTCATCTCCACCACCCCGTACGGCTCGCTGGCCACCACGAAGGCGTCCTCGGCGAGACCCACGTAGAGGCCCTGGCCACTGCCCCGCAGGGCCAGCATCAGGCGACCAGGTGCATCGCCGACCATTGCCCCGATGGCCAACGAGCCCTCGAAGGCGCTCACGGTCCGCCGGAACGCCTCACGGTGGTCATGGCCGGCCGCCAGATGGGTCGCACACAGCGCCGGCACCACCTTGGCGTCTGTCGTGATCTCGGCCACCACGCTGAGGCCCTCGGAGACGACCAGGTCGGCGTGGTTGTCCACGTCACCGTTCTGGACAGCCATGACCACGGGCATGGGACGACCGTCGGCACGCGTGGAATCCAACGGATGGGCGTTCGGTTCGGAGACGAGGCCCACGCTGGCCCAACGGGTGTGGCCCAGCAGTGACCCCTCCACGTCCGGCGCCGCCAGGGCCCGGGCCAACAGCTCATCGGTCGAGAGGGCCGCACGCAGGGCCGCCGTGTTGTCACCCAGCTCCCCGATCTCGGCCGCCACCTTGACGACGAACGCCAGGGCCCCACCCTCCAGGAGGCGGACGCTGCCGCTCCGGTGCAGCGGGTCCCGGAGGCGGGCCACGACCATCGGATCCGTCGGGTGGATGCCGTGGTTCCAGACGGTGACCTGGAGGCCGGCGGAATCCCGGCCCCTCACCTCGAGGCGGTCGATCGCGGAGAGCGCCTGCTGGGTCGAGAGCAGCACCGCCAGGCCTGCGTCGCTGGGCGCAGGTGAGGTGCTGCGAAGCGACGACACCCCGGCGTGGCTACCCAGGCGATCACGGGTCACCGCCCAGAGGGCGTCCCGGACGCGAACGAGGGCGGCGTTGTCCTCCTCCATGTGATCCGATCCCGCCAGGGCCTCGGCCACCATGTCGAGCAGTCCCGGGACCGGCGCCAGGACGGCCCTGATCCGACCAGCCAGGGCCGGGTCCGAGTCCAGGGCCATCAGCCCGGGCACCCCACCCAGCAGGTGGTCCACCACCTCCAGGGCATCGGCCGCCGCGGCCAGCGCCGAGGGCTCGCCATGGCCCAGGAGGGCCGCCGCCTCGGCCAGGGGCGCCAGCACCTCATCGGTTCCGGGAACGGCCCGGTCGGAGGGACGACGGAGGACCGCGATGATGCCGCACATGTCGTGGTCGCTGCCCTTTCATTTCAGCCACGTCGATCCGATGGCCGACGCGGCAACTCTAGGAATTCTAGGTGCTCAGGTCCGGTCAGCCCGCTCGACGGCCTCCACGAGGCGATCGGCCACCGCCAACGCCCTCTCCATGTCGAAGGCCTCCACCATCACCCGCACCACCGGCTCGGTCCCGGACGCACGCACCAGCACCCGGCCGACGTCACCCAACTCAGCGGCGGCCGTCGCCACCTCGGCGGCAACCAGCTCCACCAGCGCCTCGCCGTTTCCCGCCACAGGGACGGAATGGAGGACCTGGGGCGCCCTCACCATCAGCTCGGCCACCCGGTCGCCGAGGGTACGGCCGGCACGACACGCCGCGTCAAGGGCCTGTATGCCCGTCAGCAGGCCATCGCCCGTGGTCGCCAGGTCACGGAAGATCAGGTGCCCGGACTGCTCGCCACCCAGCGTCAGGCCATCGGCCTCCAGGGCCTCGAGGACGTACCGGTCGCCCACAGCCGTCTCCCGGACGGCAATGCCGTGATCGGCCAGCGCCCGCCGCAACCCCAGGTTCGCCATGACCGTCACCACCACCGTGGACCCGGGAAGGACGCCGCGCTGCTGGCGGTCCACCCCGACGACGGCCAGCAGGCCGTCACCGTCGATGAGGCTCCCGTCGTGGCCCACGGCCAGCACCCGGTCGCCATCGCCGTCGAAGGCCAGGCCGGCATCAGCGCCGATCGCAGTCACAGCGGCCTGGAGGGCGGCCGGCTGCGTCGACCCGCAGGCGTCGTTGATGTTGCGACCGTCGGGCTCGGAGTGGATCACCGTCACGTCGGCCCCGAGGCGCTCCAGCGCCGGGCCGGCGATCGCCGACGTGGCGCCGTTGGCGCAGTCCACCACTACAGCCAACCCCGCCAGGGCCGCTGGTCGGACCGATCCCACGACGGCATCCACCCAACGATGAACGGCGTCGGTGGATGGATCGTCCGACCACCTCTCCAACCCCGGGGAGCCCTCGAGTTCAGGTAGCGCATCCCAGGCCGCCTGGATGGCAGCCTGTTGGGCGTCGTCGAGCTTCAACCCGCCCGCCGAGAAGAGCTTCACCCCGTTGTCCCACCACGGGTTGTGCGAGGCCGTGACCATGGCCGCAGCTGCGCCCTCCAGAGCGGCGGCGTGGGCCACCGCCGGGGTCGGGACCACGCCCATCTGGACCACCTCCAGGCCGCCAGCGGCGAATCCCTCGGCAAGGGCCCGTGAGAGGCCCGGTCCGGACTCCCTGGTGTCGCGACCGAGGAACACCCGGTCGGAGTCGAGCAGGTCCGCCGCAGAGCGCCCCAGGGCGCGCACGACCGGATCCACGATCCTGGTTCCGGCCCGACCGCGGATGCCGTCGGTGCCGAATCGGAGGCCCGCTGGGGGAACCTCGGGTTCTGCCATGCTGGAGAGCGTAGGAGCCGGACCGGTGGTCCGACCTCCGCTCAGCGCTTGGAGTACTGTGGCGCCTTGCGGGCCTTGTGGAGTCCGTACTTCTTGGACTCCTTCTTGCGATCGTCACGCTTCAGGAGGCCGGCCAGCTTCAGGGCCGGACGGCGCTCCGGCTCCAGGGCCTCCAGCCCACGGGAGATGCCGAGTCGCAGGGCACCGGCCTGGCCGCTGATGCCGCCGCCGTGGAGGGTGGCATCGATGTCGTAGGCACCAACGGTGTCCGTGACCCGCAGTGGCTCCATGAACACCAGCCGGTGGGTCTCCGACGGGAAGTAGTCCTCGGCCGTACGGCCGTTCACGGTGACCGTGCCGGTTCCTTCACGAAGGCGCACACGGGCGACCGAACGCTTGCGACGGCCTGTGGCCTGGACGAGGGGGCTTGACATCGGAGACTCCTGGATCAGGCCCTCTGGGCCCGGGCGTTGTCGAGTGAAAGGGGCTGGGGCTGCTGGGCCGAATGCGGATGGTCCGCGCCGCGGTAGACCTTCAGCTTGGTGATCTGCTGACGACCCAGACGGTTCTTGGGGAGCATGCCCCTGATGGTCCGGCGGACGGCCTCTTCGGGCTTCGAGGCGAGGACCTCGCCGTAGATGCGGGTGCGAAGACCGCCCGGGTAGCCGGAGTGGTCGTAGACGTGCTTGTCGGTCACCTTGGCACCCGTCAGGACGACCTTGCCGGCGTTGATGATCACCACGTGGTCGCCGGTGTCCATGTGGGGGGTGAAGGTCGGCTTGTGCTTGCCGCGGAGGATCGCAGCCACCTCGGACGCCATGCGACCGAGGATGAGGCCCTCAGCGTCGACGACGTGCCATGCACGCTGGATCTCGCTGGCCTTGGGGGTGTACGTGGACACTGGAACCACCTGTTTCGTGGGGAGAACACTGGATACGGACCACGGTGGCCGGGTCGACCACCGGGGATCGGCGCTGGAATAAGGCGCGATCGAACCAGCGACCAAGGCTAGGGCCGACCACCCCCACCGGCAACCCGCCGCCGCCCGTAGGGACACCTGTCACCGTCGGAAGACTCAACCGTCCGGGAGGTGCCCATCGGCCGGGGTCGGGAACGCCTCCGGCGGATAGGCCACGGACCAGAACGTGAGACCACAGGGTGGGGCCGGCTCCCCGGATGCCCCACGATCACGGGCGGCGAGGATCCTCGGGATGGAGTCGACTGTGAGACGGCCACTGCCCACGTCCACGAGCGTCCCCACCATCGTCCTGACCATCTGGTGGCAGAAGGCCGATGCCGAGACCTCGAACTCCAACAGGGCGATCCCTGAGAGCCCGGGCTCGAGCCACCGCCAGGATGCCCCGGTGACGCGACGCACGAGGGTGGGCATCGTGCCGTCCGGTCGGAGTGTCGGCAGACGGCAGAACGAGGTGAAGTCGTGTAGGCCCACCAGCAGTGCGGCAGCGGCCTCCATGGCATCCACATCGAGTCGTCCCGGGACGTGCCACGCCAGCGCGGAGGTGAACGGATCGGCATCCGGACGGTTCAGGACCCGGTACCTGTAGGTACGGCCGATGGCGCTGAAGCGGGCGTCGAAGTCGTCCGCAGCCCGGTCCAGCATCGTGACCACCACCGACGGGCGGCACTGCCGGTTCACCGATCGACGGAGTCGGACCAGATCGGCTTCATCGGGTACGTCGAAGCTGATGACCTGGCCCACGGCGTGGACTCCGCGGTCGGTCCGGCCTGCACAGATCACCGAGACCGGGACCTTCAGGGCACGCGAGAGCGCGGCGTCAAGACTGGCGGCAACCGTGGGAACGCCGAGGTTGGCTGCGAAACCGTGAAAGGCAGCTCCGTCGTAGGCGACGACTCCCCGAACCCGCATTACGGGCGGGATCAGACCAGTTCGATGCGCGCCATCGGCGCGTTGTCGCCGGTACGGGGGCCCAGCTTCAGAATCCGGGTGTAGCCACCGTGGCGGTCGATGTAGCGAGGACCGATCACGTCGAACAACTTGGCAGCGACCTCACGATCGCGGATGAACGACACCACCTGGCGGTGGTTGTGCAGCCCACCCTTCCTGGCCTTGGTGATCATCTTCTCGGCGATGGGACGCAGCGCCTTGGCCTTGGCCTCGGTGGTCGTGATCGCCTCGGCGAGGATGAGCGATGAGACCAGGTTGGCCATCATCGACTTCTGGTGGGCGGAGCTGCCGCCGAAGCGACGGCCCCTCTTCGGGGTTGCAGGCATGGCGTCAGTCCCGGACCCTGAGTGTGAGACCGCGCTCGTCCAGCTTCTCGATTACCTCGTCGAGCGACTTCTGGCCGAAGTTGGTGACGGCCAGCAGGTCGTCTTCGGTCTTCTCCAGCAACTGGCCGATGGTGTCGACCTGCGCCCGCTTGAGGCAGTTGCGGGGCCGCTCGGAAAGGTCCAGGTCCTCGATCGGCATGTCCAGATCCGGTGAGCTTCCGCCCACCTCCTCGGGCTCGCCCAGCTCCAGGCCACGGGCATCGTCGCTCATGTCCTCAACCAGCTGCACCAGGGCACGCAGGGTGGCGCCGGCCGAGGCCAGGGCGTCGCGGGGGGTGAGCGAACCATCGGTGGTGATGTCCAGGACCAGGCGGTCCATGTCCTGGGCCTGACCCACGGAGACCGGCTCCACATTGATCGACACACGGCGCACGGGCGAGAAGAGGGCATCCAAGGGGATGACGCCGATGGCGCCCTCGCCGCCGGTCCGGTCGGACCCGAGGTAGCCACGGCCGACCTCCACGGTCAGCTCGAGTGCCAGACGGCCCTTGGAGGTCACGGTCGCCAGGTGCAGGCCGGGGTTCAGGACCTCGACCTGTTCGTTGGACTCCAGCACCGCTGCGGTGACATCGGCGGCGCCACGCACGTCCACCCTGAGGGTCACCGGCTCGTCGCTGTGGCAACGCAGCTCCACGTCCTTCAGGCTCAGGACGATGTCGGTCACGTCCTCCACGACCCCTTCGATGGTGGAGAACTCGTGCAGGGCATCGTCGAACTTGATCTGGGTGATGGCTGCGCCCGGGATGGACGAGAGCAGGGTCCGACGGAGCGAGTTGCCGAGGGTGTGCCCGAAGCCCGGCTCGAGTGGGCCTATCGAGAACTGCTGACGATTGCCATCGGCATCATTCACTGCTTCGATGGTCGGTCGCTGAATTACCAGCATGAGGTGTCCTTCTTGGGTGTTATTGAGACTTGTGGGTACGGGTTCCGGCGCCTGGGCCGGGGACTACTTGGAGTAGAGCTCGACTATGAGCTGCTCGCGGACCGGGATGTCGATCTGGTCGCGTACCGGCAGCTCGCGGACGGTCACCTCGTGGCCGTTGTCGCCCATCTCCAGCCAAGCCGGCGACTGACGATCCAGCACGTCGATGTTCCACTGGACGACGACCATCTTGCGGGCCTTGGCACGCAGCGAAACGACCTCGCCCTTCTTGCAGCGGTAGCTGGGTATGTCCACCCGGCTGCCGTTGACGTCCACGTGGCCGTGGTTGACGAGCTGGCGGGCCTGGGCCCGGGTGGCGGCCATGCCGGCCCGGTAGACCACGTTGTCGAGGCGAAGCTCCAGGAAACGGAGCATGTTCTCGCCGGTCACGCCCTGGCGACGGTTCGCCTCCTCGTAGAGGCGACGGAACTGCCTCTCGGTGAGACCGTATGAGAAGCGGGCCTTCTGCTTCTCCTGGAGCTGCAGCAGGTACTCGGACGGGTTGCCCCGACGCCGGGTACGACCATGCTCCCCGGGAGGATAGGGACGCTTGTCCAGCGCCACCATCTCACCCTTGGTGCCGAAGATGTTGATGCCGAGGCGCCGGGAGACCCGGGCCTTGGGGCCGGTGTAACGAGACATCTCAGACCCTCCGTCGCTTGGGCGGTCGACAGCCGTTGTGGGGAATGGGGGTGACGTCCTTGATACCGGTCACCTCGATGCCCGTGTTCTGGATGGTTCGGATGGCGGTCTCCCGACCGGAACCCGGACCCCGTACCACGACGTCCACCTTGCGGATGCCGTGCTCCATGGCCTTGCGGGCGCACTGCTCGGCTGCCATCTGGGCGGCGAAGGGGGTCGACTTGCGGGAACCCTTGAAGCCGACGTTGCCGGCCGATGCCCAGGCCAGCGTGTTCCCACCCTGGTCGGTGATGGTGATGATCGTGTTGTTGAAGGAACTCTTGATGTGCGCCACGCCGTGCGGGACGTTCTTGCGTTCCTTCTTGCGGGGGCGTCGGCCCCCAGCGGACGGCTTGGCCATTACTTGGTGACCTGCTTCTTGTTGGCGACCGTCTTACGCGGTCCCTTGCGGGTGCGGGCGTTCGTATGGGTGCGCTGGCCCCGTACCGGAAGGCCACGGCGATGCCGCAGACCCTGGTAGCAGCCGATGTCCATCTTCCGCTTGATGTTCTGGGAGACCTCACGACGGAGGTCGCCCTCGACCTTGAACTGCTGGTCGATGAAGGAGCGGATGGATGTGACCTCATCGTCGGTGAGGTCACGCACCCGGGTGGCGGGATCCACGCCGGTGGCCTCGCAGACGTTCGCCGCGGAGGTGCGGCCGATGCCATGGATGTAGGTCAACGAGATCAGCACCCGCTTCTCGCGGGGGACGTCGACTCCTGAGATACGTGCCATTCCTGAGTTCCTCTAGCCCTGACGCTGCTTGTGACGGGGGTTCGTGCAGATGACCTGCACGCGACCGTGACGCCGGATCACCCGGCACTTCTCACAGATTCGCTTAACGCTTGTTCGGACCTTCATGTTGTTCTTTCTGGTGTCCCAGCCACTCGTAGCGTGCTACTTGTAGCGGTAGGTGATCCGACCCCGCTTGAGGTCGTACGGGGTGAGCTCCACCTGGACGCGGTCACCCGGGAGTATCCGGATGTAGTGCATCCGCATCTTGCCGGAGATGTGGGCCAGAACGTTGTGGCCATTCTCCAACTCGACCCGGAACATGGCGTTGGGCAGGGGTTCCAGAACCTTGCCCTCCATCACGATCGCGTCTTCTTTGGGCTTCTGCAGTGTGATGCTCCTGATAGTCACGTACTGGATTCCGGAATGAATTCTCCGGGGCCTGAGGTCCGACGCCGTGGGCGGAGACCCGGCACAGGCCAGTGGAGAACGCTATCGCCGCCCCTCGTGTGGTCCAACACGCGAGGGCCGGAGCGACCGACAAAACCGCAGGTCACGACGCGTCCAAGAGGCTCAGACGGGCATCGATCACCGTCGAGAGGCGACCGAACACCACGTCCTCGTCGCCTATGCCGTCGACTACGTCCAACAGCCCCCGGTCGGCGAACCAGGCCAGCAGGGGAGCGGTCTCGGCCTCGTACAGGTCGAGTCGACGCCTGATCGCCTCCTCGGTGTCATCGGCCCGGCCCCGGGCCAGCATGCGGGCCGTGACCTCGTCCGCGGGAACGTCCAGGTTCACCGCCCCGTCCAGGGTCGTGCCGGCCTCGGCCAGGAATCCCTCCATGGCGGCCGCCTGGTCGGGCGTACGGGGATAGCCGTCAAGGAGGAAGCCGTGCTCGGCCACGTCGGGCTGGGCCAGTCGCTCCGCCACGATCCCGTTGATGAGGTCGTCGCCCACGAGGTCACCGGCGTCCATCAGGGCACCGGCCCGGCGACCCAACTCGGTACCGGCGGCCACCGCCGTACGCAGCATGTCGCCGGTGGAGACGTGGACGGGGTTGTAGGCCTCGACCAGACGGGCTGCCTGGGTTCCCTTGCCCGACCCCTGGCGGCCGAGGATCACCAGATGCACCGCTGCCATGGCTACTTGAGGAAGCCCTCGTAGTTGCGCATCGTCAACTGGGAATCGACCTGCTTCATCGTCTCGAGCGAGACACCGGCAGCGATCAGGATCGAGATGCCGATGAAGCCGAACCCGGCAGCGCCCCCCGAGCCGACGCCGGCGCTGGTATCCAGGAAGACGTTGACGAGGATCGATGGGATCAGTGCCACGCCGGCGATGAAGAGGGCGCCGGGCAGGGTGATGCGAGCCAGGATCTTGGCCAGGTAGCGCTCGGTCTGGTAGCCGGGACGGATGCCGGGCACGAACCCACCCTGCTTGCGGATGGTGTCGGCCTGCTTCACCGGGTCGAAGGTGATCGCCGTGTAGAAGTACGCGAAGCCCACGATCAGGAGGCCTGTGATCGTGAAGTAGAAGACGTTGTCCGGCTGGGCCAGGTTGTCGTCGATCCAACGGCGGAAGCCATCCCACGGGAGGGCTGCGGCGATCAGCACCGGCAGGTAGAGAACCGACGAGGCGAAGATGATCGGGATCACGCCCGACTGGTTCACCTTCAGGGGGATGTAGGTGTTCTGGCCGCCGTACATCCGACGCCCGACCACCCGCTTGGCGAACTGCACCGGAATGCGGCGCTGGCCCTGCTCCACGAACACGATCGCGGTCACCAGGCCGACCAGGACGGCCAGCACGATGGACAGGGCCACGGTGCCGTTCTCCGCCTGGATCAGGGATCCCTGGGCCGGGAAGCCGCTCACGATGGAGATCATGATCAGCAGCGACATGCCGTTGCCGATCCCCTTCTGGGTGATGAGCTCGCCTATCCACATGAGGAGGGCGGTGCCGGCTGTGAGGGTCAGCACGACCACGCTCACGGTGCCGATGTGGAAGTCGGGAAGCAGGTTGGCTCCGGACTGTCCCGAGATCGAGTTGCCCCGGTCATTGAAGAGGAAGGCGAAGCTGGTGGACTGGATGACGGCGATCACAACCGTCAGGTAACGGGTCCACTGGGTGATCTTGCGCTGTCCGACGGCCCCCTGCTGCTGCCACTGCTCGATGCGCGGTACGACCACGCCGAGCACCTGCATGATGATCGACGCCGTGATGTAGGGCATGACGCCCAGGGCGAACACGGCGAAGCTGGTCAGCGAACCACCGGAGAAGAGCTGGAGGAACGCCAGCACGCCACCCTGGTCGGCACGATCGCGCAGCAACTGCACCTGCTCCACGTCGATCCCCGGGGCGGGCATGAACGCACCGATCCGGTAGAGCAGGATCATGGCGAGGGTGAAGACGATCCGCTTGCGCAGATCGGCCACCCTGAACATGTTCAGCATGCTGGAGAGCACGTGGACTCCTGTCGATCGTCTGGGGGTCAGGTACCGGTCGGGTTCTGACCGGTCAGCGGTTCATCAGAGCGTTGCCGGATGCGGGCGGACGTACCGCGAACGGCAGCGGCAGCTTTTCCATGCTGCCGCCGGCGGCGGTGATGGCAGCCTCGGCCGATGCCGAGAAGGCATGCGCCCTGACGGTCACCGCACGGGTCAGGACACCGCGGCCCAGCACCTTCACCAGTGACTTCTTGCCGACCAGGCCCTTGGCGTACAGGGCCTCGGGCGAGACCTCGTCCAGCCCACAGGCTTCGAGGGTGTCGAGGTTCACGGCCTGGTACTCCACGCGGAACGGGTTCTTGAAGCCCTTCAGCTTCGGGATGCGCTGGAGAAGTGGCATCTGGCCACCCTCGAAGCCGACCCGGACGGTGTTGCGGGCCCGCTGGCCCTTCATGCCACGGCCAGCGGTCTTGGCGCCCTTGCCACCGATGCCGCGGGCGACGCGCTTGGACCGCTTCCTGGACCCCGGTGCCGGCTGTAGATCGTGGACCTTCATATCAATCGACCTCCTTGACCTCGACCAGGTGCGGGACCCGGGCGATCATGCCCCTGATCTCGCCGCGGTCGGGCAGGGTGTTGCTGCGACCGATGCGTCCCAGACCGAGGGCGCGGAGCGTTCCGCGTGCCTTGGGCTTGGCGCCGATGCCGCTACGGACCTGTGTGACGATGAGCTGTGCCATCTCACTCACCATCCGAACCGCTGGAAGCGCCGACACCGGCTTCGGTGCGACGGTATGCCTCCAGCAGGGCGGCCGGTACGAACTCCTCCGCATCCAGGCCGCGGAGCCGGGCGATCTCGTCGGGACGCCGAAGTGCCTTCAGGCCGGCGACGGTGGCGCGGGCCACGTTGATGTGGTTCGCAGAACCCTGTGACTTGCAGAGGATGTCGTGGACACCGGCCTCTTCCAGGATGGCGCGGGCGGCTCCGCCGGCGATCACCCCGGTACCGGGAGCGGCGGGTCGCAGCATCACACGACCAGCACCTGCGACCCCCATCACGGGGTGGATGATCGTGGAACCGGTCAGCGGCACGCTGAACAGGTTGCGCTTGGCCTCCTCGGTCCCCTTCTGGATCGCCAGGGGGACCTCCTTGGCCTTGCCGTAGCCCAGGCCGACACGACCTGCACCGTCACCGATCACCACCAGGGCGGTGAACGAGAACCTGCGGCCGCCCTTGACCACCTTGGCCACGCGGTTGATGTGGATTACGCGGGACTCCCTGAGGGATGCCTCGTCGTTCCTGTTCGGTGCCATCAGAACTCCAATCCGGCGTCACGGGCGGCATCGGCGAGCGCCGCTACCCGTCCGTGGTACTTGTAGCCACCGCGGTCGAACACCACGGCGGCGATCCCGGTGTCACGGGCACGCTCGGCCACGAGACGACCGACCTCGGTCGCTGCGGCCACCCCGGTGACCCCATCAGCGACACCAGCCTGCTGCGTTGATACCGCTGCGACCGTCCTTCCGGCCTGGTCGTCGATGACCTGGGCCGTGATGTGACGGGCAGAACGGAACACCACCAGACGGGGCCGCGTGGCGGTCCCCTGGACCGACTTGCGGACCCGACGGTGACGGCGCTGACGCGCCCTGGAACGATCTACCTTGCTCACTTCGCAGCCTTTCCGGCCTTGCGGACCACGTGTTCGCCGAGGTAGCGCACGCCCTTGCCCTTGTAGGGCTCGGGCTTGCGGAGCGCCCGGATGTCAGCGGCCACCTGGCCGACGACCTGCTTGTCGGGGCCGGACACGATGATGCGTGTGGGCTCGGGAACGTCGAAGGAGATTCCCGCCGGCGCCTTGACCTCGATCGAGTGGCTGAAGCCGAGCTGCATCTCGAGGACATCCGTGCCCTTTGCGATGCAGCGGTAGCCGATGCCGATGATCTGGAGTTCCTTGGCGAAGCCCTCGGACACACCCAGGACCATGTTGTTCACCAACGACCGTGTCAGGCCGTGCATCGCCCGGTTGCGGCGCTCGTCATTCGGACGCTCGACGACGATCTCCTCGCCATCCCGACGCACGGTGATCTCGCCACCGACCTGGAGGTCGAGGGACCCCTTGGGGCCCTTGACGCTGACCTGCCGGCCGTCGATGGAAACCTCGACACCCGATGGCACCGTGATCGGTGCCCTTCCGATTCTGGACATGTGCTGTCTCCCCTACCAGACGTAGCAGAGGACCTCGCCGCCGATTCTCCGGCGGCGAGCCTCACGGTCGCTCATCAGCCCACGGCTGGTCGAGATCACGGCTACACCGAGACCACCCAGTACCCGCGGGATCGTGTTGGAAGCGCTATAGATGCGCAGGCCGGGCTTGGAAACCCGCTTCACACCGCTGATGACGCGCTCCCTGTCTGCGGAGTACTTCATCTCGATGGTCAGCACCTTGCCGGGGCCGGTGGCCGAGTCGGACACCGCGTAGTCGCGGATGTAGCCCTCGCTCTTGAGGATGTCGGCCAGCGCGATCTTCTGCTTGGACGATGGCATCTTCACGCCATCGTGCATCGCCTGGTTGGCGTTGCGGATACGCGTCAGCATGTCAGCGACGGGATCGGTCATTGTCATCTCAGATCCTCCTCACCAGCTCGACTTCTTGAGCCCGGGGATCTCTCCCGCGTGGACCATGCTCCGAAGGCAGATACGACAGAGGTTGAAGGCGCGGTAGACCGAACGCGGGCGGCCGCAACGGCGGCAACGCGTGTAGGCCCGAACCTTGAACTTCGGGGTCTTCTGCTGCTTGTTGACCAGCGCTTTCTTGGCCACTACTGCCCTTCCTTCCGGAATGGGAACTTGAACGCAGCGAGCAGTGCACGCCCACTTGCGTCGTCGGATGCGGACGTCACGAGCGTGATGTCCATTCCCCGGGTCCGATCGACCTTGTCGTAGTCGACCTCCGGGAAGATGAGCTGCTCGGTCACGCCGAACGTGTAGTTCCCGTTGCCGTCGAACGACCGGGGGTTGAGGCCCCGAAAGTCGCGGATCCGGGGGATCGCCAGCGTGATCAGGCGATCCAGGAACTCGTACATGCGGTCACCACGGAGGGTCACCTTGGCCCCGATGGCCTGGCCCTCACGGAGCTTGAAGTTCGAGATGGAGGTCCGGGCCCGGGTGATGATGGGCTTCTGGCCGGTGATGGCCTCCAGGTCGCTCACAGCTCCATCCAGGAGCTTGGCCTGCTGGGCGGCGTCGCCGACGCCCATGTTGACCACGATCTTCTCCAGACGCGGAACCTGCATCACGTTGGCCAGGCCCAGCTCTTCCTGCAGCGCACCACGGAGTTCGGCCGAGTAGAGCTCACGCAGTCGCACGCTCGCCGTCATGGTGTCAGCCATCCAGATCCACCCCCGTCCGCCTGCAGATCCGGACCTTGTCGCCGGCATCGTTGAACCGGTACCCGACGCGGGTGGGCCGACCATCCGAGGGGCTCAGCACGGCGACGTTCGAGACGTCCAGCGGCATGGCCTTGTCGATGATGCCGCCCTGAATGGTGGCGCTGGTCGACTTCTGGTGGCGCTTGGCGATGTTCACGCCTTCCACGATCACCTTCCTGTCCGCAGGGATGGCCCGGCTGACCTTGCCCTCCCTGCCCCTGTCCTTGCCCGCCAGGATGCGGACCTTGTCACCCTTCCTGATCTTCATCTCAAAGCACCTCCGGGGCGAGCGAGACGATCCGCATGAACTTGTGGTCCCGCAACTCACGCCCCACGGGGCCGAAGATGCGGGTGCCACGCGGCTGGTCCTGGTCGTTGATGAGTACCGCGGCGTTCTCGTCGAAACGGATGTACGAGCCATCGGGACGGCGGCAGGCCTTCTTGGTACGGACGACGACGCACTTGACGACCTCGCCCTTCTTGACTGCTGCACCCGGGTTGGCGACCTTGACCGTGGCGACGAAGACGTCGCCGATCGAGGCGTAGCGGCGCTTCGAGCCGCCCAGCACCTTGATGCACAGCACCTCGCGGGCGCCCGAGTTGTCTGCGATCTTGAGACGGGTCTCCTGCTGGATCATTACTTCGCCCTCTCGAGGATCTCGAGCAGGCGCCAGCGCTTCAGCTTGGACAGCGGGCGGGTCTCCTGGACACGCACGCGGTCTCCCACGTTCATCTGGTTCTCCTCGTCATGGACGTGGAGGCGCTTGGTCCGCTGCACGGTCTTGGCGTAGCGACGGTGCCGCACGCGGTCGACCGTCTCCACAACTGCCGTCTTGTCCTGGACATCGGACACCACGACGCCCTCACGCACCTTGCGGCGGTTCGGACGTTCGGTCGTCGCTTCGTTCGTATCGGCCATCAGTCGGCCACCTCCTCGCCGGCGGCCTCAAGGGCCTCGGCGGCGTCGATCTCACGGGCCCGCAGCTCTGTCAGCACGCGGGCGACCTCCTTCTTGACCCGACCCATCCGGGCGTGGTTCTCCAACTGGCCGGTGACCAGCTGGAAGCGGAGGTTGAACAGTTCTTCCTTGGCATCGCCGAGCCGCTCCCGCAGGTCGGTGTCGCCGAGGTCGGCGAGGGACTTGTTCTTCGCCATGGCTAGAAGCCCTCCTCACGGACGATGAAGCGAGCCTTGATCGGCAGCTTCTGGATGGCACGGTCGAGGGCCTCACGGGCAACGACCGCGTCGTGGTAGGACAGCTCGAAAAGCACCCGACCCGGCTTGACCACGGCCACCCACTTCTCGGGGTTGCCCTTGCCTGATCCCATACGGGTCTCAGCCGGCTTCTCGGTGACGGGCTTGTCGGGGAAGACGTTGATCCAGACCTTGCCACCACGCTTGATGTGACGGGTCATGGCGATACGGGCAGCCTCGATCTGACGAGCGGTGATCCAGCCCGGCTCGAGGGCCTGGATGCCGTACTCGCCGAACGTGATCTCGGTCTGTCCCTTGGAGTTGCCCTTCAGCCGCCCGCGATGCTGCTTGCGATGGCGGACCTTCTTCGGCATCAGCACGGTCAGTCACCATCCCCGCCGCGGAAGTGCGGCGTCTCATGGGCCTCACGCGTGGAAGCCTCGATGGCCTCCTCCTCAGCCAGGAGCTTCTCGAACGCGGCGTCGCCCTCCTTGACCAGCGGAGCCGGATCGGCTTCGACCGTGGTCGTCTGGGCGTCGGTCGACTGCACGACCTCGGTGGCCTCGGTGCGCCGCCGTGCTGCGGCCGACGAGACGACGGTGCGGAGCTTGGTCTGCCCTGACGTCTCGCCCACCGCCATGGCGGCCTCCTTGGAGATCTTGTCCTCCATCACGCTCTTGTAGGGCAGGATGTCGCCCCGGTAGATCCAGACCTTCACGCCGATGCGGCCGTAGGTGGTCCGGGACTCACGGAAGCCGTAGTCGATGTCGGCCCTGAGCGTGTGCAACGGCACACGGCCCTCGCGGTACCACTCGGTCCTGGACATCTCGGCTCCACCCAGACGCCCCGAGCACTGGACCCGGATACCGAGGGCACCGGCCTTCTGGGCGTTCTGGACAGCGCGCTTCATGGCCCGCCGGAAGGCGACACGACCAGCCAACTGGTCGGCCACGCCCTGGGCGATCAGCGCCGCGTCGAGCTCCGGCTCCTTGATCTCCTGGATGTTCAGCTGGACTGCGTTGTTGCCGGTGATCTGGCCCAGGCCGGCCCGCAGACGGTCGGCCTCGCTTCCCTTCCGGCCGATGACGATCCCCGGTCGAGCGGTGTGCACATCGACGCGGACCTTGTCACGGGTGCGCTCGACCTCCACGCGGCTGATCGCAGCGTGGGGCAGTTCGGTCATGAGGTAGTCGCGGACCTTCCAGTCCTGGAGCAGCCAGTCGGAGTACTCCTTCCGTGTGGCGAACCACCGTGACTTCCAGTCGGTGGTGATACCCAGGCGGAAGCCGTACGGATTGACCTTCTGGCCCATCAGTTGGCCTCTTTCTCAGCGTCGTCAGCCGACTCGTCGGCTTCGTCCATGTCGGTGGCGTCTTCGGCCACCGACCCATCGACCCCATCTGAGGCCTCAGCGGTGTCAGGCTCCGCTGCCGTCTTCGAGTCTTCGGAGCTCACGGCGTCCGCCGCTACCTCGTCGTGGTCGTGGTCATGCGCAGCCTCTTCAGCAGCGGCCTCTTCAGCCGCAGCCTCTTCAGCAGCGGCCGCCCGGCTCCGCTCGACGCGCTGGCGTCGGGCCTCCGCGGCATGTGCGCTGGACCCGACCCGACCCTTGGCGGCATCGCGCTCGCGCATGGTCTCGAGCGTGGCCTCGTCGTACCTCGTCACGATGATCGTGATGTGGCAGGTCCGCTTGTTGATGCGGGTGGCACGTCCACGTGCACGCGGCCGCCAACGCTTCAGCGTCGGGCCCTCGTCGGCGTAGCAGGTGGAGATGAAGAGCTCCTCGGCCGGGATCCCGTCGTTGTTCTCGGCATTGGCCACGGCCGATTCGAGCAGCTTGCCGACCACGTCGGACACGGAACGCTCGGAGAACGCCAGGATCTCGGCGGCCCGCCCGTATGACTCGCCGCGAACGAGGTTGAGCAGCTCGCGTGCCTTGGAGGCCGACACCCGGACGTACCGGACGACTGCCCGGGTCCCCGGACGTTCATTGGTCTTGGTGGCGACCATCAGCGATTGCCGCCCTTCTCCTGGCCGGCGTGGGACCGGAAGGTGCGCGTCGGGGCGAACTCTCCCAGCTTGTGGCCGACCATCGACTCGGTCACGTACACAGGCACGTGCTTGCGACCGTCGTGGACACCGATCGTGTGGCCGACCATGTCGGGCACGATGGTGGACCTGCGGGACCAGGTCCTGATGACCCTCTTCTCGCCTGACGCGTTCAGGGCGTCCACCTTCTTGAGAAGATGGTCGTCCACGAACGGACCCTTCTTGAGACTCCTCGGCATCGCCGATTACCTCCGCGATCCGCGCCGACGACGGCGACGCACGATCAACTTGTCGGACTGCTTGCCCCGCTTACGGGTACGACCCTCGGGCTTGCCCCAGGGCGACACCGGATGGCGGCCACCGGACGTCTTGCCCTCCCCACCACCAAGTGGGTGGTCGACGGGGTTCATGACGACACCACGCGACTGGGGGCGAACGCCCTTCCAGCGGTTACGACCGGCCTTGCCGATCTTGGTGAGCTCGTGTTCCTGGTTGCCGACCTCGCCGACCGTTGCACGGCAGTCGAGGCGGATACGCCTCATCTCCGTGCTGGGAAGGCGCAGGGTGGCGTAGTCGCCCTCCTTGGCCACCAGCTGGATGCTGGAACCGGCGCTGCGGGCCATCTTGCCGCCAGCGCCGGGCTGCATCTCGACGTTGTGGACGACCGTTCCTACCGGGATGTAGCGCAGTGGCAGGGCGTTGCCGGCCTTGATCTCGCTGCCCTGACCGGACTGCAGGGTCTCGCCGACCTCCACGCCCTTCGGGGCGAGGATGTAGCGCTTCTCACCATCGTGGTAGTGCAGCAGCAGGATGCGGCAGCTGCGGTTCGGGTCGTACTCGAGGGCGGCGACCTTTGCCGGCACGCCGTCCTTGTTGCGCCGGAAGTCGATGACCCGGTACTGGCGCTTGTGGCCACCACCACGGTGGCGGGACGTCATGCGTCCGTAGTTGTTGCGACCACCGGTGCTGGTCTTCTTCTCGGTGAGCGACCGTTCAGGCCTGGTCTTCGTGATGTCCGAGAAGTCGGCGACGGTCTGGAACCGGCGGCCGGGACTGGTCGGCTTGCGCTTGCGCTGTGGCATGGGTCTAGACCTCGAACAACTCGATCGACTCACCCTCGACGAGGGTGACGTATGCCCGCTTGACGTCCGGGCGCTTGCCGAAGGTGGGCAGGCCACGGTTCCGCTTGCGCTTGCCCTCGCGGTTGAGGGTGTTCACCTTCAGGACCTTCACGTCGAAGATCGACTCGACGGCGTCGCGGATCTCGGGCTTTGAAGCCGACCTGGCGACCTCGAAGGTGTAGACGTGATCCTCCATGAGGGCGTAGGACTTCTCCGACACGACCGGCTTCACGATTACGTCACGGGCGTCCTTCACTCTTCCTCCTCCCCGCTGGGATCGGTGTCAACCTGGGCCGCAGGCTCCACCGGTGCCGGGGTGGCCGGCGCCGGTGTTGAGAAGGAGGGCAGGGTCGCACGGGTGAACACGATGTAGTCGCACACCAGGACGTCGTATGCGTTCAACTCGCCGGGTGACAGCACGTGCACCTCGGGCAGGTTGGCGAAGCTCTTCCAGGTGTTCTCGTCGCCACGCTCCGCCACGACCAGGGATCGTCCCTGCACACCGAGGGTGACCAGCGCCGCCATGGCGGCCTTCGTCCTGGGTACTTCGAAGTTCCAGTCGTCGACCACGACTACCCGACCCTCGGCTGCACGATCGCTCAGGGCCGAACGAAGGGCCAGGCGGATCATCTTCCTTGGGGTCTTCTGGGCGTAACTACGGGGCTTGGGGCCCAGGGCCACGCCACCACCACGCCACTGTGGCGAACGGATGGAGCCCTGGCGGGCACGACCGGTGCCCTTCTGGGCCCACGGCTTGGCACCGCCACCACGGGACTCGGCCCGCGTCAGCGTGCTCTGCGTACCCGACCGGCGGGCCGCCAACTGGGCGGTGACCACCTGGTGCATGACGGCGACGTTCGGCTGGATGCCGAACGTGTGCTCGTCCAACTCGACGGAGCCTGCCGCTGCGCCCATCGGGCTGAGAACGTCGATCTTCGCCATCACCGGGCTCCCTTCACGGCATCGCGGATCAGGACGGTCGCACCACGGCGGCCGGGCACCGAACCGCGGACCAGGAGCAGGTCACGCTCGACGTCGGCCTGCACGATCTCGAGGTTCAGCGTCGTCGTCTTCTGGTTTCCCATTCGACCCGGCATTTTCTTGCCCTTGAACACCCTCGAAGGGGTGGCGCACTGGCCGATGGCTCCGGGCTTGCGATGGACCTTGTGGGCTCCGTGCGAGGCGCGCTGGCCCTTGAAGCCGTGGCGCTTCATGACGCCTGCGAAGCCCTTGCCCTTGCTGACTGCGGTCACGTCGACGTGCCCCAGATCGGCCAGCGACTCCACCGTGATCTCCTGCCCGACCTCGTAGCCGTCGACGTCGTCCAGGCGCAGCTCGACGAGCCGATCCCCGGCGTCCACGCCACCGGCGGCGAAGTGGCCGGCCTCCGGGCGGTTCAACTTTGCGGCGTCCCTGTTGCCGTAGGTCACCTGAAGGGCGGTGTAGCCGTCCCGTTCGGTGGTCTTGATCTGCACGACGCGGTTGGGCGCTACACGCAGCACGGTGACAGGCAGGACCCGGTTGTCCTCGTCCCACACCTGTGTCATGCCGACCTTGATGCCGACGAGTGCCTTGTTGGCCATGATGGCTCCTGCGACTGGCGCCGGAGAACTCCCCCGGCGGCTGGCCCGTTGGTGGGCCGCTCACGCGAACGCTCCGCACAGGCATGGCCCGGCGGAGCGGTGATTCGGTTGTGCCGTTCGGTTCACCGGATCCCGTGGAACCCGGCGCCTAAACGGACGTCAGTTGGCGACCCCGGACCCTCCGGAGCACAGTGGACAACGATACGGCCGTTGGGGTGCAGCCACAACCATGAGGGTGTGATCCCGACCCTGTGGCTCGCGCCACGCTGCATCCCCATGACCTACAGGACCGACCGGTAGCGTCGCTCGGGTAGTGGGATCGCAGCCGTTCCCGCTACGCCGACCCATGACCAAGCAGGCTTCCGAGACGACGACCCTCCCACCGTGGGCGAGGCGGGCCGTCCTCAGCCTGCTCGTGGGCATCGCCGGCCTCTGGTACCTGCGTGGCGTCGTCTCGGCCCTGCGACCACTGCTCATGGTCCTGCTGGTGTCCCTGTTCCTATCGTTCGCCCTCGAACCGGCCGTGAACAGGCTGGAACGGCGCGGGATGCGCCGAGGCCCGGGCACGTTCCTGGTACTGGCCATCATGGTCGGCGCCCTCGGTGGCTTCGGCATCCAGGTCGGGAGCCTCCTGGCCGAACAGGTGACGGATTTCAGCGAGAACGTGCCCTCCTACCTCGCGGAGATCGATAGCTGGCTGGAGGACTCGTTCGGGATCGAGCACGCCACCGCCGACCTCAGGTCCGAATACGACTCCGGTGCCCTGGCGAAGCGCCTCAGCGAGGTGGCCGAGGACCTGGCGAGGTTCGGAACCACCGTAGTCAACGTCCTCTTCAACCTGTTCACCGTCGGCCTGTTCACGTTCTACCTGGTGGCCGAGGGTCCGAAGCTGCGCCGGATCATCTGTTCCTTCCTGCCTGAGCGACACCAACGCCACGTGCTGGAAGTCTGGGACCTGGCCATAGAGAAGACCGGTGGCTACATCCTCTCCCGGAGCCTCCTGGCCCTGGCCTCGTCGTTGGTCCACTGGGCGGCGTTCGAGGCCATCGGACTGCCCTCGTCGCTGGCCCTCGCCCTCTGGGTCGGCGTCATGTCCCAGTTCGTGCCCGTGGTCGGTACCTACATCGCAGGCGCCCTCCCGCTGGTCATCGCACTGCTGGGCGACCCGGCGGACGCCCTCTGGGTGATGGCGGCCGTGGCCGCCTACCAGCAGGTGGAGAACTACCTGCTGGCACCCAGGATCACCGCCCACACCATGCAGCTCCACGTGGCGGTCGCCTTCGGAGCGGTGATAGCCGGCTCAGCCGTACTGGGGGTGGTCGGTGCCCTGCTGGCCCTTCCCGCGGCGGCGACCATCCAGTCGGTGATTGCCGCCGAAGCGGAGCGCCACGAGGTGGTCGAGCACCTGATCGCCGAGAGCAGCCTCCGGCGGGGCCACGGCGAACGGCCGCCCTCCGACTGACCGGCCGTGGCTCGAAGAACCCCGTAACGAACGGGAGCGCCCCCGAGGGGGCGCTCCGTGGTTCATGTCGGCCTACGGCCGACCCTGCGAATTCAGACCTGCTGGATCTTGATCTCGATGTCCACACCAGCCGGGAGGTCGAGGCGCTGCAGCGAGTCGACCGTCTTGGGCGAGGGATTCAGGATGTCGAGCAGGCGCTTGTGGATGCGCATCTCGAAGTGCTCCCGGGAGTCCTTGTCCTTGAAGGGACCGCGGATGACCGTGTAGCGGTGCTTCTCGGTCGGCAGCGGTATGGGTCCCCTGAGGTCGGCCTGGGTGCGTCGGACCGTCTCGACGATCTTCTTCGCCGACTGGTCTATGACCTGGTGGTCATAGGCCTTCAACCGGATCCGGATCCTCTGTCCTGCAGCCATCGTGTCCTACTACTTCAGGATCTTGGTGACGGCGCCAGCGCCCACCGTGCGGCCACCCTCACGGATGGCGAAGCGCAGGCCCTCGTCCATGGCGATCGGAGCGATGAGCTCGACCGTCATGGTCGTGTTGTCGCCGGGCATGCACATCTCGGTGCCCTTGGGCAACTCGATGTTCCCGGTCACGTCGGTGGTCCGGAAGTAGAACTGCGGGCGGTAGTTGGAGAAGAACGGCTTGTGCCGGCCACCCTCGGCCTTGGTCAGCACGTACACCTCGGCCTCGAAGAGGGTGTGCGGGGTGATCGAACCGGGCTTGGCCAGGACCTGGCCGCGCTGGACCTCGTCCTTGTCGATGCCACGCAGTAGGGCGCCGATGTTGTCTCCGGCGCGCCCCTCGTCGAGGAGCTTGCGGAACATCTCGACACCGGTGCAGACCGTTTTCTGGGTGTCCTTGAGGCCGATGACCTCGATGCTGTCGCCCGTGTTGACGATGCCCTGCTCGACACGACCGGTCACCACGGTGCCACGGCCGGTGATCGAGAACACGTCCTCGATCGGCATGAGGAAGGGCTTGTCGACGTCGCGCTCGGGTGTCGGGATGTACTCGTCGACCTGGCTCATCAGGTCCACGATCTGCTCGGCGGACTCGGCGTCACCCTCCAGGGCGTTCAGCGCAGAGACCCTCACGATCGGGGTGTCGTCGCCCGGGAACTCGTACTGGTCCAGGAGCTCCCGGACCTCCATCTCGACCAGCTCGAGGAGCTCCTCGTCGTCGACCATGTCGCACTTGTTGAGGGCGACGATGATCTTCGGTACGCCGACCTGGCGGGCCAGCAGGACGTGCTCACGGGTCTGGGGCATCGGGCCGTCGGCGGCCGACACCACCAGGATCGCACCGTCCACCTGGGCGGCGCCGGTGATCATGTTCTTGATGTAGTCGGCGTGGCCCGGCATGTCGACGTGTGCGTAGTGCCGGTTCGGGGTCTCGTATTCGACGTGGCTCACGTTGATCGTGATGCCGCGCTCCCGCTCCTCGGGGGCCTTGTCGATGTCGTCGAACTCGGTGAACTGCGTGGCGTCGGGATCACGGTCGGAGAGGACCTTGGTGATCGCCGCGGTCAGAGTGGTCTTCCCGTGGTCGATGTGTCCCATCGTTCCCACGTTCACGTGGGGCTTGTTCCGCTCGAAGTGGGCCTTGGCCATTGCGTTACTTCCTTGGGTTATTTTCGGGGTTTCCCGGCCGGGCTACCGGAGGTCACTCGCCGTGGATACGGCGGGTGATCTCCTCCTGTACCGACCCGGGGGTCTGCTGATACGAGTCGAATTGCATGGTGTAGGTCGCACGACCCTGGGTCCGCGACCGGAGATCGGTAGCGTACCCGAACATCTCGGACAGTGGCACCTGTGCGCTGACTACCTGGTTGCCGCCACGGGCCTCCATCTGGCCCACCCGACCGCGCCGGGAGTTGAGGTCGCCGACCACGTCGCCCATGTAATTCTCGGGCGTGACGACCTCCACGGTCATCACAGGCTCGAGCAGGACGGGCTTCGCCATGCGCATCGCCTCCCGGAACCAGGCCTGGGCGGCGATCTTGAACGCCATCTCCGAGGAATCGACGTCATGCGACTTGCCGTCGTTCAGGCTCACCTTCAGGCCGAGGACCTGGAAGCCGGCCAACGGGCCGTTGGTGGTGGCCAGCTGGATGCCGGCGTCGACCGAGGGGATGTACTCCTTGGGGATGCGACCACCTCGCACGTTGTCCTCGAACAGGTAGGTGGACCCGTCCTCGGTATACGGCTCGAGGCTGGCCACGATCTCGGCGAACTGGCCCGAGCCGCCGGTCTGCTTCTTGTGGGTGTAGCGGTGGTTCAGGACCGCCTTCGTGATGGTCTCGCGGTATGCGACCTGCGGACGGCCCACGTTCGCATCCACCCGGAACTCTCGGAGCATGCGGTCGACCAGGACCTCCAGGTGGAGTTCGCCCATGCCGCCGATGATGGTCTGGCCCGTCTCCTCGTCACTACGGACGGTGAAGGTCGGGTCCTCCTCGGACAGGGCACCCAGGGCCTTGCCCATCTTGTCCTGGTCAGCCTTCGAGCGGGGCTCCACGGCGACGTGGATGACCGGCTCAGGGAACTCCAGCTGCTCCAGCACGATCGGGTGGCCGGGATCACAGAGGGTGTCGCCGGTCCGGGTGTTCTTCAGCCCGATGCCTGCCACGATGTCGCCGGTCCGCACCTCGTCACGATCTTCACGGTCGTTGGCGTGCATCTCGAGGATGCGGCCGATGCGCTCCTTGTTCCCGGTGCGGGTGTTCAGGACGGCGGAGCCCTTCTCGAGCAGGCCGCTGTACGCACGGAAGTAGATGAGCTTGCCGACGTGGGGGTCGGTCATGATCTTGAACGCAAGTGCGGAGAAGGGCGCATCGTCGTCGGGGTCACGCTGGACCGCATCACCCGTCCGGGGATGGACGCCCTCGACGGGAGGAAGGTCGACGGGCGACGGCAGGTAGTCCACGACAGCGTCCAGGAGGGTCTGCACGCCCTTGTTCTTGAAGGCGGACCCGGTCAGGATCGGCACGCAGAGGCCCGCCAGGGTGCCGGTGCGGACGGCGGAACGAACGTCGGCGGCGGTGATCTCCTCGTCGCCCACGAACTTCTCGAGGATGTTCTCATCGAACTCGGAGAGCACGTCGATCAGCCCGGTCCGGAACTCCTCGGCCTTCTCCACCAGGTCCTCGGGAATGTCCACGACGTCCCAGGTGGCACCCAGGTCCTCGCCCTGCCAGACGAGGGCGTTCATCTCGACCAGGTCCACGATGCCGACGAACTCGGACTCGGCACCGATGGGCAGCTGGACCACCGCCGTGTTGCAGCCGAGCCGATCCTGGATGGTGTCCAGCACGTAGTAGAAGTCGGCACCGGTGCGATCCATCTTGTTGATGAAGCACATCCGGGGCACCTGGTACTTGTCGGCCTGGCGCCACACCGTCTCGGTCTGGGGCTCCACCCCGGCCACGCCGTCGAACACGGCTACGGCTCCATCCAGCACCCGCAGCGAACGCTCCACCTCGACCGTGAAGTCCACATGGCCCGGCGTGTCGATGATGTTGATGCGGTGGTCCCGCCAGAAGCAGCTGGTGGCCGCGGAGGTGATGGTGATGCCCCGCTCCTGCTCCTGCTCCATCCAGTCCATGGTGGCAGCGCCGTCGTGGACCTCACCGATCTTGTAGTTGACACCGGTGTAGTAGAGGATCCGCTCGGTCGTAGTCGTCTTGCCCGCGTCGATATGGGCCATGATCCCGATGTTCCGGGTCCTCTGGAGTGGGTGTCGCTTTGCCATGGGATAACTCGTCGTTCGCTGTTCGTTCGGAATCGGTGTCGCTGGACTTTCCGGGCTGCAGGCTCGGGTCGGACTACCGAACCGGCCACAGGGGCTGGACGACAGGACCGACGAGCGCGGCTTCCTGGATCAGGTGGAGGGGTGCCCGGAGGGGCTGCTCACCAGCGGTAGTGGGCGAACGCCTTGTTGGCGTCGGCCATCTTGTGGAGGTCCTCACGGCGCTTGACCGAGGACCCGATGCCGTTGGAGGCATCCATGATCTCGTTGGCCAACCGTTCGGCCATCGTGCGCTCACGACGGTCACGGGAGTAGTTGACCAGCCAGCGCAGGGCGAGGGTGTTGGCCCGTCGGGGGCGAACCTCGACCGGCACCTGGTAGGTGGCACCACCCACACGGCGGCTCCGGACCTCCAACTGGGGACGGACGTTCTCGATCGCCCGCTTAAGCGTGCCGACCGGCTCGCTCCCGGTCTTTTCCTCAACCGTGGAGAGCGCCGCGTAGACGATGCGTTCGGCCGTCGAGCGCTTGCCGCGCTGCAGCACCTTGTTGACCAGCTGGGTAACCGCTGTGGACCGGTAGACGGGGTCCGGGATCATTTCACGACGTACGGCAGGGCCCTTGCGTGGCACGGTCAGCCTTCCTTCTTCGCGCCGTAACGGCTGCGAGCCTGGCGCCGCTGGCTGACGCCGGAGGTGTCCAGCGTTCCACGGATCACCTTGTAGCGGACGCCGGGCAGGTCCTTCACACGACCGCCACGCACGAGCACGATCGAGTGCTCCTGGAGGTTGTGACCCTCGCCCGGGATATAGGCCGTCACCTCGACACCGCTGGTGAGGCGGACACGCGCCACCTTGCGGAGGGCGGAGTTCGGCTTCTTCGGCGTAGTGGTGTAGACGCGGGTGCAGACACCACGCCGCTGCGGCGCGCCCTTCAGGGCCGGTGTGGCCTCCTTGCGGCGCTTTGACTTGCGGCCCTTGCGGACCAACTGCTGGATGGTGGGCACTTATCTACCTCGTTGAGAGAAATAACGGTGGTTTCGATGGGTCGACCGGGATGCGGCACCGGTCAGCGCACGAGTCTATGGGCGGGTCTCCCCCACTCACAAACGTGTCCGACAGGCCGGGCTGGAGTCACACGATCGTCTAGACGGCCTCAGGTGCCTCGCTGCCGGGAGCCTCGACGGCGCCAGCCAGGTCGATCACGTCGGCCTCGTAGGCGCCAGCGAAGGTGTCCTCGCCCTGACCGGGTTGGGTGGCCAGCCATTCGGCGAGGTCCTGCTCCTCGTCGACCGACGAGTAGAAGTCCATCGGCTTGTAGTCCGGCGCGTGGGTGTCAACCCGTCGGTACTCCTCCATGCCGGTACCAGCGGGCACCAGCTTGCCGATGATGATGTTCTCCTTCAGGCCGATGAGCTTGTCGCTCCGGCACTCGATGGCCGCCTCGGTGAGCACACGGGTCGTCTCCTGGAAGGAGGCCGCCGAGAGCCACGAGTCGGTGGCCAGGGAGGCCTTGGTGATTCCCATCAGCTCGGGACGGCCCTCAGCCGGACGTCGTCCCTCTGCAACGAGGGTGCGGTTCGTCTCAGCGAACATCCGCTGGTCGACCTGCTCGCCGGGGAGGAAGTCCGACTCGCCGGGATCGTTGATCCTCACGCGCCGGGTCATCTGCCTCACGATGAGCTCGATGTGCTTGTCGTGGATGGACACGCCCTGGTCCCTGTAGACCTTCTGGACCTCTTCCACGAGGTACTGCTGGGTCTCGCGGACGCCCTTGATCTCGAGGAGCTCCTTGGGGTCGCGGGGGCCCTCGACGATGGCATCACCTGCCTTCACCTCGTCACCGTCGGCAACCTCCAGACGGGGCACCCCGGGGATCGTGTAGACCTCCTCGGTGCCGTCATCGGCAACCACGGTGATCTCGCGACCACGGCCCTCGTCCTCACCGATCCGGACGACTCCGGAGATGCGGGCCAGCGTGGCCTTGCCCTTCGGGGTCCGTGCCTCGAACAGCTCCACGACCCTCGGAAGACCACCTGCGAGGTCCTTGCCGACGACGCCTCCGGTGTGGAAGGTACGCATGGTCAGCTGGGTGCCGGGCTCGCCGATCGACTGTGCGGCGATGACGCCGACGGCCTCACCGACCTCGATGTCCTTGCCGGTGGCCAACGACATGCCGTAGCTGGCCGCCGACACGCCCGTGGCCGAGTCGTCGGTCAGGGGGGACAGGACGCGGACCCTGTCCACCTCCGGATCGTCCCGCATCAACTGCATCTCGATCTCGCCGACGATCATGCCGGCCGCCAGGACCCGTCGACCGCCCTTGGCCTCGGGGTGGACGATGCCCTTACCCTCCGGATCGGCGACCACGACCTCGTCGGCCAGGGTACGGCTGAAGAGGCGTGTCTCAAGGTAGAAGCGCTGGTTCTCCAGGTCGGAGCGGACGCCATCGATCCAGATGCCGCGGACCGCGCCCTCGGCTTCGAAGGGATCGTTCTCGTTGATGATGAGTTCCTGGGACACGTCGACCAGACGACGGGTCAGGTAGCCGGAGTCAGCCGTACGCAGGGCGGTGTCGACCAGGCCCTTCCTGGCGCCCGGCGTGGAGATGAAGTACTCCAGCATCGTCAGGCCCTCGCGGAAGTTGGACTTGATCGGGCGCGGGATCATGTCACCACGCGGGTTGGCCACGAGGCCACGCATGCCGGCGATCTGGCGAACCTGCATCATGTTCCCGCGGGCACCGGACTTGACCATCATGTCGATCGGGTTGGACGGGTCCGCCTCGAGCGCCTTGATCATCACCTGGGTCACCTCCGAGGTGGCCGAGTTCCAGATCTCGACCTCCTTCTGGCGGCGCTCACCGTCGGTGATGATGCCCCGCCGGAACTGGGCCTCGACCTTCTCGGCGTCCTTCTCGTGGCGCTCCAGGATCTCGACCTTCTCGGGCGGGGTCTTGACGTCGTCGATGGACACGGTGAGGCCCGAGCGGCTGGCGTACTCGAAGCAGACGTCCTTCAGGTCGTCGAGGCATCTGGCCACCACCATCTTGGGGTAGTGGCGCGCCAGGTCGTCGACGATGAGGCCGAGTTCCCTCTTGCCGATCTGCTGGTTCACGAAGGTGATCTGCTTGCCCGGCAGGCCAGCCACCTCGATCGGGGTGATGGCCTTGCGCGGCAGGGCGGCGTTGAAGATGACCCGACCCGGTGTCGTCGTGTGCCACGTGGCAGACACGCCGTTGGCGGGCGTCTCGATGAGCTCCGGGTACTCGTCGGACCGGAACTGGATGCGGGCGTGGAGGTGCACGACCCCGCTCTCGACAGCCCACTGGAGGTCGTCCAGGTTCCGGAAGACCTTGCCCTCGCCAACCTGGCCCTCGGTCTCGGTGGTCATGTAGTAGGCGCCGATGACCATGTCCTGGGTCGGCGTCACCAGCGGTCGGCCATGGGCCGGGCTGAGGACGTTGTTCGCCGACAGCATCAGGACCCTGGCCTCAGCCTGGGCCTCCGACGAGAGCGGCAGGTGGACGGCCATCTGGTCGCCGTCGAAGTCGGCGTTGAACGCCGCGCAGACCAACGGGTGGATGCGGATCGCCTTGCCCTCCACGAGCACCGGCTCGAAGGCCTGGATGCCCAGCCGGTGCAGGGTCGGAGCACGGTTCAGCAGCACCGGGTGCTCGCTGACGACGTCCTCCAGGATGGTCCAGACCTGGGGCTTGCGCCGTTCGACCATGCGCTTGGCCGACTTGATGTTCTGGGCGAGGCCCTCGTCGACCAGCTTCTTCATGACGAACGGCTTGAACAGCTCCAGGGCCATGACCTTGGGCAGGCCGCACTGGTGGAACTTCAGCGACGGACCGGCCACGATGACCGAACGACCCGAGTAGTCGACGCGCTTGCCGAGGAGGTTCTGGCGGAACCGCCCCTGCTTGCCCTTCAACATGTCGGACAGCGACTTCAGCGGGCGGTTGCCGGGCCCGGTCACGGGGCGACCCCGTCGACCGTTGTCGAACAGGGCGTCGACCGCCTCCTGGAGCATCCGCTTCTCGTTGTTCACGATGATGCCCGGAGCACCCAGGTCGAGGAGGCGCTTCAGCCTGTTGTTCCGGTTGATGACCCGGCGGTAGAGATCGTTCAGGTCGGACGTGGCGAAGCGGCCACCGTCGAGCTGCACCATCGGTCGCAACTCCGGCGGAATGACCGGGACGACGTCCAGGATCATGGCGCTCGGCTCGTTCACGCGTCGGCCGTGCTCGTCACGACGGTTGAAGGCCGCCACGATCTTGAGGCGCTTGATGGCCTTCTGCTTGCGCTGTGCGCTGAGCGGCTTCTGACCCTCCGGAGGATCGATCATCACCCGGAGCTTCACCTCTTCGTTGTCGAAGTCGATGCGGTCGATCAGGTGGGCCAGGGCGGCGGCGCCCATTCCACCCTCGAAGTACTCGCCCCAGCGGTCCTCCAGCTCGCGCCAGAGCATGTCCTCCTCGATGATCTGACGGGAGAACAGGCCGGTGAACTCGTCCCAGGCCCGGTTCAGCACATCGAGCTCCTGCTCGTACTGCTCGCCGATGAACTGGAGGTCCTTGTCGGTCGCCTTGGCCCTGGCCTTCAGGTCGGCCTCCTTGGAACCCTCGGCCTCCATCTCGGCCAACTCGGACTCCAGGTCCTCCTGGCGACGGTTCAGCTCGCGATCGCGCTCCTCCTCGATGGCGAGGCGCTCCTCGGCCAACTCGGCCTCCAACTCGGGGAGGTCCTGGTGACGCTTGTCCTCGTCCACCCAGACGACCAGGTTGGCGGCGAAGTAGATGACCTTCTCCAGCTGCTTGGCCTTCAGCTCCTCACGGGGTTCGGTGCCCATGAGCAGGTAGGCCAGCCACGAACGGGTTCCCCTCAGGTACCAGATGTGTACCGCCGGTGCGGCCAGCTCGATGTGGCCCATGCGGTCGCGCCGGACCTTGGAGCGGGTGATCTCCACACCGCACCGCTCGCAGATGATGCCCTTGAAGCGGACCCTCTTGTACTTGCCGCAGTAGCACTCCCAGTCCTTGGTGGGACCGAAGATCTTCTCGCAGAAGAGCCCGTCCTTCTCCGGCTTGAGGGTGCGGTAGTTGATGGTCTCCGGCTTCTTGACCTCGCCGTTGGACCACATGCGGATGCCGTCCGCCGTAGCGAGGCCGATGCGGATCTGGTCGAATTCGTTGACGTCGAGCACTGTTTCTTCCTGCGTCTAGTTCTTGCTGGCGTGCGGGTCAGTGGACGAGGCCGGCTGCGCGGCGCTCGTCATCTTCATCGGAACCCCGCTCCGGGCGGGACAGGTCGATGCCGAGCTCCTCGGCGGCGCGGTATACGTCCTCATCGAAGTCGCGCATCTCGATCTCGCGACCGTTCTCGGCCAGGACCTCCACGTTCAGGCAGAGGGACTGCATCTCCTTGATGAGGACCTTGAAGCTCTCCGGAATGCCCGGCTTGGGGATGTTGTGGCCGTTCACGATGGCCTCGTATAGCTTCACCCGTCCGAGGACGTCGTCCGACTTGATGGTCAGGAGTTCCTGGAGGCAGTAGGCGGCTCCGTAGGCCTCCAGTGCCCAGACCTCCATCTCGCCGAACCTCTGACCGCCGAACTGCGCCTTTCCACCCAGCGGCTGCTGGGTGATCATCGAGTACGGGCCGGTGGAGCGTGCGTGGACCTTGTCGTCGATCAGGTGGGCCAGCTTCAGGATGTAGACGTACCCGACCATGATCGGGCTGTCGTAGATCTCGCCGGTCCGACCGTTGTAGAGGTTGGTCTTGCCGTCCAACTGGACCAGCCGCTCGCCGTCGACCGTCTCCGGACGGATGTTGCCGAGGATCTTCTGGATCGTGGGGTGCCGGCCTGCCCGGTCCTCCTCGTCCCAGTGGGCGCCGTCGAAGACGGGCGTGGCCACGTGGATCGACGGAAGGGTCGACGGGCGGGTCTTCTTCTCGATGCCGCGGACCGGTTCATCGCCGACTGACTCGTCGCCGATCTCCCAGCCCCAGCGGGCGCAGTATCCGAGATGGGCCTCCAGGACCTGTCCCACGTTCATCCGCGAGGGAACGCCCAGCGGGTTCAGGAGGATGTCCACCGGGGTGCCGTCAGCCATGTAGGGCATGTCCTCGATCGGGAGGATCTTGGAGATGACGCCCTTGTTGCCGTGACGGCCGGCCAACTTGTCGCCCACGCTGATCTTGCGCTTCTGGGCCACGTAGACGCGGACCAGCTGGTTGACGCCGGGCGGCAGCTCGTCGCCGTCGTCGCGGTTGAACACCTCGACGTCGATGACCTTGCCGGTCTCGCCGTGCGGAACCTTCAGGGAGGTGTCACGCACCTCACGGGCCTTCTCACCGAAGATCGCCCTCAGCAGGCGTTCCTCCGGAGTCAACTCGGTCTCGCCCTTGGGTGTGACCTTGCCGACGAGGACGTCGCCGGGCGAGACCTCTGCGCCCACGCGGATGATTCCCAGGTCATCCAGGTCGGCCAGGATCTCGTCGGGGAGGTTCGGGATGTCCCGGGTGATCTCCTCGGGTCCGAGCTTCGTGTCACGGGCGTCGATGTCGTGCTCGTGTATGTGGATCGACGTCAGCACGTCGTCCTTGACCAGGCGCTCCGAGAGGATGATGGCGTCCTCGAAGTTGTAGCCCTCCCATGACATGAAGGCCACGAGGAGGTTCTTGCCGAGCGCCAGCTCGCCACCATCAGTCGACGAGCTGTCGGCCAGCAGCTGGCCCTCCTTCACCTTCTGACCGGGAACGACCCTGATCTTCTGGTTGATGCAGGTGTCCTGGTTGGACCGGACGTACTTGAGCAACGGGTGCTCGACCGTGCCGGCCTTCTTGTAGTCCATCGTCACCGAGGTGCCGTCGACGGCCACGACCGTGCCGTCCTCGCGGGCCAGCAGCATGTCGGCTGCGTCGTGGGCCGCGCTGGCCTCGATGCCCGTACCGATGTACGGGGCCTCGGCCTGGATCAGCGGGACCGCCTGACGCTGCATGTTGGCGCCCATGAGGGCCCGGTTGGCGTCGTCGTGCTCGAGGAACGGGATCAGCGCCGTGGCGACCGAGACGATCTGCTTGGGCGAGACGTCCATGAGCTGGACCTCTGCCGGCGGCACGTACGAGATCTCCGTGGTGGCACCGAAGAACACGTCCCTCTCCAACTGGAGTCGGAGGTCCTGCAGCGAGGCTGCCTGCGGTGAGCGACGCACGAGGATGCGTTCGTTGCGGAAGGTGGAGTCCGGGTTGAGGGGAGCGTTCGCCTGGGCGACCACGTACTCCTCCTCCTCGTCGGCTGCCAGGTAGACGATCTCGTCGGTGACCCGGCCATCGGTGACGATCCGGTACGGCGACTCGATGAAGCCGAACGGGTTGACCCGTCCATAGGTGGCCAGGCCTCCGATGAGGCCGATGTTGGGTCCCTCAGGGGTCTCGATCGGACACATACGGCCGTAGTGCGAGAAGTGGACGTCACGGACCTCGAAGCCGGCGCGCTCACGCGACAGGCCACCGGGGCCCAGCGCCGAGAGGCGACGACGGTGGGTGAGACCTGACAACGGGTTCACCTGGTCCATGAACTGCGAGAGCTGGCTGGTGCCGAAGAACTCCTTGATGGCAGCCACCACCGGGCGGATGTTGATCAGCGAGGTGGGCGTGATGGACTCCACGTCCTGGGTGGTCATCCGCTCCCGGACGACCCTCTCCATGCGCGACAGGCCGATTCGGAGCTGGTTCTGGATCAGTTCGCCCACCGACCGGATGCGGCGGTTGGCGAAGTGGTCCTGGTCGTCGAGGCGGTAGCCGGGCTCGCCCTTGGCGAGGTGCAGCAGGTAGGTGCAGGTGGCGAGGACCTCGGACCGGGTGAGTACCTGGGAGTCGGGGTCGGGGCGCTCCAGCTCGATGCCGAAGAGCTTCTCGATCTTCTCGATCTCCGGACCCAACTTGCGGTTCAGCTTGTAGCGACCGACCCGGGAGAGGTCGTAGCGGCGCGACTCGAAGAAGGCGTTGCGCAGGTATGCGCGGGCGGCTTCCACCGACGCCGGCTCACCGGGACGTACCCGCTTGTAGATCTCCAGGAGGGACTCCTCCTGGGTGGGAGCGATGTCCTTGTCCTTCTCCCACTGCCCCTCGAGGTAGTCGAAGTGACGGACGAAACGGTCCAGGAAGCCGGGCTCGTTCTCCTCGTCGTAGCCCAACGCCCGAAGGAGCGTGAACATCGAGAGGCGACGCTTGCGGGCCACCCGGGTACCGGCGGTGACGTCCTTGCCGGGCTTCTGCTCGACGTCGAACTCGATCCACTCACCACGGTAGGGATGGATGGTCCCGGTCACCAGCTGGTGCTTGGCCAGGTTGCGGAGGCGGTACCTGTCGCCGGGCTGGAAGATGACGCCGGGTGACCGGACGAGCTGGGATACGACGACACGCTCGGTGCCGTTGATCACGAAGGTGCCCTTCTCGGTCATCACCGGGAAGTCCCCCATGAAGACCGTCTGCTCCTTGATCTCGCCGGTGTTGGCGTTCATGAAGCGTGCCCGGACGAAGACCGGGGCGGAGAAGGTCATGTCCTTCTCCTTGCACTCCTCCACCGTGAACTTGGGCGGCGGGCACAGGTCCTCGTCGTCGGGATCGAACTCCAGGTCGAGCGTGAGCGTCTCGCTGAAGTCGGTTATGGGGCTGAGGTCCCGAAACGTGTCGGCAATGCCCTCATCGAGGAACCAACGGAATGACTTCCGCTGGATGTCGATGAGGTGCGGCAGGGGGAGTACTTCCTCCAGATTGCCGAACGAGTAGCGGTCCCGGACGATGGGGCGTGAAGACACCTAGAACTCCTGGCCAAGAGTCACGGACGAGGGCGAACCGTTGCTACAACCACGGACATGACGAAAACGACATGAACGACAGGCATAACCACGGCAACGCAGGATCCTAACGGACGCGCGTAGGCCAGAGCAACCTCAAAGGGCAGCGCGAACGAACCCCGAAGGGTTGGTCCGACCAGAACGGTAGGGGTCCACCGCGTCGCGGTCAAGGACCGTCATGGAACCGGCACGATCCCGTTTCCCACCACCTGGACCCAGGCAGGCCCCCTCCCGGTCGCAGGACCGGGAGGAAAACGCTGAGACCCCCGGGGCGAACCCCGGGGGTCTCAGGCATCCGGCGGTCTGGCCGCCGAGACGACTACTTGACTTCGACGCTGGCGCCTGCGGCCTCGAGGGACTCCTTGGCCCTGTCGGCATCCTCCTTGGAGGCGCCCTCGAGCACCGTCTGCGGAGCACCGTCGACCAGGTCCTTGGCGTCCTTCAGGCCGAGGTTGGTGAGCGAACGCACCTCCTTGATGACCTGGATCTTCTTGTCGCCGACCTCGGTCAGGACGACGTCGAAGGCGGTCTGCTCCTCCTCCTCGCCACCGGCATCACCGGCGGGAGCGGCGGCTGCGACGGCCACCGGGGCCGCTGCGGTAACGCCGAACTTCTCCTCGAAGTCCTTCAGGAGCTCGCTCAGCTCGAGCACGCTCATCCCGGCGATCGCGTCCAGGATCTCCTCTTTGGTCGCCATGGTCACTCCTCTTCCTCGTTGTCGTTTTCGGTGTCGGTGGCTTCGTCAACGGCGGGCGCCTCTTCAGCGACCTCCGCATCGGCTTCGTCAACGGCGGGCGCCTCTTCAGCGACCTCCGCATCGGCTTCGTCAACGGCGGGCGCCTCTTCAGCGACCTCCGCATCGGCTTCGTCAACGGCGGGCGCCTCGACGGATGCCGGAGCGCCGGGCGCACCGCCCTCGTCGATCAGGGCCTGCAGCCCATACGCCAGGTTCTGGGGAAGGGCGTTCAGGAGTGCGGCGAACTGCTGCATCGGAGCAGCCAGCGCCCCGGCCAACATGGCCAGCAACTCGTCGCGGGGGGCGATCTCGGCCAGGGCCAGGATCTCCTCCACCGTGAGGCGCTTCTCGTCCAGCAGGCCACCCTTGATGACCAACGCCTCGTTTGCCTTCGCGAAGTCCTTCAGGGCCTTGGCGATGGACACTGGATCACCGGCCGAACCATCCGGCCGTTCACCTATGAAGGCGATCGCGGTGGGGCCGGTCAACAGGTCCTCCAGCTCGAGGCCCAGCTCGTCGACGGCCAGGCGGACGAGGGTGTTCTTGTACACCTTGTACTCACCGCCGGCCTCGCGAAGTGCCTTGCGAAGTTCGGCCATGGCCGGAACGTCAAGACCTCGATACTCGGTCAGGATCGCAGTATCGCTGGCCGACAACTTCTCTCGAACCTCGTCGACTACCGCGACCTTGTCAGCTCGGGGCTCCCCCACGCTCACACCTCCTCATTCGTCTTCTCGGTAGGCGGTGGATGCCGCCGCTGGTCTCTATGGCTGTCGCCGGCCGAAGCCGGCCACACGCACCGGAGACCAGGGCCGGGAGGACCCGGCTCCGATCAGGAGGACTCCCCTGCTCGGGCGGTACCTGCGCCGTGATCCGTGGATCTGACGGCACCGGAACTCGTTCTGCGCACGGGGCGCAACCCGGAGGTCTTCGGTGAGCGTGTCGATTGTGTTGGTCAGGATATCGGCGGCGCCCATCGGCACCACCCGCGCCCCCGACCGGGGCGCACGACCTTCTACTACTCGTCGACCCGCCCAGGATCGATCCTGATGCCGGGACCCATCGTGGAGGAGACCGACACCTTCCTGAAGTAGCGGCCCTTGGCCGACGACGGCTTGAGGCGATTCAACTCCTCCACAGCGGCAGCCAGGTTCGCCGCCAGGTCGGAGGCCTCGAAGCCCGCCTTCCCGATGGGCAGGTGGACGTTGCCGTACCGGTCGGTGCGGAACTCCACCTTGCCGGCCTTGAACTCGGTGACGGCCTTGGCGACGTCATCGGTCACGGTGCCGGACTTCGGGTTGGGCATCAGGCCCCGCGGGCCGAGGGAACGGCCCAACTTGCCAACGGTCGGCATCATGTCCGGCGTGGCGATGGCCACGTCGAAGTCCAGCATGCCGCCCTCCACCTCGGCGGCCAGTTCCTCGGCCCCGACATGGTCGGCGCCGGCCTCACGGGCGGCCGCAGCGGCCTCGCCCTGGGCGAACACGGCGACACGCACGTCCCGACCGGTTCCGGCCGGTAGGGCGACGGTGCCACGGATCATCTCCTCGGCCTTACGCGGATCCACGCCCAGCCTGACGACCAGGTCGATGCCCTCGTTGAACTTCCCACCAGCCAGCGACGCCGCCAACTCCAGTGCCTCGGAACCCGAATACGCCTGGTTCCGGTCGTACCGCGTGATCGCATCCTTGTAGTGCTTGCCCGTACTACCCATTTCGCCTACTCCCGGCTCCCTCGGTTCGGTCGTTTCCTCCAGCGGGGCGAGGTACTCCCCTGTCCCGGAACCACCCTCGGGTGGCGACCTTCGATTCGATCTGTGGTTGCGTGCAGTCCGGCCCTCAGGCGACCGCTATGCCCATGCTCCGTGCGGTTCCCGCCACCTGCATCCTGGCGCCCTCGATGTCGATGGCGTTCAGGTCCGGCATCTTGGCCTCGGCGATCTCGGTCACCTGGTCCCAGGTGATCGACCCGGCCTCTTCACGACCGGGGTTGTCCGACGCCTTGTCCAGGCCTGCCGCCTGACGGATCAGGAACGAGGTGGGAGGGGTCCTGGTCACGAACGTGAAGGACCGGTCCTCGTATATGGAGATCTCGACCGGGACGATCTGGCCGCGCTTGTCCTCGGTCCTGGCGTTGTACTCCTTGCAGAAGTCCATGATCGCCACACCGTGCGGGCCCAGGGCGGTTCCGACCGGCGGGGCCGGCGAAGCCTGGCCCGCAGGGATCTGGATCTTCACGACCGTGAGGACCTTCTTCTTAGCCATCGTTCTCTACTCGTGTCTCGTGGTCGGTGCCATCAGGCCCGGAACGTCTGTTCCTGGACATCGATCGGCGGGGATCTATCGGGGGAAGGTACAAGTCTGGTGCGACACACCGCGATCGGCAACCCGTGCCGTCGGTGGTGCCGGTCACCCCTACAGCTGGGCCACCTGCGCGAACTCCAGCTCGACCGGGGTCTCCCGGCCGAAGATGTTCACAAGGACCTTGACCTTCAGCTGGTCCTCGTTTATCTCGACGATGGCACCGGAGAAGTCAGCGAACGGACCCTCCTTCACCCGGACCGTCTCGCCGACGTCGTAGCCGAACCTGGCCTTTGACCGCTTCGGAACAACGTCATGGGTCTCGTCGGCAACGGGGAGGAAGGTCTCGACCTCGCGCCGACCCAACCGGGACGGCTTGCCGCCGGCACCGACGAAGTTGACGATGCCGGGCGTGTCGCGAATGGCTCCCCATGCCTCGTCGTCCAGGTAGCAGCGCACCAGCAGGTAGCCGGGGAAGACCTTCTTCGAGACCGTGACCTTCTTGCCGTTCCGGAACTCGTCGACGTCCTCCATCGGGATCTCGACCTCGAGGATCCGGTCCTCGAGGTGCATCGAGGCGGCGCGGGCCTGGAGGTTCTGGCGGACCTTCTTCTCGTAACCGGACTGGGTATGGACCACGTACCAGTTTCCCGGGCGGTCGAACGCGCTCTCGCGCTTCGGGGCCGGCTCGTCGACGTAGAAGAGGTCGTCCTCGTCCAGCACCTCGACATCAACGGTGGGTGGATCCGGCTCGGAGGGCTCGTCAGCGGCATCGCCGCTCGGCAGCATCTCAGCCGCCGCCTCGGACGTCAGGCCGCCCTCGGGCAGTTCCTCCACGATCGGCTCGGCCTGGACCACCGTGCCGGTGGGCAGGAGGTCAGCGGCGTCATCGGCCGCATCGGTGGTGACCTCGGATTCTTCAGTGGTGCTCATCAGACGTCGAACAACTCCAGGACGGATTCGGAAAAGATCCAATCGAGACTGGCCACCACGAGCGTGATGACGATGATTGTGATGATCACGACCGTCGTGTAGTTGCCGGTCTCGGAACGCGAAGGCCATGCCACCTTGCGTAGTTCGGCCCGGACCTCCCGACCGAACTGGACGAACCCGGTCCGCTCCTCGGCAGGACGCTGCTGCTGCTGGCGACGCTGGCGGATCGGCTCGCCGTCGGCGTCGACCTCTCCCTGGCGCTGCAGCATGCGCTTCTGCTCGCGGTTCATGGACATGGTCAGGCCTCGGATCGCGTACTCGGACGGTGGGTCAGGCTATTGGCGGATGGGACGACACGCGCCCCACGGAACGAATGACACCATTACCGGTCTTGCAGGGCAGGAGGGACTCGAACCCTCAACCGCCGGTTTTGGAGACCGGTGCTCTAGCCAATTGAGCCACTGCCCTGGGTCCCGACCTACGTCCCGAAGTCGGAATCGGTGGGCGGTAGGGCCGCAGACTAGCAGCGGCGCCAAGGCATCCCTTGGTGTAATAGGCCGGCGGCACGGCCCTCCGGCCGGTCGTAGGACGAGCAGCAGGGGACGCTCAGCGCGTCTCCTTGTGGTCCACGTGGCTCCTGCACCAACGGCAGAACTTCTTGAGTTCGATGCGCTCGCGGGTGTTCACCTTGGACTTGGTGGTGATGTAGTTCCTGCGCCTGCAGCCCTGGCACTCCAGGGTGACCTGTACTCGCTTGTCGGATGCCATGTCGGCCTCGCTCCTTAGACTGCCCGCCGGAGCGGGTCCTGCTCTCCCACCGTCCGCCACCGACGAACCGATGCTTGTAGCGACGGACAGATTCGAACTGTCGACCTCTCGATTATGAGTCGAGCGCTCTCACCAGCTGAGCTACGTCGCCAGCGAGCTCCCTGACAGAATCGAACTGTCGACCTTCTCCTTACCATGGAGACGCTCTGCCGACTGAGCTAAGGGAGCTCGACCACCTCGCGATGACCGGGCACAAGGATGCCACGGGATCATGGATTTCCCACCGTCCACGGCCCGCCAGGCGTGGTCGCAGGGCGATCCGGCAGCACGACGGTAGACGGCAGCGGAGTACCGTCGAACCATGGAGATCCGCCTCGCCGGGCCCGCCGACGCCGAGGCGATCCGGGCCATCTACAACCATGAGGTCATGTCCTCCGTCGCCACGTTCGACCTGGTCGAGCGGAGCCGGGAGGCCCAGGTGGAGTGGCTGGCCGAACGGTCCGGGGCGTTCAGCGTGCTGGTGGCCGAGGTGGATGGCGAGGTGGCCGGGTTCGCATCGTTGTCCCAGTACAGGGAACGGGCCGCCTACCGCAGCACCGTGGAGGACTCGATCTACGTGCAGGCCGGACACCGGGGTCTGGGCATCGCCGACAGGCTCCTGGGCGCACTGCTGGATGTGACCCGGACGAGCGGATTCCACTCCGTCATAGCCAGGATCGGTGGCGGCAACACCGCCAGCATGGCCCTGCACGCCAAGCACGGGTTCACCGAGGTCGGCGTCGAGCGTCAGGTGGGTCGCAAGTTCGGCCGCTGGCAGGACGTCACCGTCATGCAGCTCGTATTCGACACCTGACCGACCCCCACCGGTAGGGCGATCGGACAACAGCCGGGACATGCAGAACCCCCCGGACCTGAGGGTTCGGGGGGTTCCTGATGCCTCGCGACATCACACGTGGGCCGAGGAGGATTTGAACCTCCGTAGGCGTTGCCGACGGGTTTACAGCCCGTTCCCTTTGGCCACTCGGGCACCGACCCTCAAGACCGGAGGATACCCACCCGGACCACCGACCCGGCCAACTCCTACCGGTAGGGTGCGCGCATGCCCAGCTTCGACGTCGTGTCCGAGATCGACCTCCAGGAGGTCCGTAATGCGGTTGACCAGGCCGCCCGCGAGATCAACACCAGGTTCGACTTCAAGGGCACCGAATCCATCGTCGAACTCCAGGACGGCGCCATCAAGTTGGAGTCCTCCACCGAGGATCGCCTCGCCGCCCTCGTGGTGGTGCTGGAGGAGAAGCTGGTGCGACGCAAGGTGTCGCTCAAGTCCCTGGACTGGGGGAAGGTCGAGGAGGCCAGCGGTGCACGATCACGACAGCTCGCCAGCCTCCAGGCCGGCATCGACTCCGACAGGGCCAGGTCGGTCAACCGGACCATCAAGGACCTGGGCCTGAAGGGCGTGCAGTCCCAGACACAGGGAGAACAGGTCAGGGTGACGGCCAAGAAGCGCGACGCCCTGCAGGATGTCATCGCCGCCCTGAGGGAAGCCGACCTGGGCATCCCACTGCAGTTCAACAACTTCCGGGACTGACACCCGGAGGGCATTCAGCCGACTATCGGACCCTGACCCCAGTTCCCGCTGCGCAGGCGGGCGATGCGCTCCTCGGCCGGCGGGTGGGTGGAGAACATCCTGGATCCGCCCCGACCCGAAGCCTGGGCCTTCAGGGGATCCACGATGTAGGCCGACGCCTGGTTGGGGTCGACACCGGACGGGATCCGACCCGCCGCCACCTGGAGCTTCTCGAGTGCCCGGGCCAACGGCTCGCCGTCCCCCATCAGGCGTGCCGCCGAGGCATCGGCCTGGAACTCCCGGCTGCGGCTGATCGCCGCCTGGATCATCATGGCCGCCACCGGAGCGAGGATGGCGAACGCGATCTGGCCCATCGGGTTGCGGTTCCGGTCACGTCCACCGCCGCCGAACATGGCCGCGAACATGGCCATGCGGGCGATCATCGTGATGGCCATGCCGATGGTGGCGGCCACCGAACCGATGAGGATGTCCCGGTGGCGGACGTGCATGAGCTCGTGGGCCAGCACCCCCCGGACCTCGGTCATGTCCAGCATCTCGAGCAGCCCCTGGGTCACCGCCACGGCCGCGTGGTCGGGATTGCGGCCGGTGGCGAACGCATTCGGCTGCGGGTTGGGCGTGATGTAGAGCCTCGGCATCGGTAGGTCCGCCGCCTCCGAGAGCTCCCGCATGATGCGGTGGTACATGGGGTACTCGACAGGATCGGCCGGCACCGCCTTGGCCGAGGCGATGGCGACGCGGTCGCTGAACCAGTAGGAACCGCCCACCATCACAAGTCCCAGGACCAGGCCGAAGACCATCCCGCCGTTGCCCCCGATCGCACCTCCCACGACTATGAAGAGGCCTCCCAGGAGGGCCAGGAGGGTGAAGGTCTTGGCTGTGTTCAGCATGGGGAAGGTTGGGCTCCTCGTAAGGCCGGGTCACCCCAGCGTACGGCTACCGGACCGTCGCCTGGCCTCGCCCCCCGGCGGCCCGGGCAGCGGCTCAGAGGTCGTAGTACCCGGAATGCAGGTACACGGACGGAACGCCCGCCGCCCGGTACATCCGTACGTTGCCGGGGTCGTCGTCAAGCGCCAACTGGACCTCGTACCCATCGGCCCGCAGGCCCTCCAGGGCATCTGACTTGACCTCGGGTGAACTGCGGTGGTCGCCGTCACTACGCATCACCAACAGGTCCCATGGCACCGAGTGCCGCTCCATCCAGGCCATGGTCGTGTCGGCCAGCCGGGCCGGTCGGGCCGTCACGAGGATCATCGCGCGGTCGCCCACCAGACCGGCCACGAGGCGGATCCCCTCGCTGATCGGCGGATCATGCAGGGAGGCCTCGAAGAACTCCGCCCATGGCCTCGGCTGGCGGGCCAGGAGGTGCTGGCGACCGGAGGCATCCGACAGGACGCCGTCGACGTCCACCAGCACCGCCGGTCCGGGCAGGGCCGGCCGGCCGTCGGGGCCTGGAAACGTCGGCGTGGCTCAGTCCTCCTGCGGGGACCCGGAAGCCCGGGCCCGGATCTCGTCCACCACCGACGAGTCGGCCAGCGTCGTGGCATCGCCCAGCTCCCGCCCCTCCGCCACATCGCGGAGCAGGCGCCTCATGATCTTGCCGCTGCGCGTCTTGGGCAGGTCCGGCACGAGGAAGACGGCCCTGGGCCTGGCGATGGGTCCGAGCTTGGTGGAGACGTGCTTCCGGACCTCCTCGGCCAGCTCGGGGGAGGCCTGGTGCGTGCCTCTCAGTATCACGTAGCCCACGATGGCCTGGCCGGTGATCTCGTCCGTCGCCCCGACCACGGCGGCCTCGGCAACGGCCGGGTGGTCCACGAGGGCCGACTCCACCTCGGCGGTGGAGATGCGGTGCCCCGAGACGTTCATGACATCGTCCACCCGGCCCAGCAGCCAGATGTAGCCGTCCTCGTCGATCTTGGCGCCGTCGCCGGCGAAGTAGCGGCCCGCGAAGCGTGTCCAGTAGGTCTCCATGTACCGCTCCGGGTCACCCCAGATGCCACGCAGCATCCCCGGCCAGGGCCTGGTGATCGTGAGGTAGCCACCGCCCCGTGGGACGGGCTGGCCGGCATCGTCCACCAGCTCGGCGAACACTCCGGGAATCGTCTGGCATGCCGAACCCGGCTTCGTGGTCGTGACGCCCGGCAACGGCGAGATCATGTGGCCGCCGGTCTCGGTCTGCCACCAGGTGTCCACGATCGGGCAGGATCCGCCACCGATGTTCTCGTGGTACCAGATCCACGCCTCGGGATTGATCGGCTCGCCGACGGTCCCGAGCACGCGCAGCGACGACAGGTCGTGGGCCGACGGCTCGGCCTCACCCCACTTCATGAACGTGCGGATCGCCGTCGGCGCCGTGTAGAGCTGGGTCACGCCATAGCGCTGGATGATGTCCCAGAGCCTGTCCTTCGGCCACTCTCCACGATCACCGGAACGGGCACCCAGTACCGGCGTGTCCGGTGTCCCCTCGTACATGACCGAAGTGCAGCCGTTGGCAAGGGGGCCGTACACGATGTAGCTGTGGCCGGTCACCCAGCCGATGTCGGCGGCGCACCAGTAGACGTCCTTCTCGGGTCGAAGGTCGAACGTGTACCTGTGGGTGTAGGCCACCTGCGTGAGGTAGCCGCCGGTCGTGTGCATGATGCCCTTGGGCTTCGCCGTCGTGCCCGACGTGTAGAGCAGGTACAGCAGTTGCTCGGCGTCCATCGGCTCGGCAGGGCAGTCGGGGGATGCCTCGGCCACCACGTCATGCCACCAGAGGTCGCGTCCGTCCAGCATGGTGACTTCGGTGTCGCAGCGGTTCACGACCACCACGTGCTCCACCGAGGCGGCCCCCATCTCCAGGGCGGCATCCACGTTGACCTTCAACGCAGAGGGATCACCACGTCGGTAGCCGGCATCGGCGGTGACGATGAGGCGGGCCTCGGCGTCCTCGCAGCGGTCCACGATCGAGTCGGGCGAGAACCCGCCGAAGATGACGCTGTGGGCAACACCGATGCGGGTACAGGCCAGCATCGCCACCGGCAGTTCGGGGATCATCGGCATGTAGATGGCGACCCGGTCGCCCCTGCGGAGGCCCAGGCCCGTCATCACGTTGGCGAAGCGGCAGACCTCGTCCAGGAGTTGGGCGTACGTGATCTCCCGGGTGTCGCCCGGCTCGCCCTCCCAGTGGTAGGCGACGCGGTCGCCCCGACCGGCTTCCACGTGCCTGTCCAGGCAGTTGGCCGAGACGTTCAACCTCCCGCCCACGAACCACTCGGCGTACGGCAGCTCCCAGTTGAGGGTGGTGTGGAAGTCCGTGTCCCAGGTCAGCAGCTCGCGGGCCTGGCGGGCCCAGAAGGCCTCGTAGTCGGCGGCTGCCTCCTCATGGTGGGATGCGTCGTCGAGCAGCGCCGCATCCCTGAATGCCTGTGGGGGCGGGAACGTGCGATTCTCGACGTAGTAGTCCTCGATGGTCGGTTCGTTCAACGATCGCTCCCTGGACGGGTCGGGTCAGCCGCCCGGACCCTAGCCAGCCGACCGGTGCCGGTCAGGAGCCGACACGCCACTCCAGGACCGTGAAGCCACCCAGGCCATCAGGGTCCAGTAGCGCCTCGGCCTCGGTTATCCGGCTCCGGGCCCGCAGGGCCTCCAGGTCGCCGACCCCTGCCAGCTCGGCCCAGCGGCGTCGGCCCTCCGCCACCAGGTCCTGGATGCCGTTGGCACGGAGGAAGGCGGCCTGGGTGGTGGTGTCGGCTCCCGGTGGGAGCTGGTCGACCGCCACCTCCACGGTCACGTCCTGGACGCCGGGGGCCGAAACCGCCGGTCCCCCCCGCTGGTGGTCCCGGTACGTACGGACCCATTCACCGGGCGGGCGGGCCGCCAGGGCCGCCGTGGTGGATGCGTAGTCGATGACCAGAACGGACCCCGCCGAGAGCACGCCGAGGGCGCTGTCCACCCAGCGCCGGGCGCCGGCCTGGACCGGCATCCGGGAGCCCTGCAGTGGCGCCACGTCGACCGGGGGGTGGACGGCGGCGCCGGTCACCTCCTGGAACATGGGCTGGTCCGCGCCCTCGGATGCCACCTCCACGAGGACCTCGTACCAGCCACCGTCCACGGCCTCCAGCAGGCCGAACGCCAGGTTGTCCAGCAGCTCGTTGGCCATCACCACGCCCACAAGCCCGTCGCCGCCCCGGGGCGGCAGGTCCTCCAGACCGGCCAGCGACGACAATCCGTCACCGGTCGGTTGTGCGTCGCGCAACACGGCGCACCGTTCCACCATCACGTACCGGCCGGCCTCCAGGCAGGCGGGGCGGGCCGCACGGACGCTGCGTGCCAGGGTTCCCACACCGGCGGCCGCCTCGACCACCGTGAAGCCGGACGGTCCACCCAGGGCCTCCCAGGAAGCGTCCAACCAGCGGGCGACGACCGCTCCGAACAGGGGGCCCACCTCGGGTGAGGTGATGAAGTCGCCGCGTCGGCCGGCTGCACCACCGGCGGCGTAGAAGCCCCCGTCGGGGTCGTACAGGCAGGCCTCCACCCAGGCCTCGAACGCCATCGGACCCATGGCACGGATCCGCTCCGCCAGACGATCGGCCAGCGGGCGTCCGACCGTCCGGGTAGCCGTTACGTCAGCCCCCAAGGGCAAGCAGGCTGACGTCGGTGAAACGTGCAACCACCTGTGGCACCACGCCGAACACCAGCGTGACGACGCCACACAGCATCAGCGCCGACATGAGCGACGGGGTGACCGGCACCGGGCCCAGATCGCGGTCCACCGGGTCGTCGGCCCACATGCGCCGGGCCAGGGAGGCGTAGTAGTAGAGCGCCACCACCGAGTTGACGGCACCGACGATCGCCAGTGCGTAGCCCCACGGCTCGCCGGCCGTCGCCAGCACGCGGAACACCTCGAACTTGGCGAACCATCCGCCCAGCGGCGGAATGCCGGCCAGGGAGAACAGGAATACGGACATGGCCACGGTCAGGCCGGGTGCGAACTGGAAGGCTCCGTTGAACGAGGTCAGCTCGGCCGACCCGGAACGCCGGGCCAGCGCAATGACCACGGTGAAGGCACCCAGGTTCATCGCCGTGTAGATCACCAGGTAGGTGACGACCGCCGAAAGGGCCTGGTCACCGTTGACCACACCGTGACCGGCGACGGCCAGTGGGGCGATCATGAAGCCGGTCTGGGCGATGCCCGAATAGGCCATGAGCCGCACCACGTTGGTCTGGCGCAACGCCACCAGGTTGCCGACGGTCATGGAGAGGGCGGCCAGGATCCAGAACAGGGGCTCCCAGACCTCGCTGCGGGCGTAGAAGCCCACGAACACGAACACCAGGAGGGCCACGAAGCCCGCCGCCTTGGAGGCCACGGAGAGGAAAGCGGTCACCGGGGTGGGGGCGCCCTCGTACACGTCGGGAGCCCAGGTGTGGAACGGCACCGCCGAGACCTTGAAGGCGAAGCCGGCCACCACGAAGACGATGCCCATCGTGACCACCGCCGGGGATGTCCCCATCCCCGCCAGCGAGTCGCCGATGTCGGACAGCATGGTCGAACCGGCGACGCCGTAGAGCAGCGACATCCCGTAGAGCATCACCGCCGAGGCGAAGACGCCCATCAGGTAGTACTTCAGGCCGGCCTCGGTGGAATGCAGGTCCCGCTTGCGCCATGCCACCAGCAGGTACGCCGGGATGGACAGCAGCTCGAGGGCCACGAAGATGGAGACCAGGTCCCTCGCCGAGGCCATCATGACCATGCCCATGAGCGATGCCAGCAGCAGGCCGTAGTACTCGTTCTCCCAGTAGTCGCCTTCGGCCACGTAGTTGGTCGAGAGCAGGACTACGACGTAGCCCGCCAGGAGGAACAGTGCCTTCATGACCAGCGAGAACTCGTCGACCACGTATGCGCCGTCGAACATGACCCTGTCCGTGCCGTCCACCGCCAGCGTGAGCAGCGGCACTGCGGTCGCCAGGAGGCCGATGCCGGCCAGCGCCGCGGTGTACGGACGGGCCTTCTCCAGGAAGACGATGTCGACCAGCGTGATCAGGCACCCGGCCGTAAGCAGCACAAGCTCGGGCGCGATGGCGTGCCAGTCGATTGCCGGTCGCTCGAAGGCGAGGGTGAGGAGGTCGAGGCCCACTGGCTAGTTCCCGACTGCGTGCTCTACGGGAGCGTCGGAGCCACCACCCAGGCCATAGACGTCGCTGCACCCCAGCGCCGCCACCTCGTCGGCCGTCAGGACCTGCACGTCCACCCGCAGGCACTCGTTCAAGGATGCGTCCACCGCCCCGTCGGTTACCCGGAAGACCAGGTTCGGGTAGATGCCGATAGCCACGATGAGGGCCAGCAGCGGCGCCCATGCGATCCACTCGTGCTTGGTGGTGTCGGTGATGTTCGGGGCCTCGGCGAACTCCTCGGTCGGGTTGCCGAAGGCGACACGCTGCAGCAACCAGAGCAGGTAGCCGGCCGCCAGCACCGTGCCCAGGGCGGCGACCACCATGTAGACCCGGAATATCTCCACCGGCACGCCGTTGGCCGGCTGGTAGGCCGACAGGATCGCCGGGAACTCGCCCCAGAAGCCGGCCAGGCCGGGAAGGCCCAGCGAGGCCATGACGCAGAAGCCGAATATCCAGCCCATGCGGGGCGCCTGCACGAGCAGGCCACCGAGCCGGTTGATCTCCAGCGTGTGGAACCGCTCCTTCACCGAACCGGCGACGAAGAAGAGCATCCCGGTGATGAGGCCGTGGGCGACCATCCCCATGATCGCCGCGTTGATTCCGAAGTCCGTGAGCGTGGCGATTCCCAGCATCACGAAGCCCATGTGGGCAACGGACGAGAAGGCGATGAGGCGCTTCATGTCGGTCTGGGCGAGGCACCCGAGGGCGCCGTAGATGATGCCGATGACCGCCAGGAGGCCGATCCAGGGTGCCCATGCCACCGCAGCCTCAGGCAGGATCGGGATTGCGATGCGCACGAAGCCGTAGGTGCCCAACTTCAGGAGCACGGCAGCCAGGATGACCGACCCGACCGTGGGGGCCTGGGTGTGGGCATCGGGCAGCCACGTGTGGAACGGGAACATCGGCACCTTGATGGCGAAGCCCAGGAACATGCCGCCGAAGATCCAGAGTTGGGCGGTGTGCGACACCCCGCCGGCAGCCACCGCGTCGGAGAGGCCTGCGAAGGAGAACGTGTCTGCGCCCGTCAGGAAGAACAGGGCCAGGAAGCTGACCAGCATGAGTGCCGAGCCGAACAGGGTGTACAGGAAGAACTTCAGGGATGCGTAGCGCCGGTCCTCGCCGCCCCAGACGGCGATCATGAAGAACATCGGGAGCAGCACGACCTCGAAGAACACGAAGAAGAGCACCAGGTCCTGGGCCACGAAGGTGCCGATCATCCCCGTCTCGAGGATCAGGATCAGGATCAGGAAGGCCTTCGGGTTGACCGGATCCGGGAAGTGGTCCCAGCTGTAGACGATGCACAACGGCACGATCAGCATGGTCAGCAGGATGAGCGGCAGGGACATGCCGTCGATGCCCACCAGGTACCTGCTGGAGATGACGTCGATCCAGGGCTTGTCGACGACGAACTGCAACTGGGCTGTCTGGCCCATGTCGAACCAGATGAGGAGCAGCACGCCCAGGAACGCCACCCACAGGGAGGTCACGAGCGCGACCATCTTGTGCTGGTGCTCACGCTCCCCGGGGATGAGCATCATGATCGCCACACCGACCAGCGGTGAGAAGGTGGCGAGGGTGGTACCCCAGCCGTTGAGCAGATTTTCCATGTCGGCGTCTCCTAGACGATGACTATGAGCAGTCCGGCCAGGACCGTTGCTGCCGCGAACAGGATCGCCGCGTAGCTCTGGACCTTGCCGGAGTTGACCCTTCGAAGTTCCTCGCCCATCCCGGAGGATGCGCGGCCTGAGGCGTTGACCGCCCCGTCGACCACCAACTGGTCGATCTTGTCGTAGACGACCGTTCCCGCCTTCACGGCGGTCTCACCCACGACGTCGACCGTCCTGTCGATCACCTGCTGGTTGATCCGGTATGCCAGGCGGGCCAGCGGACCCTTGGTGCCGTTGGCGATCACCCCGCTGTAGAGGTGGTCGAGGTAGTACTTGTTGTCCAGCAGCTTGTAGCCCATGGCAGCCAGTGGATACCTGCTGGTCGGGCCGTCGGGAAGTTCGGTGAGGCTGGTGCCGGCCGCCTTCGAGGCCGCCTCCACCTTCACGAAGTAGTAGTAGCCGGAGGCTGCGATGCCGAGGATGACCACCAGCGTGGAGACGATGGCCAACGACCAGCTGGGCGTGGCATGCGTGATGGCCGGGAAGTAGCCGGCCACGGGCTCCACATAGTGGCCGAAGCGTTCCTGGAGCGACCCGGGGGCCAGCTGGAAGCCGGTGGGCAGGTTCAGGAAGCCGACGACGATCGCCAGACCCGCCAGGATCCAGAGCGGCACGATCATGCGGGGACCGGACTCATGGGGTTCACCGTGGCCCCGGAACTCGCCGAAGAACGTCAGGTACACGCAGCGTGTCATGTAGGCGGCGGTCAGCGCCGCCGTCAACATGCCCATGCCCAGCATCAGCGTGTAGGCACCGTTGCCGCCGGTGCCGCCCAGCAACCCCCAACCGCCGGTCCCGACCAGGATCTCGTCCTTGGACCAGAACCCCGCCAGTGGCGGCAGGCCGGCGAGGGCGATCGTGCCGATCATGAACGTCCGGTAGGTGTGCGGCATGTGCTTTCGCAGCCCGCCCATGTCCGACTTCATGTCGAAGCTGTGCACCGCGTGGGCGACCGAGCCGGCGCCCAGGAACAGGCAGGCCTTGAAGAAGGCGTGGGTGAACAGGTGGAAGACGGCCGCCGTCCACGCACCCACCCCGAGTGCCATGACCATGTAGCCCAGCTGCGAGATCGTGGAGTAGGCCAGCACCTTCTTGATGTCGCGCTGCACGAAGGCCATGCAGGCTCCGACGATGGTGGTGAGGCCGCCGATGAAGGCCATCAGGTTGATCGAGCTGCCACCGATCTGGAAGCCCTCGAAGAAGACGCCGTACATACGGGCGATCATGAAGACGCCGGCCACGACCATGGTGGCTGCGTGGATGAGCGCCGAAACCGGCGTCGGGCCGGCCATGGCGTCAGGCAGCCAGGTGTGGAGGAAGAACTGACCTGACTTGGACATCACGGCCGCCATGAGACCGCAGGAGGCCACCACCAGCGCCGTGTGGGACAGCATGCCGCTGGACGCCAGGGCGTTCGTCTCGGCAATGGAGAACGACCCGAAGCGGCCCGGCAGGGTCGAGCCGGCTGCGAAGAACAGCACCGTCACCCCGACCAGCAGGCCCATGTCCCCCACCCGGTTGGTGAGGAATGCCTTCAACGCCGCATCGCTGTTGGGCTTCTCCTCCCACCAGTGTCCGATCAGGACAAAGGAGCAGACACCCACGAGCTCCCAGGCGCAGAGCAGCTGAAGGGTGTTCTCCGAGACCACCAGAAGCAGCATCGAGGCGCTGAACAGCGACAGGAATGCGAAGTAGTGGGTGTAGCGACGGTCGCCGTGTACGTACTCGGTGGAATACACGTGCACCAGCAACGACACGAGGGTCACCACGACGAGCATCATCACCGCCAGGCCGTCGACCAGGGTTCCGACCGTGAACTCCATGCCGCCCGCCTGGAACCAGACGGCGGTGCGCTGCACTGCCAGGGACGGATGACCGCCACCGTGGCCTTCCTCGGACCCGTCGCCGTGCCCGACGCCGTGGTCGTCGAACTGGACGACCGCCACATGGACTTCCTGATCATGGGAGTTGTCGCGGTGGTCCATCCAGGCGACGCCGGTCAGCAGCGCCAGCACGAAGGCGATGCCCACAGCTGCGATGCCCAGCTCGGAGCCGCCACGGGGCATGCGCTTCCCGAACGTGAGGATCCCGACGAACGACAGCGCCGGCAGGAGGGGAATCAGCCAGACGTTGCGGAGCAGCCAGCTGCCGCCTTCGGTGATCCCCAGGGGGAGGCCGGCATCCGCGGAGAGGGCTGCAATGAGGAGGTTGCTCATCGTCTCAGCCCCTCAACCGGTCGACGGTGGTCAGATCAATGGTCCGGCTGCTGCGGTAGAGCAGCAGCACCATGGCCAGCCCCACACCAACCTCGGCGGCAGCCACGGCGATGACGAAGAGGGCGAACACCTCGCCGCCGATGGTGCCGGTGAATGCCGCGAAGGCCACGAGGTTGATGTTGACAGCGTTCAGGATCAGCTCGATGGACATGAGCACCAGCACGCCGTTGCGACGTGCGAGGACCCCGTAGACCCCGATCGAGAAGAGGACGGCGGACAGCAGCAGGAACTGGTTAAGCAGCATGTCAGTCCTTCCTGGCCACGACGATGGCCCCGATCAGGGCAGCCAGCAGCAGGACGGATACGGCCTCGAAGGGAACGATGTAGTAGCCGAAGATGCTGTCGGCGATGTCGGCCGTGGTGGACGGGCCCGACCGGGAGAGCTCGGCATCGGCGAATGACTCGACCAGGGCGGCGGCCATCACGCCGAACACCAGCAGTCCGACCAGGCCTGCCATCAGGCGCCTCTCGCCGGTGACGCCGTCGTCGTCGCCAAAGGAGCCCTTCGTGAGCATGATGCCGAACAGGAAGAGGACGACGATGGCGCCGATGTAGACCATTATCTGGGTCACGCCCAGGAACTCGGCGCCAAGCAGGATGAAGATGCCAGCCACCCCGGCCAGCACGATCACGAGATAGAGGGCGGCGTGGACCACGTTGCGCGTGGTCACCATGCGCAGTGCGCTGGCGACCATCGTGATCGCCATGATGGCGAAGGCCACGTTCTGCGCCACGAGGACGTCGCCGCTGGATAGGCGATCCATGCCCTCCAGGGCAGCCAGGACGGTCACTGCGGCACCGTCGGCTTCTTGGCTTCGCTGCCCGACTCGTAGTCCTGGAAGTCCGGGACGGTCTCCATCCACTGGCTGAGCTTCGTCTTGTCGTGGAGCAGGTCGGCGATCTTCGGCTCCGAGTATTCGTACTCGGGCGACCAGAAGAGTGCCTCGAACGGGCAGACGTCGACGCAGATGCCGCAGTACATGCAGAGCGCGAAGTCGATGTCGAAACGGTCCAGGGCATTCTTCAGGCGCGGCTTGCCACCGGGGCGGCGGGGCGGTGCCTTGTACTTGTGACCCTCGATGTAGATGCACCAGTCCGGGCACTCGCGGGCGCAGAGCATGCAGGACGTGCAGTTCTCCTCGTGGAGCGTGATCACGCCACGGGCACGGGGAGTGGGAGCTTCCTTGACCCTCGGGTACTGGACGGTGTGGGACCCCTTCGTGAGGGTTCGCACCATCGTCGAGAAGGTCACCCCGAGGCCCTTCAGCAGTCCTGGGATCTTCAGGGTTCCTGGCATTAGAAGACCACCTTCAGCACGCCGGTGACGACGATGTTGGCAAGGGACAGCGGGATCAGGACCTTCCAGGCCAGCTGTTGCAGCTGGTCCTCGCGGAACCGGGGGTAGGTGAACCGGAACCAGAAGATCAGGAAGGACACCAGGATCACCTTGCCCAGCAGGACAGCCGGGCCGATGACGTTGAACAGGTCGCTGGTCGGATCGATGCCCGGTACGTACCAGCCGCCCAGGAACAGGGTGGCTGCCAGGGCGGCGAAGATGCCGGCGGTGGCGAACTCGCCGATGAAGAAGAGCAGGAAGCGCAGGCCCGAGTACTCGGTCAGGTACCCGGTGACGAGCTCCGACTCGGCCACGGGCATGTCGAAGGGCGGCTGCGTGAGCTCGGCCTGGACCGCCACGAGGAAGATGGCGAAGCCGAGGAACTGGGTGAATATGAAGGGGTTGCCGATGCCTCCCCAACCGAAGATCTCACCGGTGGCCTGGGCCATGACGATGCCCTGGACGTTCAGCGTGCCGGCCTGGATGACGACGCCGACCACCGCCAGGACCAGGGGCAGCTCGTAGGCCACCAGCTGGCCGGCCGCCCTCAGGGCACCCAGCAGCGAGTACTTGGATGACGACGCCCAGCCCGCCATCAGGATCCCGATCACCGAGATGGAGGAGACGGCCAGCGCCAGGAAGATCCCCGTGTCCACGTCGATGAACCAGGCGTCCGGCCCGGCCGGGATGACGAGCACCAGGAGGAAGGTGGAGATGAGCACCACGAACGGCGCGGCCTTGAAGACGATGCGGTCGGCCTTCTCGGGGATGATGTCCTCCTTCTGGAGGAACTTCCCGACCTCGGCCAGCAGTTGCAGGGATCCGTGCGGTCCCGCCTCCATGGGGCCCAGGCGGCTCTGCATGAAGCTCATCATCTTGAACAGGAAGAGGTAGACGAGCGTCCCGGCGGGGAGCAGCACGGCCACCAGCCCCAGCACCGCGCGGATGCCGGTCTGTTGCCACCAGGCCAGCTCGACGGCGAGCGTGAGTAGGTCGCTCACCGGTCTATGTCCCCGAGGATGAAGTAGAGGCTGGCCAGGATCGAGACGACATCCGGCACGTACGTGCCCTCGAGCAGCCAGGGCGTGATCGAGATGTTGTTGAACGATGCCGAGCGGATCTTCACCCGATAGGGGACCAGGTCACCCTTGGAGACCACGTAGTAGCCCATCACGCCCAGCGGGTTCTCGGTCTCCACGTAGGCCTCACCCGGCGGGACCTTGATGATGCGTGGCACCTTGGCCATTACCGGGCCGGGCGGGATCCCGTCCAGCAGCTGCTCGACCATGTTGCAGGCCTCGCGGACCTCCTGGAGGCGCACCCAGTAGCGGGCGAACGAATCGCCGTCCGGATGCGTCCAGACCTTCCAGTCCAGCTGGTCGTGGACGAGGCCGATGCCACCGTCACGACGCAGGTCCCAGTCGACGCCGCTGGCGCGGATGTTGGCGCCGGAGAGGCCGTAGGAGAGGCCCACGTCCGCCGGGATGACACCGATCCCACGGGTCCGGGCCTGGAAGATCTCGTTGCCGGTGACGAGGTCCTCCATCTCGTCGCAGAACTTCCGGATCCGCCCCAGGACACCCTTCGTCTCTTCGGTCCATCCCTTGGGGATGTCGTCCTTGAGGCCGCCGATGCGGTCGAAGTTGGGGTGGAACCGACCGCCGGTCACCGCCTCGATCTGGTTCAGCACGAACTCGCGGTCGCGGAAGGCGAAGAACACCGGGGTTACGGCGCCCAGCTGGACTCCCATGTCGCCGAGGAACAGGACGACGTTGGCGATCCGGGAGAGCTCGAAGAGGAGGGTGCGGATCCACTGGGCACGAGGCGGTGCCTCCACGCCCATGATCTGCTCGGCCGCCAGGATGAACGGCACCTCGTTGGCGAAGCTGCCCAGCCAGTCGATGCGGTTGATGAGCGACGTGACCTGCGGGTAGGTGCGGACCTCGACCAGCTTCTCGTAGCCGCGGTGCATGTAGCCCATGATCGGCTCGGCGCGCATCACCCGCTCGCCGTCCAGCTTCACGACGATGCGCAGCGTGCCGTGCGTGGCCGGGTGCTGAGGTCCGATGTTGAGGGTCATGCCCTCGGTCTCGATCTCCAGGTTCACCCGGGCGTCGCTGGCCTGGCCTGCGATGTAGGCGAGCTGGCGGGGGTCGTCCACGGCGGTCATGGGCCCTCCCCCTCGTCGCCGCCGTCGTCCCCGTCTCCGCCGGGCATCAGCTCCACGTCCACGATGCCGGGCCACGGCTTCACCCGTCGGGCCAGGAGCGGGTAGTCCTTGCGGAGGGGGTTCCCCTCGAAGTGCGACGGCAGGTACAGGTGCACCTGGTTGGGGTGGCCCCGGAACGTGATGCCGAACATCTCCCAGGCCTCCCGCTCGTGCCAGTTGGCGCCCGGGTACACGCCGATCCAGGAATCCACCTCAGGCCTCTCCCCGACCAGGTCGGCCTTGAGGGTCACACCCAGGTGGCCGATCGGGTCATGCACCCGGGCCAGGAGCTGGAACCGGGTGGCACCACCGGCGAGGCCCCACTCCATTGCGGCCGGCTCGGCATCCACGGACGGCTCCAGGTCCACCTGGGCATCCATGTCACGCCCGTAGGGCGACGGCATCCAGTCGATGGCCGAGAGGAAGCCGAAGTACGACATGGCGCAGCGGTCCCGCAACGCCCGGCCGGCATCCACCCATGCATCGGCGCTGACCCTCACGCATACCTCGACGCCGGCCTCTACATGAGATTCGACGAGGCCGTCGCCGAGCGCCTCGGCCAGGGCTGCGACAACCGCATCACGACGTTCGTCAACCGGCGGTGCCTCCGTAGCGGAGTCCACGTCCTCGGTTGCCTCAGGTGACGACAATTGGGTCACCCGTCCAGCGTTCGGCCATGTCCTCGGTGGCGATGCGCTCCTGGAGGAGCACGATGCCCTCCAGGAGGGCCTCGGGGCGTGGCGGGCAGCCGGGCACGTAGACGTCCACCGGGATGATCTGGTCGACGCCTTTGGTGACCGAGTAGCTGTCCCAGTAGGGGCCGCCGCAGTTCGCACATGAACCCATGGAGATCACGTACTTGGGCTCGGGCATCTGCTCGTAGAGGCGTCGCACGGCGGGAGCCATCTTGTCGGTCACCGTGCCTGAGACGACCACCAGGTCGGCCTGACGGGGGCTGGCCGGGAATGGGATCACGCCGAGACGCATGACGTCGTAGCGCGGCGAGGCGAAAGCCGCTCCCATCTCGATGGCACAGCACGCCAGGCCCCACTGGTATACCCAGAGCGAGTACTTGCGGCTGACGTTGAGCAATTTGGTAAGCGGCTTCGGCAGCTTGCCGTTCTCCACCAGACCCATCTTCTACGCCTCCTGCCCGCTCAGATCCACCGCAGCAGGCGCTTGCGCCAGGCGTAGAACAGCCCGAGGGCCAGGATGAATATGAAGATGGCCATCTCGACCAGGCCGAACACGTCGTATACCTCGAGGCGGGTGGCCCAGGGGAAGATGAAGACGGCCTCCACGTCGAACAGCACGAACATCAGGGCGAACACGTAGTAGCGGATGTTGGACTGGCTCCACATGTCGCCGTAGGGATCCACGCCGGACTCGTACGTCTTCAGCTTCTGCGGGGTGTCATGAGACGGCCGCAGCAGGCTGCCGAGGCCCAGGAAGGCCGAGACCAGCAGCACGGCGAGGCCGCCGAATACCACCAGCATCAACCAGCTGCGAAGGAAGTCGGACACGGGTGGAAAACCTAGCGAGTCGAGCGGATGGGGGACGACGGACGAGCTGACCTGCCGGGCGTCCCGGGCAGGCTACCGGACGACCACGCAATCACTAAGACCGAACCATTGCCTTCGCCGGCGCTCCCATGTGCCATTCCTCAGCCCCCCACCAGGACCGGAACGGCATCGGAGGCGATGTCCAGGAGGAGTCCCGGGACGAGCCCGATCAGGAGCACCCCGGCACACGCCACCCCGATGACGACCCTCGTGCCGGCGGGCACCTCGGTGCGGTCGGCGGTGTCCGACTCCGGGGCCTCCAGGTACATGGCGACGAGGATGCGAAGGTAGACGAAGGCCGCCACGGCTGCGGCGGCCATGGCCACCATGGCCACCCAGTAGGTACGCCCCTCGACCACTGCGGCCAGCACGCCCAGCTTGGCCACGAAGCCACCGGTGAACGGAATCCCGGCCTGGCCCAGCAGGAGAACGGTGAAGGCGCCGGCCAGCACGGGCTGGCGGCGTGCCAGGCCCCTGTAGGCATCCAGGCCGTGGGCGGCGTCGCCCCTGCCGCCCACCGTGGTGATCACCGCGAAGCTTCCCGTGGCCAGCAGGGTGTAGACGAACAGGTACACGTAGACCGCTGCGGTGCCCCTTTCGCTGGCCGCCTGTACGCCCAGGAGGATGAACCCGGCGTGGGCTATCGAGGAGTAGGCCAGCATCCGCTTCACGTCGGTCTGGAGCACCGCCACCCATGCTCCGACGACCATGCTGGCAGCGGCCAGCACCGCCACGGCGGGCCGCCAGTCCGAGGCGTGCGTACCCAGCGTCACGACCAGCACCCGCAGCATCGCCGCGAACCCGGCGGTCTTCACGCCGGCGGCCATCCACGCCACGACGGGGCTGGGTGCCCCCTGGTAGACGTCCGGGGTCCAGGCGTGGAATGGCACCGCGGCCACCTTGAAGGCCAGACCCACCAGCAGCAGGGCGATTCCGGCCAGCAGCATGCCGTCCTGGACCAGGATGGTCGACGCCAGGTACCCGCTGATGTGTGCCATCCGGGTTGAACCGGTGGCTCCGTAGATGAGCGCCATGCCGTACAGGAGAAAGGCCGAGGCGAAGGCTCCCAGCACGAAGTACTTCAGCGCCGCCTCCTGGGATTCGATCCTCCGGAGGTGCAGGGCCGCCATCACGTACACGGCTATCGACAGGATCTCCAGGCCCAGGAACAGGACGATCAGGTCGTCGGCCGACGCCATGACCACGCCACCGGCCGCCGACATCAGCAGCAGCACGTACAACTCCACGCCTGGAAGGTCCTCGCGCCGGAGGTACGGGCGGGCCAGCAGGGCCGTGGCCACCACCGCAATGGCGAGGATGGCGGTGACGAGCACCGTGGAACCATCCACCGCCACCATCCCGCCGAGGAACGAACGCGGGCCGTCCGACTGGACCCTGTCCCACATGGGGACGGTGGCTGTGAGCACGATCAGGCCGGTGACCACGGTCCACGCCTGGGGCAGTGCCTCGGGAAGGCGCCTTACCAGGGATGCGATGGTCAGCAGCAGGAACCCGCCTCCGGAGAGGACGAGCAGCGGCAGCAGCGCCCACCAGATGACCTCGGGGGTTACCACGGGCGGCATCAGTGGTCGTCCCCGGCATCGTCGCCGCCTTCGCCGACCTCTATGTCGGCGCCGAACCGGCTGGTCGGCTCGTGGAACCCGTCCACGTGGGTCTCGATGTGGGCGACGAGGGCATCCACCGACGGTTCCATCCGCTCGATGACCGGCTTCGGGTACACGCCCATCGCCACGATCAGCACCAGCAGCGGGGCCAGCACCAGGCCCTCCCGGAGCTTCAGGTCGGGCATCTCGGCGTTCGCACCCTCGGCGGGCCCGTGGAACACGCGCTGGTAGGCCCAGAGCAGGTAGAGGGCAGCCAGGATCACGCCACCGGTCGCCACGATGGCCAGCCAGCGATGGGCGTTGAAGGTACCCACCAGCACCAGGAACTCTCCCACGAAGCCATTCAGGCCCGGCAGGCCGATGGACGACAGCATGACCAGCGTGAAGACGGCGGCCAGGACCGGTGCCGACTTCTGGAGGCCGCCCAACTCGTCGATCTGGCGGGTGTGGCGCCGCTCGTAGATCATCCCCACCAGCAGGAACAGGGCTGCGGTGGAGACACCGTGGTTGACCATCTGGAGCAGCCCACCCTCGATGCCCTCGGTGTTCAGGGCGAACGTACCCAGCACGATGAAGCCGAGGTGGGCGACCGACGAGTAGGCGACGAGGCGCTTCAGGTCCCGCTGCATCGTGGCCACCACCGCGCCGTAGATGATCCCCACCAGGCCGAGGGTTAGGAACACCGGGGCGAAGAAGTGCGAGGCCTCCGGGAAGAGGTACAGGCCGAACCTCAGGAACCCGTAGGTACCCAGCTTCAGGAGGACGCCGGCCAGGATCACCGAACCGGCGGTCGGGGCCTCGGTGTGGGCGTCGGGCAGCCAGGTGTGCAGTGGGAAGAGCGGCACCTTCACGGCGAAGGCGAGGGCGAAGGAGAGGAACACCCAGCGCGCAGTGGTGGTGCCGAGGCTCTGGGCCTCGGCCAGCTCAACCAGGTCGAAGGTCAGGCCCCCACCGGTGGCATCGGCGTGGAGGAACGCCAGGGCGAGGATGCCGATCAGCATCAGGGCCGAGCCGGCCATCGTGAAGAGGAAGAACTTCGTGGCTGCGTACGCACTGTTCCCATGGCCCCAGCGCCCGATGAGGAAGTACATCGGGACGAGTACGACCTCGAAGCAGAGGAAGAAGACCATCAGGTCCATGGCGCAGAACACGCCGATCACGCCCGCCTCCAGCAGCAGCATCCAGGCGAAGTAGGCCCGGTCGTCGTGGCCCGGGTCGACCGCCAGCAGGGCTATGGGGAAGAGGATCCCGGTCAGGACGATCAGGAAGAGGGAGATGCCGTCCACGGCCAGCAGCCACTGGATGCCCAGGTCCGCCATCCAGGAATGGCGGAACTCGAACTGCATCTCGGCCCCGCGGTCGATGTCGAAGGCGACCACCAGCCAGACGGTCATGGCGGCCACCACCATCGAGGTGGCCACGGCAACCAGCTTGAGCAGTTCGGGGCGGCGGCGTGGCAGCACGACCACCAGCAGGGCACCCGCAGCGGGCACCACGAGGAGGGCGGGCAGGACAGCGAACGGGACTCCGGCGGCGGCCGCCAGCACCGCCATCAGAACGACGTCCTTGAGAGGAACCAGACGACCAGGCCGACCGCGCCCACGCCGACGCCGGCTGCATACGTGCGCACCAGGCCGTTGTGGAAGCGTCGCAGCAGTCGTGCCTCAGCCTTGACCATGGTGGCCACCGACTCGACGGCGCCGTCCACCACGGTGGAGTCGAAGTTCGCCGTGGCCTCGAAGCCGGCCCGGCCGGGCCCACCCATGAAGTTCGACACCAACCGGTCGAAGCGCCAGGCGTCGGCGAGGATGGGCTGCTCGAAGGTCCGGTGGTCGACCCGTCGCTGCAGGTAGGCGGCCACCGCCACCAGGATGCCGACGGCGCCGCCTGCCACGGCAACGGCGGCGAGGACCCAGAGGGTGCCGGTCCCCACGGAGAGGTGGACCTCGTTGCCGAACAGGGTCGGCTCCAGCCAGCCCTCCAGCCGCTTCGTGGCGGCCGAGAACGGCAGCTGGATGAGGCCACCCAGCACCGACAGGACGGCCAGCACGACGAGGGGCAGTCCCATGGTCCAGGGCGACTCGTGCGGGTGGTGGTCGGACCTCGTGGCCACCTGGTCGGGCAACCGGTCGGCAACCGGCCCGATATCGGGTGCGCCGTACAGGGCGAGGGCCGGGAGTTCGGGGCGCTCCCCGGCTGAGGCCACGATTCCGTCGCGTTCCAGGACCGCCGCTTCGTGGGCCGCCCTCGCCGCCACCACGGCCTCGGCCACGTCCGGCTCATCGGTCGCAGCCTCGGAGGCCGTAACGGCGGCAGCCAGGGCAGCGGCAGCAGCCACCACGGCCTCCTCGGCGACGGCGATCGCAGAAGCCCATGCCTCCTCCACCTCGTCGGGTCGCGGGTCGGCGTACCGATGGCGCCCGAAGAAGGTGAGGATCACGAGCCGTGTCATGTAGAAGGCGGTCAGCACGGCCGTGACCAGCCCGACCGCCCAGAGCAGGGGGCTCTCGTTCCAGGCGTAGGCCAGGATCTCGTCCTTGGACCAGAACCCGGCGAACGGCGGCACCCCGGCAATGGCCAGCCACCCGATCACGAACGTCCCGGCCGTCACCGGCATGAGGCGACGGAGGCCGCCGTAGTGGGCCATGTCCTGGTCCCCGTCCATCCCGTGGATGACCGAGCCTGAGCCCAGGAACAGGAGGGCCTTGAAGAAGGCGTGGGTGACCATGTGGAACACCGCCGCCACGTACGCACCACAGCCGACCGCCAGGAACATGTACCCCAGCTGGCTGATGGTCGAGTACGCAAGCACCTTCTTGATGTCGCGTTGCGCAACGGCGATCGTCGCAGCGAACAGTGCCGTACCGGCCCCTGTCCAGGCAATGAGCGTCGGTACCCAGTCGGCGGCGTCCGCGATGATCGGGTTCACCCGGGTGAGTAGGTAGATCCCGGAGGTGACCATGGTGGCAGCGTGGATGAGCGCGGACACGGGGGTCGGACCCGCCATGGCGTCCGGCAACCAGAGGAAGAGCGGGAACTGGGCAGACTTGCCGATCGCCCCGACGAAGAGCATCAGGGCGATGAAGGTGGCCGTGGAGGTGGCCACCGTGCCTGCCGCCGTCGTGTCCAGCACGTCCACGTAGGCGACCGTCCCGAAGGTGGCGAACGTCATGAAGATGGCGAGCATGAAGCCCCAGTCACCGATCCGGTTGGTGATGAAGGCCTTCTTGCCTGCCGAGGCGTTGGCCTCGTCGGTGAACCAGAACGAGATGAGCAGGTAGGAACAGGCACCCACCCCCTCCCAACCCAGGAAGGTGAGGAGCAGGTTGTCGCCCAGCACCAGCATCAGCATGGCGAAGGCGAACAGGTTCAGGTAGGCGAAGAAACGGCGGAAGTCGGCATCGCCGTGCATGTAGCCGATCGAGTAGAGGTGGATCAGGGCGCCCACGCCCGTCACGAACAGGCACATGGTGAGCGACAGCGGATCGGCCAGGAACCCGACGTCGACGGTCAGGTCGCCCGCCGGCACCCACTCGAACAGCGTGGTGACGGACCGGCGGTCGTGCACGTCGCGACCGGCCAGGTCGTAGAACGCCCCGGCGGTGGCGAGGAAGGAGCCGGCCATGGCGCCGGTGGCCAGCCACCCGGCGGTCGGTTCACCCAGGCGGCGACCGCCGAACGTGAGGATCAGGAAGCCGGCCAGCGGAAACGCCGGAACCAGCCATACGAGGTCGAGCATCGCCCTAGCCCCCCAGCACCGAGAGGTCGTCGACCGTGGCGCCCTGTCGGCGGCGCATGATCGCCACGACCACCGCCAGGCCGACCACCACCTCGGAGGCTGCGACGACGAGCACGAAGAACACCGACAGCTGCCCTCCCAGGTCACCCAGTTCGGAACCGAGGCTGACGAAGGTGAGGTTGACGGCATTGAGCATCAGCTCGATGCACATGATCATGATGAGCGGGTTGCGACGGGTGAGCAGCCCGACGGCCCCCATTGAGAAGAGGATCGCCGCCAGCGTCAGGTACCAGGAGGTGGTCACGACCATCACGCGCCCTCCCCTTCGTCGCTGGCATCGGTCGCCTCGACCACGTCCGGCGGCCCGTCATCGCCCTGCTCGCCATCGTCGGCCACCGAGGCGACCACGACGACGGGAAGGGGTGCCAGCGGGCCACGCACCCTGCGAGCCAGCACGACGGCGCCTATGACCGCCACGGTCAGGAGGATGGCCGTCAGCTCCACGGCGAAGACGTAGTCGGTGAAGAGCGCTTCTCCGAGGAGGCGCGTGTTGTCGGCGGCATCACCCAACGCGGTGTTGGCACCATGGGCACCGGTCGGCCCGTCCACGGAGACCAGCAGCGCTGTCAGGAGCATCCCCAGCAGGGAGGCCCCCACGATGGCCGCCACCGGTCGCTGCCCGACTATCGGCTCCACACCCAGGTCCTCGGCACGGTCCACCCCGAGCAGCATGATCACGAACAGGAAGAGGATGACCACGGCGCCGGCGTAGACGATGACCTGGACGGCAGCCAGGAAGGTGGCGTCCTGGAGGACGAACAGCACGGCCACACCGAACAGCGTCTGCACCAGGAACAACGCAGCGTGGACCGGGTTGCGGGCCACCAGCACGCCGCCGGCGCCGGTCAGCACGATGGCGGCACTTATCAGGAATACGGCGGCATCCATCAGGCCGACCCCCCATCGACTTCGCCCTCGTCAGCATCCGCGTCGCCGTCGCCGGCCTGTCCCACCTCGGGCGCCCGAACGCCGTAGCCGAGTTCGCCCGACCAGGCCACCCGACCCGAATAGGTCACGTCCCCGCTGGGCGACGTGGCCCGCATCCAGGCCGACGTCATCTCGTCCTCTCCCTCGCGCCAGTCCTCCCACGGGAGTTGGCGGGGGCGACCGGTCTCGGCATCCACCAGCAGTTCGGCCTTCGTGTAGATGGCGTCGGACCGGTTGGTGAACGAGAACTCGAACAGCTTCGTCTCGGTGATGGCCTCGGTCGGGCAGGCCTCGACGCAGAGGTCGCAGTGGATGCAGCGGAGGTAGTTGATCTCGTAGACGAAGCCGTACCGCTCGCCCGGAGACACCGGGGCGTCCTCCGGGTTGTCGGCGCCCCTCACGTAGATGCAGTTGGCCGGGCAGACGCCGGCGCAGAGCTCGCATCCGATGCACTTCTCCATGCCGTCCTCGTACCGGTTCAGGACGTGGCGGCCGTGGAGGCGGTCCGGCTTGGCCCGCTTCTCACGCGGGTACGAGGTGGTGACCCGCTTCTCGAACAGCTTGCGGAAGGTGACGGCGAAGCCCTGGAAGTACCCCATCAGTCCTCCACCCCCTCGTCGACCAGGTCGGCGAGGGCATCGCCGCGCGCCTTCTGGATGGCACCGGTCAGCAGCGCGGCTCCGGCCACCAGGACGGCCACGCCGACCAGCACCACCGGCACCATCGGCCAACCCAGGTCGTCAGCCACGTTCATCGTGGCGATCAGGAGGAACCAGCCGAGGGCCACCGGGATGAGGACCTTCCAGCCGAGGTCCATGAGCTGGTCGTACCGGAGGCGGGGCAACGTGGCCCGAAGCCAGACGAAGCAGAAGAGGAAGACGAAGACCTTCAGGCTGAACCAGAACACCGGCCACACCCAGCCCAGGGTGTCGGTCAGGATCGGGCCGGCGGGGCCACCCAGGAAGAGGGTCACGGCGATGGCCGACATGGTGATCACGTTCATGAACTCGGCCAGGAAGAAGAGGGAGAACCGCAGCGAGCTGTACTCGGTGTGGAATCCGCCGACGAGCTCCTGTTCCGCCTCCACCAGGTCGAACGGCGGACGGTTCAACTCAGCGGTCCCGGCCAGCAGGAAGACCAGGAACGGGACCACGCCGGTGGCCAGCACGTTCCAGCTGCCGGAGACCTGACGGGCCACGATCTCGTGGGTGGACAACGAGCCCGAGGTCAGGAAGACCGTCGCTATGGCCAGGCCCAGGGCCGCCTCGTAGCTGATCATCTGGGCCGAGGCCCGGACCGAGCCCAGCAACGGGTACTTGGAACCCGATGACCAGCCGGCCAGCATCACGCCGTAGACGGCGACGGACGAGAGGGCCAGGAAGAACAGCACCCCGACGGGCGGATCGGCGACCTGCAGGTAGGTGGTCTCGCCGAACCAGGTGACGGTGCCGTCGCCGGAGAAGTCTCCCCCGATCGGCACGATGGAGAACACCAGGAAGGCTGGCACCAGCGACAGGTACGGAGCCAGCTTGAAGACCACCCGATCGGCCCTGTCCGGGATCAGGTCCTCCTTGAAGAACAGCTTGATGCCGTCGGCCAGCGTCTGGAGGATGCCGAACGGTCCGGCTTCGGCCGGTCCGATCCGGTTGTGCATGTCGGCGACCAGCTTGCGCTCGAACCAGACCATGAGCATCACCGACACCAGCAGCAGGATGAACGCCATCACCACCTTGATGAGCACGATGCCGACGATGCCCGGACCTATGGCGCCGTCCAGGAGGGGGTCGGCGGCCAGGACCAGGGGAGCCGCCAGCGTGGCCGGGCTCATCGCCTCACCAGCTTCACGTCGGTGACGGGTGCTCCGGCGTCGAGCAGAGCAGCCACGTCGACACCCGGCTGGTTCACGAGGAGGTGGACGGTCCCGGCGGCCACACCGGCATCGGCCACCACCGGGACCTGGACGGTCCCCTTCGGGACCACAAGGTCGACCACCTCGCCGTCGACGATGCCTAGGCGCTGCATCTCGGCGGGCTCCAGCGCTGCGCGGGCACCGGGCGCCAGGCCTGAGAGGGAGGGGCTGTGGGCCACCAGGACCCCTGTGTCGTACATGGACCGCGTGGCGACGAGGCGCAGCGCCGAGGGCTGACGGGCCGGGACGAGGGTGGGCTCCGGCCGGACCAGCGCCAGGCCACCCATGACCAGGACGCCCTCCGTCGACTCGGCGGCGATGGCCTCGGACGAGAGGTCGGCATGGACCGCCGAGACGGCGGTCAACTCGGCCCACACGTCCTCAGACGACATGAAGCCGAGGTCGGTACCGAGGCGGTCCGCCAGGTCCACGGCGATCATCCAGTCGGGGCGCGACGTACCCGGTGAGGTGACCTTTCGGACGACCCGGCTGACCCTGCCCTCCAGGTTGGTGAAGGTGCCGTCCACCTCGGTAGGTCCTGCGGCCGGCAGCACCACGTCGGCACTGGCCACCGTCCCCGTGGCGAACAGGTCGATGGCGATCACGGTGCCCGCTCCGTCCAGGGCCCTACGGGCCAGGTCGCGGTCCGGGACGTCGGCCAGCAGGTCTGCGCCCAGGAGCACCAGGACGTCGACCTGGCCGTCGGCTGCGGCCTCCAGCGTTGCGAGGGTGTCGCGGCCGACGGCGTCAGGGACTCCGGGCCAAGCGTCCGCGAACCGATCTGCGTCGGCCAGCGTGGTCCTGCCCGGGAGGAGGCCCGGCGCCAGGCCCATGTCCATGGCGCCGTGTACGTTGCCCCGCCGCAGCAGGGAGAGGAAGCGGGCGTCGGGAAGGTGGTCGTGGAGCGCAAGGGCGGCGTCGACCACCGGTCCGGCAGCCTCGGCCAACGAGGGGCGACCCAGCAGCACGGTGATCGGACCGGTCGCCGCGGCGAGGAGCTCGCCTGCGCCAACCACGTCTCCAGCCGATCGACCCTGCACGCCTCCCGATGACCCGCCCCCGAACATGGCCGCCACGACCTCGGCGGCCTCCCCGGGCTGCACCCTCAGCGAGTGGGCGGCATGGTCGGTGAGGCCGGTCCGGCGCTGCGTCAGCTCGATCAGGGTTGCGCCGTCATGGACGACCGCGTGGCGGAGGCGGAGGTAGAGGGCGCCGAGTTCCTCCTTGGGATCCGGCCCGAGCAGGACGATGGTGCCACCGGCGGTGCAGGCCTCGTCGATGGTCGCCCGGGGCAACCCCAGGAGCAGGTCGGCGGGAAGGCCGTCTCCCAACTGGGAGTCCACGTGGTCGGTTCCCAGGACGCCCTTGGCCAGCTTCGCCCAGGCGTACTGGGACTCGTTGGTCAGCCGGGCGCCACCCACCACCGCTATCCGGTCGGCCGGAGCGGAGCGGAGTGCCCCTGCGGCGACGTCCAGGGCCTCGCTCCATGGCGCAGCCACCAACTCGGCTCCATCCCGGCTGCGGTTGCCGAGCGCGTCGCCCCGCAGCAGCGGGGTGGCCAGCCGGTCCTCATGGTCGTATGCCTCGAAGACGAAGCGTTCCTTGTCGGACAACCAGCCCCAGTTGACGGCGTCGGCGTCCACTCCCTGGAAGCGGAGTACCCGGTTACGCGACGACTGGACGGAGATCCGGCTGCCGACGCTGTCCAGGGTGCTGGTCGACTCCACCTCCTCGAGGTCCCACGGGCGGGCCTTGAACCTGTACGGGAGGGCGGTCAACGCACCCACCGGACAGACCTGGACCGTGTTGCCACTGAAGTAGGACGAGAAGGGCAGGTCCGGGAACGTGTTGACCTGGGTCTGGCCGCCACGGGCCATGAAGTTGATGAGCTGGTCGCCGGCCACCTCTCCGGCGAAACGTGTGCACCGGTCGCAGAGGATGCACCTTTCCCTGTCCAGGTTGACGTTGTCGTTCACCTTTATGGGCTTCTCGAAGTGGTGCTTCTCCTCGACGAACCGGCTCTCGCCGGGACCGAAGGCCATGGTCTGGTCCTGGAGCGGGCACTCGCCGCCCTTGTCGCAGACCGGGCAGTCCAACGGGTGGTTGATGAGCAGGAACTCGAGGACGCCATCCTGGGCCTTGCGGGTCCGGTCGGACTCGGTCTCCACGACCATCCCGGGCGTGCACTCCAGCATGCACGACGGCTGCAGAGCCGATCCCCGGCCGGTGTCGACGTCCACGAGGCACATGCGGCACATGCCGACCGGCCTCATCCGGGTGTGGTGGCAGAACCTGGGGATGTAGGTGCCGGTGCGTTCACAGGCATCGATGAGCAGCTCGCCCGGATTGGCCATGACCGTCTCACCGTCGACCACGATGGACACCTGGTCCCCGTCCGCCTGCGGGCTCATGACCCGGCCCCCCCTGCGGTTACGGGCGCGGCGGATACCGGGATCGTGTCGCCCCGGGTGATCTTGGCCTCGAACTCGTGACGGAACCTGCGGATGGTCGACACGATGGGCGCCACCGATGAGGGGCCCAGCGGGCAGATGGTGGTCTGGCGGGGCGGGAAGGGCACGACCTCGAGGCCCTCGGCGGTGTGGGCCGCCACCGGGTAGGGCCCGGGGCTGATGTTGTCGCCCACGTCCAGCAGGAGGTCGATGTCCGACGGTCGCCCGTGGCCGTCCAGGATCCGCTGGAGGATCTTCTCCTCCCAGCCCGTGCCCTCGCGGCACGGCGAGCACTTGCCACACGACTCCCTGGCGAAGAAGCGCACCAGGCGGTGGCAGGCCTTCACCGCATCGGTGCTGTCGTCCATGACGATGATGGCACCAGAACCCAGCATCGACCCGGCGGCGCCCACATCGGCGGCCTCGAGCGGCACGTCCAGGTGCTCCTCGAAGAACCACGGGGCCGAGCCACCACCGGGGATGAACATCTTCAGTTCGTGTCCCTCGCGGATGCCCTGGCAGAAGTCCTCGCCGTAGAAGAGGTCGCGGAACGTGGTGACGCCCTGTTCCACCTCGTACACGCCGGGCCGCTTCACGTGGCCCGACACGGCGAACATCCGGGTCCCGGGAGAGGACTCTGAGCCGTACCGGCGGTAGGCGGCGGCCCCGTGCTCGAGGATCCACGGCAGGTTGGCCAGCGTCTCGACGTTGTTCACGATGGTCGGCTTGCCGTACAGGCCGATCGCCGCCGGGAAGTAGGGGGGCTTCAGGCGGGGCATTCCACGGTTGCCCTCGAGGCTCTCGATGAGGGCCGTCTCCTCGCCGACGATGTAGGCACCGGCTCCCCAGTGGAGGACGATGTCCACGGAGAAGTCGGAACCCAGGATCTCGCGCCCCACGTAGCCGGCGGCATAGGCCTCGTTCAGGGCGGTGGCGATCCTCTCCTGGGCGAGTGCCATCTCGCCGCGCACGTACAGGAAGCACTGCGACAGGCCGAGGGCGTAGCAGGCGATCAGGGAACCCTCGATGAGCTGGTGGGGGTCGCGCTCCATGAGGAGGCGGTCCTTGTAGGTGCCGGGTTCGCTCTCGTCGCCGTTCACGACCAGGTACCGGGGCCAGACGCCCTCCGGGCAGAACCCCCACTTGACGCCTGCTGGGAAGCCGGCGCCGCCGCGACCCAGCAGGGTCGCTTCGCGGACCTCACCGTGGACGTCGGCCGGTCGCTTCGCCAGCGCAGCCTTCAGGCCCACGTACCCGCCGGTGGCCTCGAAACGGGCGAGCGTGTGGGAGTCCTCGTAGCCGAAGCGCGAGGTGACCAGCTTCGGCCCGCCGTTGTCGACGTAGCCCGCTGCGTGGGGGACGTATGAGGATCCCATCGTCACCCCTCCCCCGCCCGGTCGGCCGCCAGCCAGAGCGGTGCACCGACCACGTCCTCGGGAGCCTCGACGCCGGCCCGTCGGTCGTCCGGGATGTGCTGCCGAACCCGCCCGAGGGTGCCGTGCTCCGGTAGCTCTCCGTCGTCGCCGGCGGCTCCATGGTGGATGGGGCTGCGGCCGGCCCGGATGTCGGCGACCACCTCGTCGAAGGAGCCTGTCGTCGCCCGGTGGAAGTACCGGTAGTTGACCGTGAAACAGGGCGCCTCGGTGCAGGCCGCCACGCACTCCACGTCCTCCAGGGTGAAGAGCCCGTCCTGGCTGGTCCCACCGGCCCTCACGCCGAGGCTGGCCTCGGCATGTTCGAGCAGTTCCTCGCCACCCAGCAGCTGGCAGGACACGTTGGTGCAGACGTTGACCACGTACTTCCCGACCGGATGGAACTTGAACATCTCGTAGAAGCTGGCCGTACCCAACACCTCGGCCGGCGTGGACCCGGTCAGCTCGGCAATCTGGACCATCGCCGCAGGCGTCACCCACCCCTCCTGCTCCTGGGCCAGGTGGAGGAGGGGGATGGCGGCCGAGCGCGCACGCGGGTAGCGGGAGATGACCTCCCGGGCCAGCCGCTCGTTGTCGGAGTTGAAGAAGGTCACCGGTCGACCTCGCCCATGATCGGGTCCACCGAGGAGATGACGGCCACGCCGTCGGCGATCAGGCCACCCTCCATCAGGTGGGGAAGGGTCTGGAGGTTCACGAAGCTGGGGCCACGAATGTGCATTCGGTAGGGCTTGGGGCCGCCATCCGAGACCAGGTAGCAGCCCAGCTCGCCACGTGGCGACTCGACAGCCGCATACGTCTCGCCCTGGGGCACGTGGAAGCCCTCGGTGAAGATCTTGAAGTGGTGGATGAGGGCTTCCATCGACTCGTCGATGCGGGCCCTGGGCGGCGGCGTGACCTTCTTGTCCTGCACCCGGTAGTCCCCGGCGGGCATGAGGTCCAGGATCTGTTCGGCGATCCGCAGGGATTCCCTGATCTCGTTCTGGCGGATGGCGTAACGGTCGAACGAATCGCCGTGGGTTCCCACGATGACGTCGAACTCGACCTCGTCGTAGGCCAGGTAGGGCTGGTCCCGACGCAGGTCCCAGGCGTAGCCGGTGGATCGCAGGATGGGCCCTGTGGCGGACAGGGCGAGGGCCTCGGCCGGGGTGATGACGCCGACGCCGTGTAGGCGACCCCGGAAGATCGGCTGCCCGGTCAACAGCTTGTCGTACTCGTCCAGGCGGGGCGGTATCAGCTCCAGGAGGCGCCGCACGTCGGCCTGCCAACCATCGGGCAGGTCGGCGGCCACGCCACCGGGCCGGATGTAGTTGTGGTTCATCCGAAGGCCGGTCACCTTCTCGAAGAAGCGCAGTACCTCCTCGCGTTCCCGCCAGCCGTAGATCATCATGGAGACGGCCCCCAGGTCCATGCCGTTGGTGGCCTGGAACAGCAGGTGCGACGAGACCCGGTTCAGCTCGCACATGAGCATCCGGATCCAGGTGGCGCGTGGCGGTACGTCCAGCTCCAGGAGCTGCTCGACGGCCATGGAGAAGGCCAGCTCCGAGAAGAGCGGCGCCGCGTAGTCCATGCGGGTGACGTTGGTGGGGCCCTGCAGGTAGGTGAGGTCCTCGGCGGTCTTCTCCATGCCGGTGTGCAGGTAGCCGATGACCGGCTTGCACCTCAGGATCGCCTCGCCCTCCATCTCCAGCATGAGCCGGAGCACCCCGTGGGTGGACGGGTGGGATGGCCCCATGTTGAGGATCATCCGCTGGTCGGCGATGTCACCGGTCGGTGGATCGTCGGGACTGCCGGCCAGCACCGCTGCCTCGGCCTCGCTGAGGCGCAGCACGGCGCTGGTCTCGTCACGGCGGTACACGCGCTCGGAGGGACCCAGGTCGGTCCGGCCCGGGCCCATGGGGCTGGTCGCCTGCTCTGCCACGTCGCTCATCGGGCTGAGGGCGCGTCCCTGAACTGGACCGGGATCCGGCCCATGGACACGTCACGTCGCAGTGGATGGCCCTCCCAGTCCTCCGGCATGAGGATCCGGGTGTGGTCGGGATGGCCGCTGAAGGACACCCCCAACAGGTCCCAGGCCTCGCGTTCCATGGCCTCCGTCCCGGGGTACAGGTCGAAGAGCGACGCCACCTCCGGATCGGACTCCGGCACCTGGGTGCGGAGCCTGACGCGTCCACCGGTGGCATGGGAGAGCAGGCTGGCGACGACCTCGAACCGTTCCGGTCGGATGCCCTCGGGCAGGTCGGTCCGGCCCGGGTGGGCCGAGTAGTCCACGACCGTCAGGTCAATGGCCATCACATAGCCGTCGTCACGACAGGCGGACACCGTCTCGTACCAGCGGTCCACTGGTGGGTGCAGGACCATCTGGCCGAAGGACTCGGTCACCGGGACGCCCCAGGCGGTCGGACCAGCCGGTTCCGCTGCGGTGTCATCCGGCGAGGAGGGCTCCACGTCTGCTCCACCCGCCGCAGGATCGCTCATCGGGAACCCAGCTCCACCGGCTGTTCACCCTGGACGTCGGGTACCTGTAGCTGGATGCCGGCACCGCCGTTGGATTCCGTACGGCGTCGGGTCAGCTCGCCGTTCTGGATGTTGTCGTGCAACGTCAGGATGGCGTGCATGAGGGTCTCCGGGCCGGGCGGACAACCGGGTGCGTAGACGTCGACCGGCACGACCTGGTCCACGCCCTGGACGATGGCGTAGTTGTTGAACATGCCTCCGCTGGAGGCGCATACGCCCATCGAGATGACCCACTTGGGCTCCATCATCTGGTCGTAGATCTGCCGGAGGATCGGTGCCATCTTCTGGGAGACGCGGCCGGCCACGATCATCAGGTCGGCCTGGCGCGGCGAGGCACGGAACACCTCCATGCCGTAGCGGGCCAGGTCGTAGTGGGCTGCCCCGGTGGCCATCATCTCGAGCGCGCAGCAGGCCAGGCCGAAGGTGGCGGGCCAGCAGCTGCGGGCACGCGACCACTTCACCAGGTCCTCGATCCGGGACGTCACGAAGTTGTGCTCAAGGCCCTCGAGGCCGTCACTCATGACGTGGCTGACGTCGCCGATCAGCGGAATGCGTGCCATCAGGCTGCGAACCCCCTGCCGTCGTCCCGGCCCTCGAGGCCGACCACGCGTACGCCGACCCGACGGATCGTGCTGCTGGTCGTACGGGTTGCGGAGACGGCCGCATCGTGCCTGACACGCTTCACCGGCCCCCACTCCAGGGCCCCGTTGCCGATGAGGTACACGAACGACTCGAAGACCGCAGCGGAGAAGAGCAGCACCGCCACCAGCCCGGAGAGGCCGAGACCCCGGTGGGCAATGGCCCACGGGTAGAAGAAGATGATCTCGATGTCGAAGACGATGAAGATCATCGCCACCAGGAAGAAGCGCACGGGGAAGCGTTCGGGCGTCTCCCGGCCGGGGATGATGCCGCACTCGTAGGGGGCGGCCTTCCGGTCGTTGGGGCTGCGTGGCGCCAGCAGTCGCGACGCCACGAAGCTGACGGCGGCGAACAGGACCGTCAGGAACAGCAGGAGGACGATGGGGAGGTACTGGCCCAGCACGTCAGGCTCCTCCGGCTTCGCCGGGGGCCGGGAATCCGGTCACCGGATCAGGCCTTCGCAGTCTCGAACTCCTCACGTCGTGACATGAGCTCCCTGTCACGCACGTGGAGCCAGTAGCAGAGGGTGAGGAATATCAGGAATGATCCGATCGTCACGAGCGCCGGACGGAGTCGTACCCAACCGAGGTCCCTGACCATGATGACCGACACGACCGGCTCCTCGGGGTCCACCACCGGTCGGGGCGGCACCTCACCCGGAGTCACCTCCTGGTAGAGCACCCCCTGCAGCTGCACGACCGTGTAGCGGGTGGGATGGGTGATGCGGGCCGTGTTGGTGATCCAGAGGGTTATCCGGTCGAGACGGTTCGGATCGTCCTCCAACTCGGGCTTGCCGCCCATGGTGTAGGCGTCGAGGAGCTTGTAGTCGGCCGAGCTGGCAAAGCCCAGGTCCGGATGCGACATGACGTCAGCGGCAGCCTGGGCCTGGGCGTCCCCGGCCTCCGTGGTCGCCAGGAGGCGCCACGGACCCAGGTTCCGCAGGCCCGCGGCGTCGGTCACGTTGCGCGCCACGGCGGCCAGCTCGGAGCGGGTGGTGGTCTCGTTGCGGAGCTGGCGATCGGCACGCAACTCGACAAGGGCCTCGGCGCTCAGGTCGGGGTTCTCATCAGCGGTCGGCAGGGTGGCGAAGTTGGCAATGGCCACCACGTCGCCTGATGCCAGGAGGAGCTCGTAGGCGGTCGGCATCTCGTTGGAGTTCGGTAGCAGGCGGGCGGAGTCCAGGCCACTGGCCCTCAGGTCCCCGACATTGATGTCCACAGTCTTCCAACTGGGGTCGTCGCCCTTCCAGCCTGAGCCGTACATCCACCATGCGCTGCCGAGGATGGCCATCCAGCCCATGAGGGCCGCGGCTGCCATCAGCGTGGCCAGACGGATCCCCGAGTTGGTGACGATTATGAACCACACGGAGCCGAGTAGGACGACGAAGCCGGTGGCTACGACGAGGATGCCGCTGATCTCGGGGTTCCAGGCCAACCCCGCAAGCGTGACCAGGGTGCCCATCAGAGGCTCCTCTCGTACGCCACGATGGCGGCGATCTGTTCAGGGGTGAGGATCCGACTGCGATCCACGGTTCCGATCACCTTGAGTTCGTCGATGCGACCGCCGAAGCCGGGCATGCCGCCGGTGCCGGACCGGGCGTTGCCGTAGCCGGTGCCGATCTCCGAACCCGTGGAGACGAATCCCTCCTGGCCACCGGCGGTCGGGAAGTGCGTCTCGATGCCCTTCAGGCTGGGACCCACGTGGCCCGTGGCCGGCTGGTAGCCGGTGAGGACACCCGCCTCCACGAGGCCGGGCCATTCGGCCATCAGGTCCGCCGTCGCCTCAGCGTCGGATGCCCCGTAGGAGAAGCCGGGGGTGTGGCAACGCGCACAGGCGTTGGCGCCCTGGGCGGCGGGATTGTTGAAGAGGAGCTCGCCGTAGGCCAGGTAGTCGGGGCTGGAGGGATCGGCGGCTCCAGCCAACCAGGCGTCGATCGCAGCATCCACGTCGGCGCTGTCCGCCAGACCGGGATCGGCTGACCTCACGATCTTCCTGACACCGGGGCGGAGGCCACCGAGTATCTGGTCTGCCGCCTCCTCGGGCGTGAGCTGTATCGACCGCAGGTACACGACCAGCTGGTGTACCTGCTGCGTCGTGAAGGGGCCACCACCGGGAAGGCCCCACGCGGGCATGGGCGTTCCCGGACGGCCGTAGTTGAGGATGTTCCTCACCTCGGACTCGTCGAATCGGCTCAGCACGGTCGTCAGCGCCGGCGCCTTCCACTCGACCTGGGCCACGAACCCGCCGTCCACGTCGGTGATCGTGTACGAGGCGACACCACCGGTTCCGCCCGGACCGTGGCAGCTGACGCAGGCCTCCTCGAAGTTTCTGGCCCCACGCGTCTCGAAGCGGCTCACCCAGTCACGGGCGGCGTTGTCCTGGCGGGCCGGCTCCATCAGCCAGTAGAGGGGCAGGATCAGCGAGACGATGGTCAGGGTCACCAGCGACCAGGCCAGGTTCCGGTCCAGGAAGCGGGTCTCCAACTCGTCGTCATCAGCATGGGGCACGCGGTTGGGCGCCAGGTCGATCTCGGAACCGACCTCCCTCTTGCCGATGCGGAAGCTGAACAGGATGTAGGTACCCATGCCCACCAGCACGATGGACGCGATGACCCAACCGATGGTGCGTTGGGTATTTGCGAGGATGAGAGCGGTCATCGGGTTCTCGGGGTTCTCCTGGTCGCGGGACGGCTAGTGGCCGTCAGCCTGACCAATGCAGTTCGGACCCTCGGCCTCCTGGCCGGTGGTGTTGGTACCGATGGGCGGTCCCTGGACGATGGTCCCGGTGTCCACGGTCAGGACGCCGTCGACCACCGACATGGCGAAGCGGTCCATCCCCCGGGGGGCGGGACCTCCACGCTTCTCACCGACCTGGTTGTACTTCGAGCCGTGGCACGGGCACTCGAACCACTGCGAGGACACGCAGTTGGGGACCCGGCAACCCAGGTGGGGGCACTTCTGGTACAGGGCGATGATGCCCGAGTCGAAGCCACCCTCGACCCCGGCGGTCATGCCGGCCAGTTCGGGTGCCGAGTACATCGCCCGGGCCTTCTCCACCGAGCCGTTCGGATAGGCGGTGAGCCACATCCGGCCCTCGGGCTTGTAGAGGAACCCGTTGTTGGCATTGATGTCGGCCAGCAGCTCGACGAGGTTGCCGACCTTCAGCTTGGCACCGAAGCCGCTCACGCCCTGGGGCCAGAGGAAGGCGAGGCTCGCACCGCCGAAGCCGGAGAGGCCGAAGCCCATCATGCCCACGAGGCTGCGGTTGAAGAACTGGCGACGGCTGACGCCGACGGCGATCGGATCCGGTGCCACGAAGGGCTCCAGTGGCGCCGACGGGACCGGAACGACCTCGGCACGGGCCGCAGCGGCTGCCGCCTCCACCTCACGACCGGTACGAGCCGTCTCGCCACCGCCGGAGAGGGCCGGGTTGGCGATATCACGGCGACGGGCCTCACGGGACAGCCCGGCAGCGCTCCGATCACGCCGCTTCGAGGCGCCGACGATCACGACGACGGCCAGGACCACCAGGAGGATGACGGCAATTACGACGCCCACTGGTCAACTCCTGTGGTCGATCGGGAAGCGGTACGGGGGATCACGGCGATCACAACTCGAAGAAGAGGCCGGCGTTCCATGGGAACACGAAGTTGAATCCTGGGCCCCGGAAGAAGGATCCGATCATGACCAGCACCGCCCAGAACATGAGGTGGACGGTCATCAGGGAGATGGCGAACTTGCGGTCCTCGGGTCGCTTCGACGGGTTCTTGTCGATGTAGGGCGCCATTATCAGGAGGAACAGCCCGATGCCGGGGATGGTCACGCCGGCCACCATCGGGTGGAACATGGTGAGCAGTTCCTGCAGGCCCAGGAAGTACCAGGGTGCCTTGGAAGGGTTCGGCGTCTTGTTGAAGTCGGCCAGCTCCAACAGCGGTGCGTTGACGAAGATCGAGAACAGCAGGGTGAACAGCGTGACGGCCAGGGCCGCGAGGAACTCGGCCACGAGGAGGTGGGGCCACACGTGGACCTTGTCGACCGGCGTGGCTCGCGTGTCCTGGATCGAGCCCGACTTGACGACGGTGAGCAGCCGCTGGTTGTGGCCGTCGGGGCCACTACCACCTACCGGCACTGCCGGTACCCCGGCCGGGGTCGCCGGCATGTCGGCTGCGGCGGTACCGCGGTCCAGGAGATGGCTGGGGATCTTCTCGTCGCCCGCCGGCGCCGTGCCTGCCGGGGAATCGGCTGAAGGAGCGTCACCGGCCGGCGTGTCGCCGCCCGCGGCGGCCTGCGCCTTGGCCTTGGCGGCCTCGGCCCGCTTCCTGAGGTGTTCGGGGATCTCGGTCATGCGTGGATCCTCGGCCTACAACGGTCCGGAGATGCCGCCGTCCTTGCGGACCCGCCAGAAGTGGATCGCAAGGAAGATGACAAGCACGAATGGAAGCATCAGGACGTGGAGGGTGTACCAGCGGAGCAAGGTGTCGGTACCGATCTCGACGCCGCCGAGCAGCACGAACCGGACCTGTTCACCGAACACGGGGGTGAAGCCCATCATGTTCGTTCCCACGGTCACCGCCCACAGGGCCAGCTGGTCCCAGGGGAGCAGGTATCCGGTGAACGAGAGCAGCAGGGTGAACTGCAGCAGCATCACGCCGATGACCCAGTTGAACTCCCGGGGTGGCTTGTAGGCCCCGTGGTAGAAGACCCGTGCCATGTGCAGGAAGACGGACAGCACCATGAGGTGGGCCGCCCACCTGTGCATGTTCCTGACGAGCAGGCCGAAGCCGACGGCGGTCTGCAGGGTCTGGATGTCATTCCAGGCCTGCGCGGCGGTCGGCCGGTAGAAGAACATCAGGAAGATGCCGGTGACCGTGAGGTGTATGAACAGGAAGAAGCTGAGACCACCCAGGCAGAGGGTGTAGCTGACCTTCACAGCGTGGCGCTTCACCTTCACCGGGTGGAGGTGGTAGAGCACGCTGTTCATGATCACGTAGGACCGGTTGCGGGGACTGTCGCTGTAGCCCTTCCGGAATATCGAACCCGGTCGGAATATGGAACTCCAGGCCTGCGAGGCCTGGACCTGTTCCGACAGCTGGCTCATGCCACCAGATTTCTTGTCGTCAGCCACGTCGTTCGTTCTCCTGTGGAGCCATCGTTCTAGTTTCCATACGTTCCACCTAGGCCAACCGCATCCCGTAGCCGTAGCCGTAGCTGGCGGTCCGCTGGTGCGCGTCGCCGTCGGCGGCCGGATCGGTGCACTTCCCGAGGATTATCACGCCCGTCGGGCACCGGTCGACGCAGAGGGCACAGCGTGTACACACGTCGTCGTCGATGGTGAAGATGACGTGGTCACTGGGGTCGGTGCCGGGCTGCTCGGTCCCGATCGACTCTGCCACGGCATCCGGGGAGACCATGTGTATGCACTTCCACGGGCAGATGTCGACGCAGCCCTCGCACATGATGCACTCGGACTGGTCGATGTGGATGAACTGCTTGACGCGGTTGTTGGCCTGCATCCAGTCGGCATCCACCTCGCGGAGTACGTAGTCGTCGACGAACGTGGGATGTTCCGGGTTGGCATCGGTGACGCTCACGAGCCGACGCCTTCGGTGACGAGCGGGCGGCCGTACTCGGAGGTGGGCCTGGGGGCGTCAGTCTCCTGGCCACGGTTCTGCCACTGCCGCCACATGACCACGTTGCCGCCGAGGGCCACGCCGTAGATGGCGACTGCGACCAGGTCCCGGATCACCTGGTAGGTCAGGGTGAACGGGAGGCCCCACTCGACGATGCCCCGGTCGCCGGTCCATGGGAGCCGGGGGCCGACCAGGAAGCGGTCGCGCCGCCAGTTCAGCTCGCTGTCCGCCCACGTCAGCCACTGGTGCGGCACAACGCCGTAGACCCACCAGAAGATGAAGAACACGTACCCGGCGAAGAGCATCGCCTCTCCCCAGGTGAAGGCCTTGTCAGCCGGGGTGCGCTTGCGGTACCAGTCGGCGCCGCCCACGAGGAAGACCAGCACGACGATTGACGTCACGAACGCGACCATCGACCCCTGCCCTCCTAGGTGGCTTCGGCGGACTTAGTGAAACAGTGCACAAGGTGTGCGCGCACCATGCTAACGGCTGGGCCACCGACACGCTGGCCCGATCCGGGAACCGAAACGGGCCGTTGCGACGATGCTTTCGGTGCAGGTTTCTATCACGGAGGCCCCGGGACCCACCACCTCCGGAGGTGCCCGATCCACGGGAACCCGGTTGCTCCGCCAGGTGGTGTCAGACCGCACCATCCGGGACGATCCACGACGTCAGGGACCCGGCGGGCCGGGTGGTCCGCTCTTCGCACGCCGACCTACAGTGCCCGCTAGCCTGCCGGTGTCCCAGAGCTGGACAACCGCAAGTCCGAGGGTCCGCCACCACGATCGGCGACCCCGCCTGACTCCTCCGAGGCCCACGTTGACCGAGATCCCCGAGCACCTCCTGAAGCGGGCCCAGGCCGCCAAGGCCAAGGCGGCCGGCGAAGAGGCGGACACCGGTTCCGGCGATGCCGTCCCGGCCGCTGCGTCCACCCCCGCCGCACCAGCCGCCCCCTCCGCCCCCACACCGGTCGCCGACGCCGCACCGGCACCCGTCGCCCCCTACGTGGCGGCAGCGCACGCCCGCCGGAAGATCCCCTGGTGGGCGGCCGGCACCCTGATGCTGCTCCCCATCTGGGCCATCGCCTACGTGGGCACGCTGGAACGACCACCGAAGCAGACCACGGGCGTCCTGGCCACGGGAAGCCACGTCTTCGAGGCCCGCTGTGCGAGCTGCCACGGCGCCACGGGTGGCGGCGGTAGCGGCTACGCCCTGGCCGACGGCGAGGTGCTCGCCACCTTCCCGACCGCAGCAGCCCACATCCTGTGGGTGGCCACCGGCTCCGACGGTGTCGGCCTCGGCAACCCGTACGGCGACCAGGCCCGGGGCCGGATCGTCGAAGGCGGCATGCCCGCCTGGGGCGACGTCCTCACCGTCGAGGAGATCATCGGCGTGGTCCTCCACGAGCGTGCCCGGCTGAGCGGTTCCACCGATGACGCCGACCTGGCCCAGGCCATAGACGACGCCGTCCACCTCGGCGAGCTGGACCTGCAGGGCCACCTCGACCCGACCACGGTCACCGGCGACGAGATCCAGGAACTCCTGGATTCCGTCGCCGACGGCGGACACTGATCCGACGGCCCCCACGGGGCCGACCGGAACCCCACCCACCAGGCCACCAGCCATGACAGACACGTCGCCGGAGCAGCGGGTACACGACCTCCTGGTCATCGGTGGAGGCCCCGCCGGAGCAGCCACCGCCTACTGGGCGGCCACCGCCGGCCTCGACACCGTCATGATCGAGCGCAAGACCTTTCCGCGCGACAAGACCTGCGGCGACGGCCTGCCCCCGAGGGCGGTCCACCAGCTGGACGAGATGGGGCTTGGCGCCATCCTCGAGGGCTACCACCGGTTCGACGGGCTGCGGGCCATCGCCCACGGGCGCACCATGGAGATGGCCTGGCCCGACCACCCCGTCTACCCGTCGTACGGCTACGTGGTCCGGCGCTGCGACCTGGACGCCTTCGTGGCCGACCACGCGGTGGGCGCCGGCGCCACCCTCCTCCAGGGCACCGAGGGGCTACGACCACTGGACCCCCCGTCCGGATCGCCGAAAGGGGCGATAGGCGGCGCCGTCGTGCTGGACAAGGCCAGCGGCAACGAGCACGAGATCCGGGCCAGGCACGTCGTCATCGCAGACGGGGCCAACTCCCGCTTCGGTCGGGTCCTGGGAACGACGAGGGACCGTACGTACCCGATGGGCATGGCCATCCGTGGCTACTTCGAGAGCCCCCTCCACGACGACCCCTGGATCGAGTCGTCGCTGGACGTCCGCGACCGCAACGGCAACGCCATGCCCGGCTACGGCTGGATCTTCCCGGTGGGCAACGGAACCATCAACGTGGGCATCGGGCTGCTCTCGACCTTCCGCGACTATCGCGAGGTCAACACCAGCCACCTGTTCGAGGAGTTCGCCCACACGCTCCCGGAGCACTGGCAGATCGACCCGACCCGCCCGATCGCACCGCCGACCGGTGGTCGCCTGCCCATGGCCGGTTCGGTCGGACCCAAGGCCGGACCCAACTGGCTGGTGGTCGGGGATGCAGCCGGGGCGGTCAACCCGTTCAACGGTGAGGGAATCGACTATGCCTACGAGACGGGTCGCCTGGCCGCCGGCCTCATCGCGGAAGCCGCCGCCCGGGGTGACGACGCCGTGCTGGCCCGCTACCCCGACCTGCTGGACGAGGAGTACGAGCTCTACTTCAAGGTGGCCCGCCTCTTCGCGAAGGTGATCGGCAACCCGACCCTGATCCGGGAGCTGACGCGGGTGGGGATGCGGTCCCAACCCCTCATGGAGTGGGCGCTGCGGGTGATGGCCAACCTCCTACGGGACGAGGACCGGGGCGCCGCCGAGGCGGCCTACTCGGCGATCGCCGGCATGGTCCGCCTGGTCCCCGACCGCCTCATCGCCTCCTGAACCCCACGGCATCGACCGGTGGTCGAACCGGATGACCGACGGGCGGCTCCGGTCCGGGGGAGAATGACCGACATGACCGGCTCGACGACCACCGCCGCCTGGATGGCCCTGGCCCGCCACCGCGACGACGGCATCGCTCCACTCGGAAGGCTGCTGGGCGAGGACCCGGGCCGCGCCACCCGCCTGGGCATCGAGGTGGGCGACCTCTGGATCGACCCGTCCCGCCAACAGGTGACCGACACGACCCTCGGGCTGCTGGCGGACCTGGCCGACGAACGGTCGGTGGCCTCCTACCTGCAGCAGATGCTGGACGGCCAGCCGGTGAACGCCACCGAGGGCCTACCCGCTCTCCACACCGCCCTACGGGCGCCCCGCCACGAGGTCATCCGGGTGGACGGCATAGACGTGGTGCCGGGGATCCACGCCACCCTGGACCGGATGTCCGACCTGGCCACCGCCATCCGCGATGGCCGCAGGTCAGGGGCCACCGGGCGACCGATCACCGCTGTGGTGAGCCTCGGGATAGGCGGCAGCCACCTGGGGCCCGCGCTGGCAGCCGAGGCCCTCTCGCACCTGGGCCGACCCGACCTGACGGTGCGGTTCTCCTCCAACCTGGACGGGGCCGACCTGGTGGCCGCCCTTGATGGGTTGGTACCCGCCCAGACGCTGATCGTGGTGTGCTCCAAGTCGTTCACCACCATCGAGACCCTCACGGCGGCGGAGAGCGCACGCTCCTGGTTGGCCGACGGGCTTGGAGACGACCGGGTGGCGGACCACCTCGTCGCCGTCACCGCCTCCCCGGAGCGTGCCGCGGCCTTCGGGATCGACGCCGAGCTGACCTTCCGGCTGCCGCAATGGGTGGGGGGCCGGTTCTCCCTACCCTCGGCGGTCGGGCTGGCCGTCATGGTGGCAATCGGCCCGCCGGCGTTCATGGAACTCCTGGCCGGGATGCGACTGGTGGACGAACACGTGGCGACGGCCCCGACGCTGCGCAACGGACCCGTGCTGCTGGGCCTCATCGACGTCTGGAACCGGTCCCTCATGGGACGTACCTCCATGGCCGTGGTCCCCTATGCGCACCGGCTGAGGCTGCTTCCCTCCTACCTGCAGCAACTCTCCATGGAGAGCCTCGGCAAGGGCACCACGCTGGATGGGCGGACCGTGGACACCCCCAGCGGTGCCGTGGTGTGGGGGGCGGCCGGGACTGACGGGCAGCACGCCTTCTTCCAGCTGCTGCACCAGGGCACGGACGTGGTGCCGTGCGACCTGATCGGCGTGGCCAGGCCTGCGGAGGATCCCCGCGGTGCCCACCAGGACCTGCTGCTGGCGAACCTGGCGGCCCAGGCCGAGGCACTCGCCCACGGTCGGACAGCTGCCGAGGCGGCAGCGGGAGGCACCCCACCGGACCTCGTCGCGCACCGGACCTTCGCCGGGAACCGCCCGTCGACCACCATCCTCCTGCCCGAGCTGACGCCTTCCGCCCTCGGCCAACTGCTGGCCACCTACGAGCACAGGACGGTCACGGCGGCCGCAGTGTGGGGCATCGACCCGTTCGACCAGTGGGGGGTGGAGCTGGGCAAGGAGCTCGCATCGCGCATCGCCGCCGACCCCGCTGGTGGAGCCCACGACGGATCCACGCTCGAACTGCTCCGCCGCTACAGGGAGTTACGCGGAACCTGAATCTGGAGGCGTCAGCCCAGCCCGGCGACGACCGCTGCGGCGGCCTCGACGACAATGGAGATCGTCTCGTCTATGACCTCGTCTGAGTGGGCGAGGCTGGGGAAGAGTGCCTCGTAGGCCCCCGGGGCCAGCGCCACGCCACGATCCAGGAGGGCGTGGAAGACCTTCGGGTAGATGCCGTTGTCGGCCAGCACCTTCGCCTCGTCGAAGTCGGTGGGGGCAACGTCGCCGAAGAAGCACCCCAGCAGCGAACCCACCCTGGGCAGCACGGCGTCCAGCCCCGCGTCGTTGAAGGCGGTGGCCAGCCCATCGGCCAGGCGGGCGGCCGTGGCGGTCAGCCGGTCGAAGGCCCCGTCGTCGAGCAGTTCGAGGGTGGCACGGCCGGCGGCCATGGCCAGAGGGTTCCCCGACAGGGTGCCGCCCTGGTACACACCGCCCAGCGGGGCCAGGTGCTCCATGACGTTCCAGCGACCGCCGAAGGCCCCGACCGGCAGGCCGCCACCGATGACCTTGCCGAAGCACCAGAGGTCCGGCGTGACGCCGAAGCGCTCGGCCGCCCCGCCACGCGCCAGGCGGAACCCCGTTATGACCTCGTCGAAGATGAGAAGCGACCCGGAGGCGTCACAGGCGGTCCGGAGGCCCTCCAGGAAGCCGGGCGCCGGCGCCACGAGGCCCATGTTGGCCGCCACCGGCTCCACGATCACCGCCGCCACGGTCTCGTCCAACTCGGGAACCACGTTGTAGGGAGCGACGATCGTGTCGGCGACGGCGCCGGCGGTGACGCCGTCGCACCCGGTGAGTCCCTGGTTGGCCACCCCACTTCCACCTGCGGCCAGCAGGGCATCGCCGTGTCCGTGGTAGCAGCCGGCGAACTTCACGATGCCGGAGCGACCCGTGGCGCCCCTTGCGAGGCGGATGGCCGACATGGTGGCCTCCGTCCCCGACGACACGAAACGGACCGATTCGAGGCCGGAGATGCGTTCCACGACCATCTCGGCCATGACCACCTCGGCCTCCGTCGGAGCACCGAAGCTGGTACCCCGGGAGGCAGCCACCGAGATGGCCTCCAGCACCACCGGATGGGCGTGGCCGAGGATCCCCGGCCCATAGGACTGCACGTAGTCGATGTAGCGGCGACCGTCGGCGTCCCACACGTACGGGCCGTCGGAGCGGTCCACGAAGTAGGGCGTGCCTCCCACCGAGCCGAAGGCCCGCACGGGCGAGTTGACCCCGCCGGGGATGACCCGCTGGGCCCGTTCGAAGAGCGTCCGGTTGGCGTCGGTCAAGGGATGCTCAACCCTGCAGGATCTCGGCGGCCCGCCGGGCCAGGTACGTCAGGATGAAGTCGGCACCGGCACGTCGGATCGAGAGCAGGTGCTCCATGCCGACGGCGTCACCGTCCAGCCAGCCGTTTGCCGCTGCAGCCTGCACCATGGCGTACTCGCCACTCACGTGGTACGCCGCCAACGGCACGTCCACGACCGCCCGGGCCTCGGCGATGACGTCCAGGTAGGACAGCGCCGGCTTCACCATCACCATGTCGGCGCCCTGGTCGATGTCAGCCATGATCTCGACGATCGCCTCACGGGCGTTGGGTGGGTCCTGCTGGTATCCCCGGCGATCGCCACCGCCCACGATCTGGACGTCGACGGCGTCCCGGAACGGGCCGTAGAGGGCCGAGGCGTACTTGGCGGAGTACGCCAGGATCACCGTGTCCAGGTGCCCCGAATCGTCCAGGGCGCCCCGGATGGCCGCCACCTGGCCGTCCATCATCCCGGAGGGAGCGGTCACGTCCGCCCCGGCTCCGGCCTGGGCCACGGCGGCCCTGGCGTAGAGCTCGAGGGTGGCGTCGTTGTCCACCGAGCCATGGCCGTCCAGCACGCCGCAATGCCCGTGGTCGGTGTACTCGTCGACGCAGAGGTCGGCCATGAGGACCATCTCGTCGCCCACCTCGTCGCGTAGGTCCCGCAGGGCCACCTGGACGACGCCGTCCGGGTTCCAGGCCTCGGAGCCGGTGGCGTCCTTCACCTCGGGGATCCCGAAGAGGATGACGGCCGGGACGCCGAGGTCCCTCAGCGCTGTCACCTCGGCTCGGAGGCTGGCCCGGGTGTGCTGCACGACGCCCGGGAGGGAGGCCACGGGCTGCGGTTCGTGGATGCCCTCGCGTACGAAGAGGGGTGCGACCAGGTCGTCGACCGAAAGGTGGGTCTCAGCCACCAGGCGGCGCAGGGCGGCGGTGCGGCGCAGGCGACGGGGTCGCGAGACGGGAAAGCTCACCCGGCGAGCCTACGGAGGTCAGGTCGTGGGCGGCGAGGCCGCTGCCCAGGCCACCACCGCATCCAGGAGGCCGACGACCGAGTGTGGGTCGGCTTCGATGGTGGCGAATCCCAGTTCCCTGGCCGCCGCTGCGCTGATCGGCCCGATGCAGGCGGCGGCCACGGGCAGCGTGGCCCCGGCCATGTCGTGGTAGCGACGGACCGTGGACTCCGCGGTGAAGGTGACCAGATCGGCCACCCGGGCACGGTCCAGCACCGCCGGGTCCACGTCGGGTGCCACGTTGCGGTAGGCCACGACGACGTCGACCGCCCAACCCCTGGCGGCAAGGCCGTCGGGCAGCACGTCGCGGGCCACCTCGGCACGCGCCAGGAGGATCCGGCCGCCGGACTCCGGCGGGGCCGGAAACTCCTCCAGCAGGCCCTCGGCCACGGCACGGCCGGGGACCAGGTCCACCGCCAGACCCGAGGCCAGCAGCGGGCCGGCCGTCCTGGGCCCCACGGCGGCGAGGCGGGCCGTTGTCGAACCGTCCAGCAGGTCGGCGACCCGCCGGGCACCGTTGGGTGACGTCACGACGATCCAGTCGTACCGGTCAGCAGAGGACAGGGCGGCGGACAGGGCGGCACCACCATCGGCCGGCTCAACGATTGCGACCACCGGCAGCTCGATGACCTCGGCGCCCAGGTCGGTGAGGGCACCGGCGAGGCTGCCGGCCTGGTCGGTGGCCCTGGTGACGACAACGGTGCGACCGGCCAGCGGGTTCACTGCGACTCCAGGAGCGCCGCACCGCCCCGCTCGTCGAGGAGGTGCCGGGCCAGCGTCCGGCCGAGGGTGGGGCCGTCGACCGATCGCCTCGCCTCGCGCAGGAGCACGGCGCCGTCGGGTGACGAGATCGCACCGGTCAGGCACACCTCGTCGCCGTCCAGGACCGCGTATGCCGCAATCGGGAGGTCACAACCCGCACCCAGCTCGGCCAGGAACGCCCGCTCGGCGTCGACGGTGCGGCGCGCCACGGCATCCTCGACGGCCGCCAGCACTTCGCGGACCCCTTCGTCGTCGGTACGGCACTCCACGGCCATGGCCCCCTGGCCCACCTGGGGTAGCAGGACGGACGGGTCGAGGCGGTCCGCCACGTCGGGTCTGATCCCCAGCCGATCCAGGGCGGCGGCGGCCATGACGATGGCGTCGAACCCGGCCGCCTTCTCCAGACGGGTACCGATGTTGCCCCTCAACCCGGCGAACACGACGTCCGGCCGGAGGTGGGCGAGGTGTGCCCGGCGACGGATCGAACCGGTGGCCACGGTCGCACCCTCGGGCAGGTCGGCCCAGCGGCACCCGACCAGGACGTCACGGGCATCGGCCCGCTCGGGTACGCAGGCCAGGACCAGTCCCTCGGGCGTGAGGGCCGGGAGGTCCTTGGCGGAGTGGACGGCGATGTCGGCGCGACCATCCAGCACCGCTGCCTGGACCTCCTTCACGAACACACCGCGGCCACCCATCTGCTCCAGCGGCGTGGTGCGATCCAGGTCACCGGTGGTCTGGACCACGACCACCTCGACGTCCACATCGGGGCGGACGGCGTTGAGGAGCCCGATCAGGCGGTCGGTCTGCCATCGGGCCAGGGCACTGCCGCGGGTGGCGGCCCGGATCCGCACGGCCGTCGCCCCGACCTAGAGGTCGAAGAGGTCGCGCAGGGCCTCGGACAGGCGCTCGCCCCGTGCGGTGCCGGCGGCATCCTTCATTCGTACCGTCGGCTCGTGCAGGAGCTTGCCCACGATTCCCGCAGCCAGGGCCTCGACGGCATCGCGCTGGCGGTCGTCGAGGTTGCCCAGCCGGGCGGAGAACCGCTGCAGCTCGCCGGAGCGGACGAGGTCGCCACGTGCCCTCAGGCTGGCCACCAGCGGGGCCACCAACCGGGTGGTCGACACGTCGACGTAGCGAGCCAGCTCGGCGTCCACGATGGCCTGCACCGCGGTCACCTCGCGCTGGCGTTCCCGGATGCCCACATCTGCGAACTCCCGGAGGTCGTCCATGTCCAGGAGGGTCAGGCCTTCGATCTCGCCGGCGGCCGGGTCGACGTCCCTGGGTACGGCGATGTCGACCACGAGGAGTTCACGGCCATGGCGTTCGCCGACCACCGAGGCCAGGTCGCTGTGCTCGAGGATCGCGGCCGAGGCGCCGGTCGAGGTGAGCAGCACGTCAACCTCGGCCAGGTGGCGGGGCAGGTCGTCCAGGCGTACCGGTTCGCCACCCAGGCGTCCAGCCACCTCGACGGCGCGGTCCCAGGTGCGGTTGGCCACGCGGATACCGGCCACGCCGCCGCCGTGGAGGGCGCGGGCCAGTCCCTCGCCCATCTCGCCGGCACCGACGATCAGGACCTGTCGACCCTCCAGGCCACCAAGGCGCTCGGTGGCCATGGCCACGGCTGCCTGTGAGACCGAGGTGATGTTGCGGGAGATGGCCGTATCGGTGCGGACCCGCTTGCCGACCTCGAGGGCGTGGCGGAACAGCGGGTTCAGGACGGGACCGACGGCACCCTCGGTGGAGGCCGTCTCCCATGACTTGCGGACCTGGCCGAGGATCTCGTGCTCGCCCAGCACGGCCGAGTCCAGGCCTGAGGCCACCGAGAAGAGGTGTCGGGCCGCATCACCGTCGTAGAGGCTGGTGAGGTGGTCGGCGAACTCCTCGGGCGCCACATGCGACACCTCGGCGAAGAAGTTGCGGATGTCCTGGTATGCGCCGTGGAACTTCTCGGCGAATACGTACACCTCGATCCGGTTGCAGGTCGACAGGACCACGGCCTCGGTGATGTGTTCGCGCGAGGTGAGGTCCGCCAACGCCTTGGGCAGGCGCGACTCTGGAACCGTCATGCGCTCGAGCAGGTCGAGCGGCACCGTGCGGTGGTTCAGGCCTACGACTACGACCGACAAGCGCCGATACTCCTTGTTCTCCGGCTACCCGGCCAAGGGTACGGGTAGTCGGTCTCGGGGCGGATGGGAGGGGTGGTGAAACCCCTCTCCGGACCTCCAGCATTCCCGATGCGGGCGGTTCTTTCCAACCCTTGGTCCCGGTACGTCGGGATATCCAGCTCCACGACCAACGCCTAGCCGGTCGCCCAGCCGGACCGTGCTTCGACGGCCCGGTGGTGCTGGTGGTACCCGAGGATCTGGAGTTCGGTCGCCAGGTCCACCTGGCGGAGGTCGACCCGCTCGGGGACGGTCACCACGGTCGGCGCGAAGTTCAGGATCGAGGTGACCCCTGATGCCACCAGGCTGTCGACCGCCGCCTGGGCAGCGGAAGCCGGGGTGGCCACGATTCCGACCGTGCAGCCGGTCTCGGCGACGAGGGCCTCCAGGTCCTCCACGGACCGGACGACGTTTCCAGCGACCCTCCTTCCCACGACCGCCGGGTCGGCGTCGACCAGGCCAGCCACCGGGAAGCCCCCGGCCACGAACCCGTCGTAGCGGCTGAGTGCCCGGCCCAGGTTGCCGACTCCGACGATCACCACCGGGCTGGGGACGCCGCCGCCCAGGACCAGGCTGATCTCGCCGATGAGATGGTCGACGTCGTATCCCACGCCGCGGGTGCCATCAGCGTGCAGGTAGGACATGTCCTTCCTCACGTTGGCGGCGTTCACACCGGCCAGGGAGGCGAGGACCACCGAAGACACCGTGCCGACACCGTCATCCGACAACTCGACGAGGCCACGCAGGTAGATGGGCAGGCGTGCGACGGTGGCGTCCGGAATCGCCTCATCGTTCCTCGGACCTGCGGCATCAGCCATGCCCCCAAACTAGGCGCTTGTGCACCATTTCACATGGCATTTCCGGGTCCGCATCGGCGGACACCCCCGGGCACCCGCCGCTTCCCCGCCGGTGGTCGCCGATCGACCAATACCGTTCCTGCCGTGACGCACCAGATCGCAGTGGCCGCGGCGGCCGCCCTAGTCTCGCTGGCCTTCGCCGCCACGGTCCTGGAACGCTGGCTGGACCGACGCCGCCCCCAGGACCTCGCATGGTCGGCATCCCTCGGCCTGTTCGCCGCAGGTGCCGCATCCCTCTGGTGGGGCGCCTCGAACGGCTGGTCCGCTGCTCCCTTCCGATCCTTCTACGCGTTCGGGGCCGTGCTGAACGTGCCGATCCTGGCCCTGGGGACCGTGTACCTCCTGTTCAACCGCCGAACGGCGGACCGGATCACCGTCGCCACCGTGCTACTCGGCGCATTCGCCGCCGGCATGGTCTTCGCCTCGCCGATCCAGGGCGCGTTCGTCAGCGACGTCCTGCCGCGTGGCAGCGACGTGTTCGGTCCGGGACCCCGGGTGGCGGCGGCGGTGGCCTCGTCGATCGGGGCACTCGTCGTGATCCTCGGCTCGACCTGGTCGATGGTCAGGCTGCTACGGATCGGCACGGGGGCCGCACGGCGTGGTGCGCTGGGCAACGGCCTGATCGTGGCCGGCGCACTGGTGCTCAGCTGGGGTGGGCTGGTCAACTCGGTACTCGACGAGATGACCGGGTTCGCGGTCTCCCTACTGGTCGGGATCTCGCTGATCTTCGCCGGTGCCCTGGTCGCCACCGGGAGCCGATCCGACGGCTGAAGGCCGACCCGGTCAGTCCACGATCAGGACGAACTGGATCACGGCCGCGCCCAGGATGGCCGCCAGCAGGATCGCCGTGACGATGGTCGTTCCGAGGCGCATCAGGTCTCCTCCGATTCGTCAGCGGCAGTTCGTCCGCCGATCGTGACACGGGTGCTCACGCCTTCGTCCGGGTCGGCGGCCGTCAGGACCACCGCCCCTCCCTCACCGATGGCCAGGTCGGCGGCCGCCGATGCCCGTGCCGCCACGAGCGAGACCAGGCCCAAGGAGTCGACCAGCACGCCGAGGCCACCGGTCGGCACGTCGTCGTAGGCCGAGACCCGTCGGGCGGGAAGCACCCTGTCGGCGACACGGACCCGGAACCGGTCACCGGCGCCGAGGCCGTCGAGTTCCGTGGGGTCCACGTTCAACTGCACGTTGCCGAAGCGGTCCACCCAGAGCACCTCGGCATGCAGGCCGTCGGACTCGACCGCCGCCACCGGGAGCACCCCGGGGAGAAGGCCCGCCGGCTCTATCAGATCGCCCAGCTCGGCCAGGTCCACGCCGGTGGCCAGGTGGGCGGAGACCGGCGCGAACACGTCACGCCCATCGAAGGTGGAGCCCGGGGCTTGAAGGTGCCAGGCGGTGTCGGTCAGTGAAACGGCCCGACCCGCGCCGCCCACCATGGCGACAGCGGGAGCCAGCAGGCCGTTGTCGGGGCCGACCAGCACCGACTCCCCGTCACCCACCTCTACGGCAACCGCTCGGCGATCGGTCCCGACCCCGGGATCGACCACGGCCAGCACGACGCCCGGGCAGAGGTACCCGGAAGCGCGGGCCAGGGCCAGGCCCCCTGCACGTACGTCATGGGCCGCTATCCCGTGGGTGATGTCCACCACGTGTGCGTGCGGGGCGATGCTCCGGACCACCGAGTGGACGACGCCCACGAACTCGTCGTCGATGCCGTAGTCGGACAGGAACGAGATCGTGTCGTAGCGCCGGCCCACGATCAGCCGGCACCCAGTTGGCGTGAGCGCTCCGTGGCGGCCGCGACCACGTCGCGCACCATCGATCGGAAGTCGCCGGCCTCGAACACGGCCAGGCCGGCCGCCGTGGTGCCGCCCGCCGAGGTGACGTTCTCCCGCAGCTTCGATGCGGACTCCTCGGACCGGCGCAGCAGCGTGGCGGCGCCCAGCAGGGTCTGTTCGGTGAGGGCCACCGCCACATCGCGTGGCAGCCCCTCGGCCTCACCCGCGTCCATGAGGGCCTCGGCCAGGAGGAACACGTAGGCGGGACCGGATCCCGAGAGGCCGGTGACGGCATCCAGCAGGTCCTCGTCGACCACGACCACCTCGCCCACCGCCGAGAGGATTCCCGACGCCCAGCCCAGGTCGTCGTCGGTGACGGCCTTCCCTCCGGCGACTGCGGCGGCTCCCTCGCCGACGAGGGACGGCGTGTTGGGCATCACCCGGACCACCGGTACGTCGTCACCCAGGATGGCCTCCATGGCGGCGGTCCGGACGCCGGCGGCGATGGACAGGACGCGGGGCACGCCGATGGCGGCGAGAGCGGTACAGACATCGGCCACCACGTGGGGCTTGACGGCGACGAGGGTGTCGACGCCAGCCAGGGCGGCATCTCCACATGAGACGCCGGGAAGCGCCTCGGCCAGCAGGTCGCGACGCCCGGCATCGGGTTCCACCACGTGGAGTTCCCCGGCCGCCGCCCAGCCGTCGGCCACGAGGCCCCTCAGCAGGGCCTCGCCCATCTTCCCGCCGCCGATCACCTGGAGTCTCGTGGCCACGGGGCGAACCTACAGGCTGGCGTCGAGCGACGGCCGGCCGTCCGGCAGCATCCGGGAGGTGCCGACGGCGACGGCGACGACCATCACCAGCACGCCGGCTCCCGCCAGGACCGTCCCGGTCGACCAGAAGCCGATCGCCACCCCGACCACCAGCGGACCGGCTGTCTGGCCCAGCCGGAGGCCGCTCACCCACAGGGCCAGGATGATCCCGCGGAGGTGCTCGGGCGCCCGCTCCGCGACGATGTCCTGGAGGGTGGGGATGGTGATCCCCTCGGCCAGCCCGTACACCGCTGCCGCGGCCACGAGGAGCCACAGCGACCCCAGGCCCATGGCCAGGAACGTGGCGCCGAACACGCCGAGGCCGATGGCCACCATCACACCGGCGGACATCCGCACCCGGAACCAGGTGACCACGAGCGCTGTGGCCGTCGAAGTCACCGCAGGTACCGCTGCGACCATGCCGCGCTGTGTGGGGTTGAGGCCGAAGGTCTCGTGGAGGTGGATGGGGATGAGGGTGAGGAACACGCCGAACATGACGAAGAAGGCCAGCGAGCCGAGGCCGATGACCATGGCATTGGCCGGGATGGACACCTCGGCAAAGGCCTCCCTGAGGCGTTGCACCACCGGGATCTGCTGGACCTCCCACGGGTCGTCGAGGGACCGGGCCACCACCGCTCCCACGATCAGGGCCATCCCGTAGTAGGCGAAGTTCCACCTCCAGCCGAACAGGTCGGTGGTGACACCGCCCAGGAACGGGAAGATGGCCAGGAAGGTGGTGATGACCGCCGCGTTCTGGCCGAGGAGGCGGGTCCGTTCCATGCCGGACCAGTGGTCGGTGATCAGGACCACGACGAGGTTGATGAGCCCGGCGGCTCCGAGGCCCTGGATCACGCGGATGACCAGCAGCCACTCCAGCGACGGGCTGAATCCGCCGAGGCTGCCGAAGGTCCCGAAGACGAGCAGGCAGGGAACGAGGACGCGCTTGCGGCCGTAGCGGTCGGCCAGGAACCCGATGGCCGGGGCCGCCACGATCCCGGTGACGGTGCCGGCGGCGATCAGCATGCCGGCACGTTCGATCGGCTCGCCGAACGACTCCAGGATCTCCGGCGTGGAGCTCATGAGCACCGAGTTGTTGAGCAGCGCCATCGCCGTGACCGAGAAGACCAGGAGGCGCGACGGTGGCCCTGTCCGGACGGCAGTCAACGAGGCGCTCCGACCGGACGCGACAGGTCCGGCGGCCATGTCGTCAGAGAACTCACTTCCCCGATCGAACCCCGACGATCCGGCCGCCGGACCCGTGGGGCACGATATACCCAGAGGTATTGAAAGTCCACTATCAGTTTCCGCCGCCGGTTCCTCCGAAACGGCTGGCGAAGCCGATGCGAAGTGCCGGTCGGAAGCACCGCTCCACCGCCGTCCACACGGTGCCAAGGAGCCTGTCCAACCCCGCGTCGTCCACCGTGGAGGCCGGTAGGGCCCCGACCAGCAGCAGGGCGTCCTCCTCCCCTACGCAGAACGACACCCCGACCAGGCTGGAGTTGCGCTTCAGCAGGTGCTGGTGGAACGCGGCGTGGTTCTCCTCGGGGGCCGGCATCACGTAGGTCTCGTGGTGGAGCATCCGCTGTCGGAGGGTGAGGCGGATGGTCGAGGTGTCCTTCTCCTCGCCCACCACCCGCGCGAACCAGCGTCGCTCCATGGGCCCGGCGTCAGGATCCCGCTCCACGGCCACCAGGACCGGGTTCTCCTCGAGCGTGCGGGCGAACCAGGCGTCGATGACCGCCTCGAGCGCGTCCATCTCGTCAGGGCCGAGTGGCGGCGGGTCTGAGGGCAACGTCAGGCGCAGTCCACGAGCACCCGGGAGGAGAGGTCGTCGCAGATCCGGCGGAGCCGCGCTGCGGTGGCCGACCAGGTGTACGACCAGGACCGCTGGGCGGCCGCCGTCGACATCTCGGATGCCGCGATCGGGTCGTCCAGGATCTCCGACACGTGGGCGGCGTACGTGGACGGGTCGCGTCCGTCCACCAGGTAGCCGGTGCGCCCATGGTCTACCAGGGTGCGCAGGCCACCCACGGCGGCGGCCACCACGGGGATCCCGCACGCCGCAGCCTCCAGGGCGACCAGGCCGAACGACTCGGAACGACTCGGCATCAGCACCACGTCGGACGCCCGGTACCAGTAGGCGAGACAGTGGTGCGGCTGCGGGTCCACGAACTGGACGCTGTCGGCGAGGCCGTGGGACTCGGCGATCCGGCGGACGCGTGACGCCTCGGCCTGCCCGGCGGACCCGCTGGCACCGCCGACCACGACGAGGCGTGCATCCGGTCGACCCAGCTCGGCCAACGTGCGCACAGCCACGTCGACGCCCTTGAGGGGCTGGATGCGACCGGCGAAGAGGAGGACGGGGCCCGCTCCCAGCCCGGTGGCACGGCGGGCCACGACCTGGGATCCCGGCGTGAAGAAGCCGTGGTCCACCCCGGGCGGGACCACCTCGATACGGGACCGTTCGGCGCCGTACAGGTCAACGAGCTGTCGGACCTCCTCGGGGCTGTTGGCCAGCAGGATGTCGGAGCACCCCACCACCTCGCCCTCGGCCCGGATCCGCCCTGGCGGCTCCGCATCGCCGCTCTGGTCCTTCACCATGCCGAGGGTGTGGAAGGTCGTGATGAGTGGGAGGTCCAGCTCGTGCTTCAGGCGATGCCCTGCGACCGCGCTCAGCCAGTAGTTGGCGAGGATCCCGTCGTGGCCCGGGTGGGTGGCCAGCCAGGAGGCCACGCCGTCTGCGAAGTCGTCGATGACGCCCGGCAGGTCCTCCTTGGGGAGGTCGTGTGCCCCGGCATCGACGTGGACCACGCGGAACCCCGGCTCCACGTCCACGACGGTCGGCGTGTCCGGATCCACCCGGCGTGTGAAGACGGTCGAGCGACCACCGGCCTGGGAGAGGGCTGACGCCAACTCGCGTACGTACACGTTCATCCCACCGCCGTCGCCGGAGCCCGGCTGGACCAGCGGGGAGGTGTGCATGGAGAGGACAGCCAGGCGACGCACTGTTCAGCCTCCCGATACCGGTGGCAGCAGGGCCACCTCGTCGCCATCGGTGACGGCGGCGGCGGCCGCTGTGGACTCGCCGTTCAGCCAGACGCGGCAGGTGCCGGCCAGGGCTGCGAACCCGTCGCCGAACCTCTCGTCGGCCGCGGCGAGGACCTCGCCCACGGTCTCACCGGGGAGGCTGAGGCTTCCGGTTCCGGCGGCGACCCGGACCGAGGCGAAGAGACGCAGGACAGCCATCCGGTCAGTGTATGGAGGAGGCCCGCCGAGTCCGAAGGCCGGCGGCCGGTCCCGCGATCGGCACGCCGGTCGCCGCTACCGTCAGCTCCCATGACACGCCTCCTGGTCGTCCGCCACGGCCAGTCCGAGTGGAATGCCACGGGGCGCTGGCAGGGCCGGGCCGATCCGCCGCTGACCGACGAGGGACGTCGCCAGGCCAAGGTCGCCGGCGGCGCGCTGGGCGCATTCGACGCGGTGGTGGCCTCACCGCTGCTACGGGCCGCCGAGACGGCGACCATCATCGCGGAGCGCCTGGGCATCGGCCCCGTGCTCACGGACCCGGACCTCGTGGAACGCGACGCCGGGGAGTGGCAGGGCCTTACCCGCTCCCAGATCCAGGAGGGATGGCCGGGCTTCCTGGATGACGGCCGCCGACCTCCGGGCTACGAACCGGGCGACGCCATGCTGGCCCGGGTGCTCTCGGCGCTGGAACGCATCTCCGAACGCATGGGAGACGGTGACGTGCTCGTCGTGTCGCACGGCGGCGTCGTCTACGCCCTCGAGGAGGCCTGCGGGGAACCGTGGAAGCGGCTACCCAACCTGGGCGCCCGCTGGTTCGAGCTGTCCGGTGGCGACCTGTCGGCCGGACCCAGGGTGGACCTGGTGCCGGACGGGACCATCCCCGACGGGCTCTAGTCCGGCGCCCCCGACGAACCCTCGTCCAGGCGGGCGGCCACCGACCCGTAGCCCTCCAGGTCACCGCTGTCGACGCGCTCCATAGCCACCTCGATGGTGGCCAGGTCCGCCTCGAGGGCATCCAACCCGGCGTCGTCGATGTCGGCTGGGTCCACGGGGGCGGGCGGAGCACCGTCGGTCGTCGGATCGGTCGACGGATCGGTTGGCGGATCGGTCGTCGGATCGGTCGTCGGATCGGTCGTCGGATCGGTCACGGCGGCGAGGGTACCGTCGGCTGGTGCCCGCCCCGTTGATCCTCCTGCCGCCATCGGAGGGAAAGGCCGCCGGTGGCGACGGCCCCCGGTGGGCGGATGCCGACCAGTCGTTCCCGGACCTCCTCGACCAGCGTCGGACCGTGATCCGGGCACTCGTGGAGGCCATGGGCCTTCCGACCGAGGCGCGCTCGAAGCTTCTGGGTGTGAAGGGGGCGAACGCCGACGAGGCGACGGCGACCAACCTGGAGGTCGACTCGGCGGCGACCCGTCCCGCCATCCAGCGCTACACCGGCGTGCTCTACGACGCCCTCGACTACCCGTCGCTTCCGGCGAAGGTGCGCCGTGGAGTGGACCGCCAGGTCGTCATCTTCTCCGGGCTGTGGGGCGCGGTGCGGCCCACCGACCCGATCCCCGACTACAAGCTCAAGATGGGGGCGATGCTCCCGGGCCTTGGCCGGCCGGCCCGCTTCTGGAAGCAGGCGCTTACCGCGGCGCTGGCCGACGCCGCATCGGGCACCGTCTGGGACCTGCTTCCCAACGAGCACTCCGCGGCCTGGAACCCGGCGATCGCCGGGCGGCGCATCCGGGTGCGGTTCCTGGACGACGTGGAGAAGGACGGTGAACGCACGCTCGTGACGGTGTCGCACTGGAACAAGCTGCTGAAGGGGGCGCTGGTGCGCCACGTCGTGGAGCACGGGCTGGACGACCCCGAGGGCCTGGTCGGGTTCGACCACCCGGAGGGCTACGCCTACGACCCCGCGCTCACCCGGGTCGACGGCTCCACCACCGAAATATCCCTGGTGACCAGGCGTTAGGGCTCAGGGGCCGAGGACGCTGTCCAGGTAGTCGTTGGTGAAGCGGCGACGTGGGTCGAGGCGTTCCCTTGCGGCCTGGAAGCGGTCCCAGCCGGGATAGCGGCCGGCCAGCGTGTCGGCGGTCTGGAAGTGGAGCTTCCCCCAGTGGGGGCGGCCGTCGTAGTCGTCCATGATCGCCTCCACGCCCCGGAAGTAGTCCCCGTACGGCGTCCCCCGGAACACGTGGACTGCAATGAAGCAGGAGTCCCGTCCCGATGCCGTGGAGAGCGGTATGTCGTCGCCGCCCAGGATCCGGAACTCGATCGGGAAGCTGATCGGACGATCCAGGGTGTCGATCAGCGCCTGCACCCTTCGGAACGCCTCCAGGCCGTGCTGGCGGGGCACGGCGTACTCCATCTCGTAGAAGCGGACCCGCCGGGGCGAGGCGAACACGTCGTACGAGGTCGTCAGGTACTCGGCCCTCCCCGCATCGGTCAGGACCTGGCCGTTCAGCCTCGGGATGAGCGACGGCCGGAGGCGGCCCAGGTGGTTGAGCGCCCCGAAGGCCACGTTCTCGAGCAGTTCCTTGTTCTTGAACCGGTTCCAGCGGCGCTTCATGGCGTGGCGGGCATTGCGGGCCGGAGGGGGCGCCTCGGTGGTCCGGGTGTTTCGCTTCAGCAGGGCATTGGAGGTGTGGGGCATCCAGAAGAACTCGGTGTGGTCGGTGTCTTCGGCGAAGGCATCGAAGCCCGCCAGCACCTCGTCGATCGGCAGGATCTCCTCGACGGCGTGGAGGTTGAAGGCCGGCACACACTGCAGCGTCACCTCGGTGACCACGCCGAGCGCACCCAGGCCGACGCGCGCCACATCACGCAGGTCCGGATCGTGGTCGTCGTCCAGGACCAGCACCGCTCCGTCGGCGGTCACCAACCGCAGGCCGACAACGTCGGCGGCGATCGACCGGAAGCCCAGGCCCGTGCCGTGGGTGGACGTCGAGATGGCGCCGGCCACCGACTGGTAGGCGATGTCGCCGAGGTTCGACATGGCCAGGCCCATGGCGTCCAGCTGCGGGTTCAGGTCGCAGAGCCGGGTACCGGCACGCACCCGTACACGCCCTGTCGCCTCGTCGACGGCCACGATCCCGGTCATGTCATCCAGGGTGACGAGCACGTCGTCGGTCCTGGCAATGGCGGTGAACGAGTGGCCGGCACCCACCACCCGAACCCCCAGGCCATCGGTGGCGGCCTCCCGGACCAGGGCCACGACGTCGGGCTCCGAGGTGGGTCGGGCGATACGCACCGGTCTGCTGCGCTGGTTGCCCGCCCAGTTCCGCCAGGAACCGTCGCTGCGTATGCCGCTCACCTGCTCACCAGCCCCGCAGGTCTACCGACCACGACTCGAGGACCTCGGCGTCGCCACCGGCCGCGGCATCGTCAACGAGGTGCAGGGCCTCGTGCTTGGCGATCGTCGGATCTATGTGGGCTGGTCGCAGGCCGACCCGGTCCCCCACCGCCCACGACGCACCGCCGACGGTCGTGTGCTCGTCGGAGCAGAACCGCACCTCGCCACCGCCCACCAGCGAAGGGTCGCCACTGTCCATGGCCAACGCCTTGAGGCCCCCGTCCAGCACCGCGTGGCCCCGGGAGCTGACCGACACCACCGTGGTCAGGAGCACCAGGCCCTCCCGGAACGGAAGGTCCAGGCGTGCGTAGTCGCCATCCATGAGGACGAAGGATCCGGCCTGCAGCTCGGTCACCACGTGGTTGCAGTCCCACGAACCGGTACCGCCACCGGACACCACCCCGCCACCGACGTCGGCATGCGCCCTCGTCAGGTCCTCCATGGCCCTGGCCACACGACGTTCCCGACGCTGGCGGTCCACCTCGTGCTGGACGTGACCCTCGTAGCCCATGACGCCCCGGACCTCCAGGCCGGCGGCACGGGCCTCGTCGGCGAGGCGCCCGGCATCGGCCGGATCGCAGCCGCACCGGGGCATACCCACGTCCACGTCCACCAGGACCTCGCGTACCCCACCGGCCACCGCTGCGGCGATGGTGGCCGACGAATCCACCGCCACGGTCACCCTGGCGGTACCTGCCCGGACCAGGGCCCCCAGCCGACTGGCGTCGACGACCTCGTTGGCCAGGAGCAGGTCATCGCCCAGGCCGGCGGCGGCCATGCCCTCAACCTCCCGGATCGTGGCGCAGCAGAAGCCGGTGTGGCCGGCCGCTGCGAGGCGGATGGCCAGGGCGGTGGTCTTGAAGGCCTTCACATGGGGCCGTAGCGCCGGTCCCGGGCGAGCGGCCGACATCGTGGCCAGGTTCTGGTCCAGGACGGCCACGTCGGCCAGCAGCGCCGGGGTGGTGAGGTCGCCAGCCTTCATCGGCAGAGGCCTACGCGCCCTGCGGCGCCCTGGCCTCGGACCAGGACAGTCCCCGCTGGGCATCGGGTTCGCGCGGTAGGCCCAGAACCCGCTCGGCGATGATGTTGCGCTGCACCGCGAACGTGCCGCCACCCAGGGTCAGGGCCGGCGAGAAGATGTAGCCGTAATGCCAGATCGACGACACGCCCGGAAACTGCCCGGTCGTCAGTCGGTTCTCGGTGGTTCCCTCCTCCTTGGACGCATCCAGGCGACCCACCGGACCGGATCCCACCAGCATCCCGGAGGTACCGCTGACCTCCTTGGCCAACGCCATGACGTGCTGCCCGTGGTCGTCGGCCATGGCCTTCTGGATGTTCGCCTCCGACCCTGGTTCCCGCCCCGCCAGTTGGGCGCTGAGGGTTCGCAGCCGGTTCAGGCGGAGCACCTCGGCCTCGCAGTAGAGGGCGGCGAGACGCTGGCGCAGCACCGGATCCGATGTCCCTCCGGCCTGTCGGACAAGCTCCAGCAGGTCGTCGGCCGACGGCCCGTCGCCCCACAACGAGCCGGCCGAGGACAACGAGACCCGCTCGTTGGCCAGCGTCACGCGGGCCAGCCGCCAGCCATCGCCCTCCTCGCCGACCAGCAGGCCGGCAGGGATGCGGACGTCGTCGAAGAAGACCTGGTTGAACGAGTGGGCGCTGGTCATGTCGACGATCGGCGACATCGTGATGCCCGGCAGGTCGGTCGGACAGATGAAGTACGAGATCCCCTTGTGCTTGGCCACGTCGGGATCGGTTCGGGCTATGAGGATTCCGAAGTCGGCCCTGTGGCCGCCACTGGTCCAGATCTTTGACCCGTTCACCACGTACTCGTCGCCGTCACGGACCGCCCGGGTGGCCAGGTTGGCCAGGTCCGAACCGGCGTCCGGCTCCGAGAACATCTGGCACCAGAACTCCTCACCGGTGAAGATCGGATCCAGGTAGCGGGCCTTCATCTCGACGGTCCCGGCCATGGCGATGGTCGGTGCCGCCCAGCCGATGCCGATCGGGTTGGCGGGCCGCCTCACACCCGCCCGACGCAACTCCTCGTCGATGATCACCTGGTGCATCGGATCGGCGTCGATGCCGTAGGGGGCCGGCCAGTGGGGGACCACGTAGCCGGCATCATGCAGTTCGCGGCCTGTCGGCTCCGGGTTGGCGGCCAGCCAGGCACGCACCTCGAGGCGTCGCGGATCGTCGTCCGGCGGAAGGTCGAAGTCCATGGAGTCGAGTCTGACGCCCCGGCCGGTCAGCCGACGATGCGGGCCACGGCCCTGCGCTGCACGCCGAACGGCACGACGCCCCTGGCGGCCCAACGCAGCCAGGCGCCCCGCCCGACCGGCCTGCGGGTGGGGGGCCACCGTGCATCGAAGGTCCGGGCCACGACCTTTGCGACCGCCACCGGATCACCCCCGGCCTGGGCAGCCCGCCGGTCGGCAGCAGACATGGCCTCGACCAGCGGGCCGTACGGACCATCCGGTGAACCGTGCCAGGAATCGTCGCGCCAGATGCCGGTCGGATAGGCGCCCGGCTCCACGAGGACCACGTCGATGCCGTGGGGGCCGACCTCGAAGGCCAGCGACTCGGCCCACCCCTCGACCCCCCACTTGGAGGCGGCATAGGCAGACCAGGTGGGTAGGCCCCCCAGGCCACTCGAGCTGGTCACGCACACGATGCGACCACCGTGCCCACGCAGACGGGGCAGCACGGCCCGTGTGACTGCGAAGGTGCCGTGGAGGTTGGTGTCCAGGACCCGGTCGACGGCGTCGGGGGGCAACTCCTCGAACGGTCCGACGGCCAGCACGCCGGCGTTGTTGACCAGCCCCACCAGCCGGCCGACGTCGCCGGCCAGGCGAACCCAGGAGTCGGCCACCGCCATCGCCTCGTCTATGGAGGCCTGGTCGGTCACGTCCAGCCTCAGGACCTCCACCCGGTCGGCCACACCCGCCTCGGCCAGAGCGGCGTCCAATGGGCCACGGCGCGCCAGGTCGCGCATCGTGGCGGCTACCCGCCGACCCCGACGGGCCAGTTCCACGGCGGTGTGCAGGCCGAAACCCGAGGAGCAGCCCGTCACCATGATCACCCCATCGGGATTCCGTGGCGACCGGACCGGTGGATCCTGGTGGGTGAGGCGGCTGATGATCCGCCGCTGCAGGCCGGCGGGAACCACGCCCCTGGCCAGGAACCGGGCACGGGCACTGAGGCCGATGGGGTGCCGGAGGCCCCGTCGGCCCTCCACGATGGCGACCATGGTGGCCGAGACGCTGTGCGGATCCAGTGCCCGCGCCCAGGCCCGGTCGTCCCCGTCCTCCAACGCCCGTATGACCGATGCGTACGGACCGTCCGGGTCGCCGTGGATCGTCCCTGCTTCCCACAGCCCGGTCTGGACCGACGCCGGTTCGACCACCGACACGCCCACTCCCTGGGAGAACAGCTCATGGGCGAGCGACTCGGCCCATCCCTCCAGCGCCCACTTGGACCCGCAGTATGCGGCCAGCCCCGGCAGGGCCGAGAGGCCACCGACCGACGACACGATGACGATCCGGGAGTCCGGGGTGGATCGCAGCGCCGGTAGGACAGCCCGGGTGAGGTGCATGGCACCACCCAGGTTGACGTCGAAGAGTCGCTTCAGGTCGACGGCGGGCGTCTCCTCGAAGGCGCCGGCCTCGCGGATCCCGGCGTTGGCCACCACTGCGTCGAGCGTGCCTCCGGTGGCCGCCAGGACGCGGGCCACCGCCGCCTCCACGGCCAGCCGGTCGGTGACGTCCACGACCATCGGTTCGACCGATCCTCCGAACCCGGCCAGGTCCGAGGAGGTCATGGGCGAATCGACGGCCGTCAGGTCGAATCCGAAGACCCTCCAGCCCCATCGGGCCAGGTCCAGCGAGAGGGCCTCGCCGATCCCGCTCGACGAACCGGTGACGATTGCCGTGCGCATGGGGCGAGGCTACGAGGACACCGGGCTCTGGACGTGGGCAGCCCACTACGGGCCTCCGCCGGTCAGCCGGACGGTCGCTCCACCGTGATGCGATCACCCCTCCGGATGGTTCCCGGCACGACGACCCGGGCGTTTATCCCACGCAGGTTCATCGCCTGGCCGACATTGGTCGTCAGGAAATGGAAGACATCCAGGCCGAACCGCTTCGTGAACTTTGCGCAGCCGGTGTGGGGCTGGTCGGTCACCTCGATGACCGAGTCGCCGATCCGCAGGCGGGACCAGGGTGGAAGGTCATCGGAGCCGAGGGAGAGGTCCACGGCCAACTGGTCCCCGGCCAGCGCCATGCGTTCCGGGTCTCCGGCGATGAGGGCCAGGAACCGGCTGTTGATGATGTTGAGCTGCATGTCGGGGTGGGGCCCACCGTCGTCGGTGCGTCGGCTCCCCCGCTGGTTCCAGGTGTCACCCACCATGCCCTCGACGACGCTCAGTGCAGCCTCGTCCAGGACCTCGCGTTCATCCACGGCCGGGCGCCGGACGATCAGGTCCAGGGTGCCGTCGTCGACCGGCGAGCGCTCCACCTCGACCAGCCCGGCCTGCAACTGATCGGTCGTCCTGAACTCCACCACCCCATCCTCGCCGACCCGGACCGTTCCGGACCAGTCTGTTACCGACCGGGCACGTCAGGCCACCCGGAAGCGGTCGATCTGGATGTCGTCCACCCCCAGGTCGGCGTAGTTGTCATCGGTACGACCGGCTATGAACTCCCGCCATGTGAACGGGTGGTATTGCGCATCGAAGCCTCCACTACGCCCTGGGCCGTGGGATACCTCTTCTACGGCACCATCGCCCTGGGGCTGCTCGTCGCCGCCGGTCGGACACCGGAGCCGGTGCCCGACACCACGTAGGTTGCCCATCATGGGCCTTGATCTCGTGACGATCCCGGCGGCCAACCTCTGGGACCGGACCGATGTCCCCGACGTGGACGCCATCGCCGTGGACATCCCGGCCGGCGACCTGGCCGACCTCGAGGCGGCGGCCCGTCGGCTGGCCGCAGATGACGTGGACCCGGTGGAGGCCGGTCCCGGCGACCTGCCGCTGGGAGCCCTGGCTCCGCTGGTGGACGACCTCGCGACGGAGGTGCTGCACGGGCGCGGTATCGCCCTCCTGCGGGGCTTCCCGGTGGAGCGGTGCACGGTCGACGAGGTGGCCCTCATGTTCTGGGGAATCGGGCTCCGCCTGGGTCGGGCCGTGTCGCAGAGCGTCATGGGCGAACGGCTCGGCCACGTCATCAACGTGACCGACGCCGACCCTCATGCCCGTGCCTACCGGAACCGCTCGGAGCTCTCGCCGCATTCGGATCCGGGCGACATGGTGTCCTTCCTCTGCATCCGGCCGGCGGCCTCGGGCGGGGTCAGTCGGTTCGTGAGCTCCCTCTCGGTGTTCGAGGAGATCCGGCGCGAGCGACCCGACCTGCTGGCCGTGCTGGCCCGTGGCTTCCGCTACCACAGGTTCGGCGAACAGGGACCCGACGACGACCCGATCACCCCACACCGGGTTCCGGTGTTCAGCGAGTGCAACGGGCTGGTGAGTGGACGCTTCGTACGCGAGTACGTGGAAATAGCCGCCGACGAGGACCACTCGATCGTCCTCACCGACGTCGAACGCGAGGCCATCGGCTACCTCGAGGCCACCGCCAACCGGCCCGACCTGGCCCTGGACTTCACGATGGCGGCCGGCGAGGCGGTGATGGCCAACAACTTCACCGTGTTCCACGCCCGTACGGCCTTCACCGACGACTCCGACCGTCGTCGCCATCTATTGCGTCTGTGGCTGGCGGCCGATCCACCACGGCCTGTGGTTCCTGAGACCATGCAGTACCCCGGCGAGCCCGGAATCCCGGCCCAGCCCGGCCGCGTCCCGTCCTTCGCCAGCAGGTTCGACAGCCGTTGACAACCCATTCCGTCACAGAGATCCCGTTACGGGTAAAGGCCCTCCTGGGTGTGAACTTTCTGACCCACTTCGCCGTGATGGGCCAGATCACGATCATCGGCAAGCAGGTGTACGACCTGACAGGCCGCCCACTGGACCTCGGCCTGCTCGGCGTTGCCGAGTTTCTGCCGGTGGCCGTGCTGGCGCCCTTAGCCGGACCCCTCGCCGACCGGCACGACCGACGCAAGATACTCGGAATCGCCTTAGTCGGAGAAGCAATAGCCTCGCTGCTCCTATTCCTCTACGCCCGGTCAGACCCGACCTCAATCACGCCAATCTTCGCCATTGTCCTGTTCTTCGGGGTGTGTCGGGCATTCGCCATGCCGGCCGGCCGGGCCCTACCCATAGACCTCAGTCCACCAGGTGTCGTCCCCCGGGTTGTGGCACTCAAGTCGGTCTGCTTCCAAGCCGGCCATATCGCCGGACCCATCACATTTGGATTTGCCTTCGTAGTCGAAGGATCGCTCCCCTACCTCCTGTCCGCCCTCGCGCTGGTGGCAGCCGTCGCCATTGTCGGGCTCATTCCGTCCTCTGGCGTTAAGCGCTTGACGTCGACCGGAGGCCGGCAGGTGATACTCGAATCTCTCGAGGGCCTCCGATTCATCCGCCATCGACCAGTGATGCTCGGAGCTATGGGCCTCGATTTGTTCGCCGTCCTCTTCGGTGGCGCTCTTGCCCTACTACCTGCGATCGCGGAGGATCGCCTCGGGGTCGGCGCAATCGGTCTTGGCTGGCTGCGCGCCGGCGTAGGCATCGGTGCTGGTGCAACCGCTGTCTGCATGTCGATCCGGCCGGTGCAGCGCCATCTAGGACGAACCCTCTACGCAGTGGTCGCGATGTTCGGTCTGGGAACCACCGCCCTTGGTCTGACCCGGAGTTTCGCTCTGGCCTTCACCATCATCGTCTTCGTGTCGGCCGCCGACGCCGTGTCTATGTTCATCCGCGCCACCCTGGTTCCCTTGGCCACTCCCGAGAACATGCGTGGCCGGGTACTAGCAGTCGAAAGCGTGTTCATCGGTGCTTCCAACGAGCTGGGTGCCGCCGAGTCGGGTCTGACCGCAGCGTTCATGGGCCTGGTCGGTGCCGTCGTGTTCGGTGGCGTGGCCACCCTGGCCGTCGTCGCCCTGTGGTGGCGCTACTTCCCGGCGCTACGCGACCTGGACACGTTCGATGACGTCATGCCCACCCGACCGCACGGCCTGCCTCCGGGAGACCCATGAGCGATCCCCTGATCGAACGACTGGCGGCCCTTGCGCTGCGCCTGGTGGTGGATCCACCATCGGGAGACGACCCTGTGGTGCGGTTCGCCACACCGACCGATCTCGTGGCTGCATTCGAGGACTCGGTCGGGCTGGCCATCGGCGACGAGGCTCCCGCCCATGACCCGGACGACGTCGTGGTGGCCGTCCGGACGGTGGTCGACCACTCCATCCGGACCAACCACCCCCGGTTCATGAACCAGAACTTTGCCGGAGCCGATCCGGTGGCCGTGATCGGCGACTGGCTGGCCGCCGCCCTCAACACGGCGACCACGACCTTCGAGATCGCACCCGTCTTCCACCTCATGGAGGCGACGCTGCTCGCCAAGCTGGCCCACCTGGCCGGTTACCCGGTCGGGTCACCGGGCGGAACGACCCCCGACCCCCTGCCTCCGGGGTTGTTCTGTCCTGGTGGCTCCATGGCCACCCTGTATGCCCTGCAGTTGGCCCGGCACCGCCTGCAACCCGATCTGGTGAGGGTCGGTGCAGGCCCCGGGCCGCTGGCCGTGTTCGTCTCGGCGTCCGGTCACTATGCGGTCGGCAAGTCGGCCGCCCTGCTGGGCATCGGAACCGACGCCGTGGTCGCCGTTGAAGTGGATGCCGACGGGGCCATGGAGCCAGGCGCACTCCGGACCGCGGTCCGGGTCGCCCTGGACACAGGCCGATCGCCACTGGCCGTGGTCGCCACGGCGGGCACCACGGTGACCTGCGCCTTCGATCCGTTGGACGAGGTGGCCGACGTCTGCGCCGACTACGGCATCTGGATGCACGTGGACGGCTGCTACGGCGGTTCTGCCCTGTTCTCGGCCGACCACCGCCACCGCCTCGCCGGTGTCGAGCGATCGGACTCGTTCGTCTGGAACCTCCACAAGATGATGGGCATCACCCAGCAGTGCACCGCCCTGCTGATGCGGGAGCCGGAGCGCCTGGCCGCCTGCTTCTCCACCGGCGCCGACTACCTGTTCCAGCCCGACAAGCAGTTCGGCGAATGGGACTCGGGCGACCGCACCTTCCAGTGCGGACGCCGGGTCGACGCCCTGAAGCTGTGGCTTGCCTGGAAGACCCGTGGGGACGCCGGGTTCGCCGCAAGGATCGACCATGCGGTGGCCATGGCCGACTTCGCCCGCTTGCTGATCGACGCGTCCGACGACGAGTTCGCCACGATCGTGGACACCGGCTTCACCAACATCGTGTTCGCCTGGGTGCCGCCGGAGCTGAGGCCGCTGGACCTCGGGTCCCTCTCGGAAGCCGACAGGTCACGCCTCCACCGCCTCGCCCCCCGGGTGAAGGCCCGCATGCAGTCAGAGGGCACCGCGCTGCTCGGCTTCCAGCCCGTGCACGGCCTGAACACCTTCCGGCTGCTCGTCATGAACCCGACGGTCGGCACTCGTGACGTGGAGGCGGTGCTCGACCTCCTGGCCCGCTACGGGGCCGAGGAGTGGCCGGGCACGGCCTGACCTGCTGGCGGTCGTCACCGGATCAGCCCGGAAGCCCCTCCAGCCAGTCACCCACCACCCGGTTGAAGGCCTCCGGGCATTCCTGGTTGGGCAGGTGGCCGGAGTCGGGAACCTCGGTGTAGAGGGCCCCGGGGATGCCATCGGCGAGCAGCCGGGAGTCGGCCGGCGGGCAGACCCGGTCGTGCTCGCCCACGACCACGAGCGTGGGGACGTGGATCCGGCCCAGGTCGGGCGTGTGGTCGGTCTCACCCAACGAGGCCGCCGCGTAGCCGTAGCCCGGCATCCGACAGGCCCTGTCCATGATGGAGGCGATGTCGGCCACCACGGAGGCCGGGGTGGTGTCGGCGACGAGCAGCGGTGTGCGATCACGTACGAAGCCGACCGGATCGGCGGCGTACTGGGCTGCCCGTTCGGCCATCATGGCGGCCCGCTCGGGGTCGAAGCCCGAGCCCCGGCTGGTATCGGCCAGCACGAGGGCCCTCAGCCGATCCGGGTGGCGCAGCGCGAAGCGGGTGGCGATCACCCCGCCCCACGACACCCCGAGCAGCACGCAGCGGTCGATCCCGGCGTCGTCGAGCAGGCGGGCGACCGCATCTGCGAACCCGTCGATACCGGGGGCGGCCGCCGGGTCGTCGGACTCCCCATACCCGGGTGCATCCGGCGCCAGCAGGTGCCACCTATCTGCGAACGCAGGTACCTGCGCCAGGAAGGCATCGCCCGAGGAGCCGATGCCGTGTAGCAGCACGAGTGCGGGAGCGGTCGGGTCGCCGGCCTCCACCACCGAGAGGGGGCCTCGTCGGACCCTGGTGGTTACTGCTTCGTCTCCGGCTCCCATGTGCGCCATGATGCCCCGTGTGACACTCAAGGTGGGATGCCAGCTCCAGCCACAGGCCACGTCGGTGGCCGCACTGCGCGATGCATGGCGTCGGGCCGATGCCATGGGCGCCGACTCGATCTGGATCTGGGACCACTTCTTCCCCCTGTTCGGCGACATGGAGGCGACCCACTTCGAGGGTTGGACGCTGCTGTCGGCGATGGCTGCCGATACCCAGCACGCCATGCTCGGCACGATGGTCACCGGCAACTCCTACCGGAACCCGGAGCTGCTGGCCGATATGGCCCGCACGCTCGACCACCTCAGCGGGGGGCGCATGTACCTGGCGGTGGGAGCCGGCTGGTTCGAGAAGGACTACGAGGAGTACGGCTACGAGTTCGGCACCGTGGCCGGACGGCTGAAGCGCCTGGAGGCCGACCTGCCCCGGATGAAGAAACGCCTGGCCGCCCTGAACCCGCCGCCGGTCGGACCCATGCCGCTGCTCATCGGTGGCTCGGGCCGCACCATCACGCTGCGCCTCGTGGCGGAGCACGCCGATGCGTGGAACTGCTTCGGACCTCCCGAGAACTTCGCCGAGCTCTCCGCGATCCTGGACGACTGGTGCGAAAAGGTGGGTCGTGACCCGTCAGAGATCGAACGCACGGTGTCCATCGGGCCCGACGACGTCGAGGACGTGGGCCGCTATGTGGACCTGGGCGTCGACCACCTGGTGGTGGGTACCGGCGACCCGTTCGACCTCGGCCCGCTGGAACGCCTGATCGCCCAACGCGACGCCCTGGGCTGAGGACAGCCCACCGACCGCGAGATCGACGGACAGGAGCAGAGGATGACCGACCAGACCTATGCATGCACGAAGTGCGGCGGTACCGAATGCGAGACCGGTTCGATCCGGACTACCGGCGCAGGCCTGAGTCGTTTCCTGAACCTGCAGAACCACAAGTTCGGCTTCGTGGCGTGTACGGCCTGCGGCTACACCGACCTGTACAGGGTGGACGGCAGCGGAAAGCTCGGAACGGTCTTCGACGTCCTCACCAACTGAGCCGCTAGAAGGCACGCCGGTCACAGCCCGCTCGTCCCGGTTCGGTATGGTCGCGGTCATGCCCACGGAAGTGCCGGCCGACCTCGCCGCCGACCCGGACTCATTCCACCGCTTCCACTCCGAGGTCCTCCCAGCCCGGATCGCCGCCGGTAATGGCGCCCTGGCCTTCGCTGACCTGGAGCACCTCGGGACGCTGGCCGTCCGCACGCCGGCCGGATCGTGGACCTACGTACCCCGCGCAGGTTCTGTGGAGCTCCTGGAGGGCGAGGCGACGGCGGACGCCGTGGTCGCCGTCGACCTTGACGCGTGGCTGGGCCTCGTGTCCGACCTGGACACCGCTCCCGGGCTCTTCTACACGGACCGGGCATCGGTCCCGGTCGGGAACCCGCTGCGGTTCATGCGCTGGGAACCGGGGCTACGGGCCCTGTTCCACGGCCTCCCGGTATTCGACCCCGACAGCGTCGACCTCCGGGACCTGGGCGGTGGGCCGTTGGATACCACACGCGCCTTCGCCCTGGAAGAGACCGGGGACACGGGTCGGGACGGGGCGGCGGCCCGACACTTCCTCCGTACGGCCGGATACCTCCACGTCCCGGGCGTCTTCGACTCCACCGAGGTGGCAGCCATGCTCTCCGATGCCGACGTCCTGGCCGGCGAGGCCCGGCCCGGGGACATGGCGTCGTGGTGGGGGCGTAACGCAGCAGGCGACGAGGTGCTCACCCGGGTGCTCCGTGCTGCCAGCAGGCCGGACCTGCGGCTGCTGGTCGACGACGCACGGATCCGTCGGGTCGTCGACACGGCCGACGAGGCGCTGGTTCCGAAGGTGCCCGATGACCCTGAGGCCGTCGACCTGGTGACTGTCCTGTGGAAACGCCCGGACATGGCCGAAGGGCTCGCCGACCTACCGTGGCACCGTGACTGCGGCATGGGCGGCCATGCCCTCAACTGCCCGTCCGTAGTGCTCACGATCTGCCTCACCACAGGCACGCCTGAGGCCGGCGAGCTGCGGTTCCTGCCCGGCTCGCACCGGGGCGGGTTCCCGTTCGTGGACGGGACCGACGTGGCGGCCCCCGACGGGGTGGGCCTGCCCATCGGCGTCGGCGACGTGACCCTCCACTACTCGGACCTGATGCACGCCTCGCTGCCACCCACGTCGGCCCTCGGCCCGCACCGCATCTCGGTGCTGCTCGGGTTCGCCCCGGAGGCCGCCGGCCACCACCTGGGCGGCCGGCACTACAACGACGCCCTGCTCGTCAACGACGACGGCCAGGTCGACCATCTCGGCCACCGCCTGGCGGAAGGCTGACCCGCCGACCCACACAGCGGCTGCATCCGGGCCGGCGTGCCAAGGTGGGACCCCTGAGAGTCCAGCACGACCGGAGTACCCGTGAGCCTCGACGACTTCCCCCGTGTACCGCTGCTGTTCGGTCCTTCGCCGATCCACCCCCTACCGCGGCTGAGCGAAGCCCTCGGCGGCGGGGTGGAGGTCTGGGCCAAGCGGGAGGACTGCAACTCCGGGATCGCCTTCGGCGGCAACAAGGTCCGCAAGTTGGAGTACCTGGTGGCCGAGGCACTGGAACAGGGCTGCGACACGCTGGTCTCCATCGGCGGCGTGCAGTCCAACCACACCCGTCAGGTAACCGGGGTGGCCCGGCACCTGGGCCTGGGCGCCGTCACGGTGCAGGAAGGCTGGGTGGACTGGCCGGAGTCGTCCTACGAGAAGGTCGGCAACATCCAGTTGACCCGGATCCTGGGTGGCGACATCCGCATGGACCCGGCCGGATTCGACATCGGGATCAGGGAGAGCTGGAACCGCGCCCTGGAGTCGGTCGAAGCCGCCGGTGGCAGGCCGTACGCCATACCGGCGGGGGCATCGGACCATCCTCTGGGCGGCCTCGGGTTCGCCAACTGGGCCCGCGAGCTCGCCGTCCAGGAGGCCGAACACGACGTGTTCTTCGACCACGTCATCGTGTGCACGGTCACCGGGTCGACACATGCCGGGATGATCGCCGGCTTCGCCCTGGAGGGCCACCACGACCGGCGGATCCTGGGCATCGACGCCTCCGGCACGCTGGACCAGACGATCGACCAGGTCACCCGGATCGCGATGGCCACCGCTGAGCGGATCGGAGTGGACAGGGACCTGGGGGACGACGAGATCACCGTGCTGGCGGGTTACGAGGGGCCCGCCTACGGGGTTCCGGACGAACAGACCATCGAGGCGATCCACCTTGCGGCCCGGACCGAGGGGATGATCACCGATCCGGTCTACGAGGGGAAGTCGATGGCCGGCCTCATCGACCTGGTCAGGAACGGCTCTATCCCACCCGGCTCGAAGGTCCTGTATGCGCACCTCGGCGGACAGCCCGCACTACCCGCGTACGCCGGAGCGCCGGGACTCGGCTAGGTGTAACCAACGGGTTCCTGGTATCCGGCGGTATCAGGTACGCAGCAGGCGCTCGATGGCGGTGACGGCCTCTTCGATCTTGGCGTCGCCCGCGTCTCCACCCTTCTCGACGGCTCCCCGGACGCAGTGCCGGATGTGCTCGTCCAGGAGGCCCACCCCGACCCCCTGCAGGGCCTTGGTGACCGACGAGATCTGGGTGAGGACGTCGATGCAGTAGGTGTCC